>ERZ772820.26-NODE-26-length-145838-cov-16.833005_pt1 | contig 145838 bp, 129 predicted proteins | sample MGYA00511377_ERZ772820 | MGnify/ENA primary metagenome ERZ772820 (study PRJEB29015, sample SAMEA2737684) | human gut metagenome | biome: human gut; feature: human-associated habitat; material: faeces | place: China | collected 2012 ... | reverse complement strand
TTGTCAGCAGCCCCCGTTTCGTGGTCTGCGTGTAGTTCCTTGTAAACTGACCTAAACCAAAGATACATCTACAGTTTGTATTTTAGATGGGCCCAGTTCATTCATTTCAACGACAGTAATATTATCAGTGTTATCAATAATACTATAATCCGTCACCGTGCAACCACTACAAAGCAGAACTGTGACGGTGAATATGCACACAAAATATCTTTTCATATTCTCTCCTTGCTTAGTGATTGTGGCGAGAGCGAAAGCGCTCGCCACAATCACTAATTTTCCGTTAGCATTCGAGCTGTTTGTTTGCTGAATTCCCTTCAAGCATAAAACAGCTTAATTGATTACGGCTGAAACGTTCCGACGAAAGTGCAAGAGCCATAGGGGTCGCTACTTGGCTTATCGGTATACACACGATAAGTTTGTCCGTATGTAGCCTTGCCAGCGAAATAGCTATAGCTGAATTCAGTACCATAGTTAGGGTTTGTTCTTGAGTAAAGAGCAGATGCTGCCGTTCTTGCAAGGGGATCTACATTATCGTTGAGCCTTGCTCTGAAACGCACGGTCTCGCCATCGATCCAATTGCTGGAAACTCCCGGATAGCTAGAGCTTGAGGTCTCAGGCGTAACCGACCATGAAGTCGAATAGTTATCCTTCGTTGCCGCGTTGGACCAGTCGGAAGAACCACCGGAAGTTATGACCATCTTGAAATCAACGGAGGCGGCCAAAGCCGTCGAGGCAACCGCCAGCATCATAATCAGTGCAAGAACCAGCGTTATGGTCTTTTTCATAGTTTTCTCCTTGTATTATAGAGTAGTAGTTATTAGAGTCCCTCTCCAAGGACTGTGCTACACTGTAAGGGATGCTGTGGATTGGTTATGTTCTCCTACCGCAAGACGGTTCTTGAAAGGCTCCAACCACAGTCCTTTACAGTATTGTTAATCAGTTAGATACCGCCAGACGGTTTAAGATAAAATTTGATTACACCCTTGCAGATCTGCACCGCCTTATGGCGATGTGAGAGCCGCCAGCTCATAATTTGCAGGGGCATTTTACATATTCGCAATCATAGGCATCCCTCCTTCGCACTATACGGAGCTATATCCTTCAACTTTTCGGCCTCTATATATAGGACAATCGACGCGTGCGAAATCTGATGATATTTGTAAAAATAAAGAATAATATATTTTGCCGTTTCGTGTCAGATTTTAGCGTGCTAAATTGTCCTATATAAAAGAGCCCCCAAGGGCTCAAAAATCGAAGGAGGAATATGAAATGAAGAAACTTTTAGTGATCTGTCTGGCCACAATGATTTGTATCTCATGCTTTGCGCCGGCGTTGGCGTTGGATAACGACGATGTGGTCTATCCAAACGGAACGGTATTGTTTTCTAGCAATATGCCTAAGGTGTCCGGGACGACAAATCAATATAACCCTTATGCACTTGCTAGACCTGGAATACCAGAACAAGTATCTGTGGGCTTTACCTTATATAAAGTAGTAAACGGTGATGAAATCTACGTCACATCAGCTTCAAATAGTAGTCACTCTAATTATGTTAAGGCAGAGGATTTTGTTAATCTTTCTTCTGGAACATACAAACTTTATGCGTATTATCAAGGTGAAACTACTTCTGATGGCAGTGTCACTACATACCATATATAGTGAAATAAATCGCGTCAAAGCAGCAATCCCCTGCCATATTACAGCAAGGGGATTGCTGTTTTACTAAAAATCCAATTCCATTAGAACCATTTCTATCGGCACAGTTTTTGACGCAAAAACAAACAAAACAGAATCTTCCATAACCGTTAAGCCGCAAATGCTTCCATCAAGTTTATATACGCCATAATAGATGGTGCGGCCTAAGCTAGTGGTATATTGCTTGTACATATCATTAGTTAGTGCGCTAAGCTCAGCAGACATATTCCAAATCTGCGTCGTATAAACGTCGCCATATTCACAGGAATATACTACATTGAGCTGTGTCTCACCATCAACGGTAAAAGTATCCACAGCTTCACAACGATAAATCGACGCATCAAGTGCAAACGCAGAAAGCCCTGTCGCGTCTTCAAACTCTTGCAGGCTTGCAAAGGCTTGTGTTTCTTGCTGCTGTCCGGATTCGTTGTCCAATGCCAAAGCAAAATCTTCGGCTATGCTATTATCATATTCACGTTCCGCGTAAATCCGATCAGGCGTATGCACCTCCGCTCTATTATCGAATATTTTGATAATAGCTTCATATACTTGCGCTGCAAAGGCCCTGCCTTCCGGAACAAATGCAAATATGGTGCCTAATAATAACACCAACGAACAAACCGCGGCTAATACGCGGTGTCTTGGAAATAAATGGGGGAGTATAAACTCGCTAAAACCATGTTGACCGCGACGCCTTTTGTTCGCAATGATTGCCATGTTCTCTATTTCTGCCCATCGCTCGTCAGGCCAATCGACCTTGGACTTTGCTCGCTCAATGATTTGGGCAACCGTCGGGTAGCCCTTTTCATTATCAAGCATTTGTGCAGCCTCGCTACGCGACAGCACAAACTCGCTATCTTCCTTGCGTGATATTATTCGTGGGGGAACGCAGTTGCCCGATTTTTTCTTCATCGACATTTTCCTCAAAATCTTATAAGTAGGCATAACATCATTTCCATGTAATTCGCAAATTCTATTTTCAGCTTCTTGCGCATCCTGCAAAACCGCTGAGATAACGTATTTTCGCTCACACCTAATTCCTCAGCCAACTCCTTGATCGAATATCCGTCTGCATAACATCGGATAAATGCGTCTGTTAGCTCCGGTGAGTAGAGCTTCAGCAGGCGAGTCTGCCAATCATGCCGCACGCGTTTATCTTCCAAATGCCGTTCAACTTCTGTGGATAGCTTTTGCGTCGTTTCAGGCAGTTCATCAGGCGAAACGGGAATCATGCGTTTATTCCGCCTTCTCAGGTTATATGCCTTGTTACGCAATATGGCCTTGAAATAGGCCATGGGATCCAATGCGTCCAGAACCATTGGGTTCTCATAGATTTCTATCAGCAGGTCGCTTAGCAAATCCAGCGCGTCCTCCCGGTTACCTGTTAGCATACAGGCGTGCAGCATGAGCTCTTTATTGTTGCTTTCGTTTAGAAACACCTTGAGCAGTTCATGTATATTCATTTCAAATCCTCAAATCCTCAAATCATCCCGTTGTTCCCATTATCACATGAATCATATCATACTATGAAGCCGGTAAATAGCCATATTGCTACAATTACCGCAGGAAACAAGATGACCGTCAGAACTTGAAAAAAGAATAACTTTTATCGAGCTTCATATAGCCATGCATGGCAATTTTACCTTCTGGCACTGCATTCGTACTCCCTTCGCCATTTTTTGTCCAAACAACCTAAAGGAAACCAGCAGCAAGCCGCTTGATTTCCCAAGGTGCGTTTATGCCCCTCTATATGTAGACAATTTAGCGTGTGCAAATCTGACATGAATTTGAGCCATTATTTCATGTTTTAACTATGTTTTTAATTATAGCAAGCTGTTCATCGGTTAAAGCATGATTTTCTTGCGCTTTTTGAAGTATGTCTTGAACTGTTATGGGCGATTGAACCAATATTGCTTCTGCCTGCTCTTTGGATATTAAGAACTCACGCTCATTGGGCCTCATCACAGTTAAAATGCACTTGCGGCTTCGCATAATATTCACCTGCCTTCTGTTTAGATTATGCTTTTAAGCTGAACCTCATTATAATCAAGCAAAATTAGCTAATAGAGATATTTTAAGTTACTATACGCTAATTTTCAATTTAATTTGGTTACGCTAAGCTAATTAATATAGGAGCAACGATATGGACAATGAAAACCAAATGACCGCATTGCAAAGGGCGATACGGCAGGAGCGTAAAAGCAAGCGAATAACATATGAAGAACTGGCTGAAATGCTTGATATTTCACCGACCCATATCAAGCATATAGAGAGCGGCCATCGCAAGCCCTCTATTGAGATTTTGTTTGAAATAGCGCGAGTTCTTAACCTATCTCTGGATGGAGTGGTTTTTCCCAAGGATATAACGCAAAGCGATCTTACGCGTGGAAAAATTGACCGTTTATTAGATTCTTTGGACGAGGACTCTTTACAATTCGTCTTAACGGTGCTTGAAGCACTGCACGTGAAGGAACAAGCTGACGGCTAAATATTTTCCACTATACCGTGAGTATCGCAAAGGAGTCGCAAAGCCGCGCTCCTTTTTTGTATTGTGTGTGCCTGCTCTGCTGTTTGCTCCCGTGAATCAGCGATAAGCTCGAGGCTCAAATAGCCTTCATACGCCGCGATAATAGCGTCCCGCAGCTCTGCCGGAGTATTGCAATGGATAACGTTATACCATTCATGCTCCTCAGCGTCCCATTCCATAACTACATACCCGTAGCGTGTGAGCAGCACTTCGCATATTTCTTTTTGAATCAGTAAATCAAAGCATTTAAGAACCATTTCAAATGTTAGCATTGTAGACTACCTCCATAAAGGTTTATAGGCATACTGTATTCGACTGTCAACACGAATGCAAAGCTGTAATACTGCTGTATGTCGACTTCACGTTAGTTCGCAAATCGGGATACCACCACAAACTTCCCCGGCGCACTCCCCGAATATCGAAACGGATAGCAGGTCACAAGCACCAGCGTATCGCCATCCACGGCGGGCAAGCGCCAATCTGCGGTATTTTCGTATATCATGGTTTCGGTCACGGTATAGGTGGCCGTGCGCCCGTCCGGGTAAGTGAAGATAATTTCATCGCCTATTTCCACCTTTTCAAGCGGGCGCAAGTGCTTTCGGTTGCGGTGGCCAAGAATGACGCACATACCACTTTCCCCCGGCAGACTGCTCTCCGACATCCATCCGGGGGATTTGTCTAACGTGGCTTCGTCTACATTGCCTGCTATAGGTATATCTTTGCAGTCAATGGTGAGCATACCAAAGCTCCCTCTCGCTGTGGCATTTGGCTGCGCTTGCTGTGCTTCGGTTTGCTGCGGCGCGGCAGTTTCCTCAGCTTGGGGCGCGGGCGTGATTGCGGGCGTTTCCTTGGCGGGCGGTTTGGGTGTATCAGCCGCACGAGTGGGCGAGGCAATCTCAACGGCAAGGTCGCTTTCCTCTGTGCCGTCAAAACACAACCAAACCAATATGACCGCAAGCAGGAACAGGGCGGCAAGTGCCGCCGCCCTCAACATCGTTCGCTTATTCATACAGCACCTCCGATTTCACGGTATATGACGCATGGCCGATTTCATGCCATTCCCGCCTGCGCCTGCTCCGGCGCAAGTCCATCGTCACATCGAGGCTGACCCATCTGTTATTCTCAGCGTCGTACATGCTGTTCCATGCGTGGTATACGCCTAAATAGCCATTGACCACCTTGACCGAGATACCTTGGCTGTGGAGCAACGCTGTATACAGCACCGCAAGGTCGTAGCAGACGCCACGGCGCACGTTCAGCGTCCGCAAAGGGTCAGGCGTGTAACGGGTAATTTCCTTGACAAGCACCGCATGATACAGGTCGTAATCATACCGAAAGTAACGGGCGATATAGCGGTAGACCGCCATTGCCTGTTCTTCGGTGGTGGTGCTATGCTCCATAAGCTCGGCGGCGGCATCCTCAATCGTAAGCTGCTCCGCTTCATCCGCAAGCGCGGATACAGGTAGCAGCGCCATAATAAACAAAAAAGCCATAAACAGGCTCAATAGACGGTATCTTGCTTTCATGGATATGTCCTTTCCTTGTTATATGTGTGGGCGGGCGTAAAAAGCGATTTTCCACTTGTCGCCGTTCTCGCCCCATAAGTTCCTTACCACCACGCGGCCTTTTGTGGAGCTGGCGTCCACGATTTTGCCGGAGCCTATGTAAATGCCAGTGTGGTGTATCTCATTCCAGCGCCCGCAAGAGCAGGCTTTAGACCAAAAAACTAAATCCCCTGGCTGAAGCGCAACGCCTGAGATTGCATAGCCGTTATCGTAGCAATACTTTGCCTGTGCCACGGAAGTGCGGGGCAGAGATACGCCCGCCTGCGCGTAGGCATATTGTGTGAGTTGTGAGCAGTCCATCACGGAATAGGCTGTGCCTGCCTTGGAAAGCGCGGCCTGCGCAATGTCGCCGCCCTTTGTGCCGGTGGGGAGGTTTGCGGAGATCTGCGTCAATTCTTCGTAAGAAAGACCGCCGTAAATGTCCACATCCAGCAGCTCCGCCCAAAGCTCGTTGTAGTCCTCGCTCATCAACTCCTCCAGCAAACGGAGCTTTTCCGCATCGAAACGGTATAGCTCCGCACCTTCAATGTAAGTCATGCTGTTGATAGTCACGTTGATATACAGGGTGCTGGTGGTCACTTCCACCTCCTCGCCATCCACGATGGCGGTGGTGCTGTCCGTTTCCACGCGGGTGTCAAAATCAACTTTGTTCATGTGGTTGAACACAAGCGCCATAGCGGCAGCTTTTGCATCGTCAAAATCCAATAGTTCCTCGCCGTCGTACATATTTTTCGTTGCGAATACCGCCAGCACATCCTGCCAGTTGTTGACTATAGCGCCGTCGCCGTCGTAATCTCCATCGTAGGAAACCACTACGGCGTCATATCCGCCGCTTGAAAGCTGGTCTATCCGCGCCTGTAAACCTGCGGTGAACTTGGTGTTTGTGCCCACAATGGCTTGTTTTAGCCTGCCTTCATTCAAATCATCTGTGAAGAAAAGCCCGAAAGCGGAGCCTAAAATGAGCGCGATGACCGCTGCCACAAGGATGATGATCAGCACCACCCAGCCGCCTGCGGCAATGACGGCTATCAAGCCTTTTATTGCCGCCGCAATCGCTTTCGCCGCCGCTGCCGCCGCCTTAGCAAGCGCCTTGGCTGCGGTAACAGCGGCCTTTACTGCGGCTTTTGTTGCCTGAGCCAGACGCGCAGACGCCCGTGCCGTGGCCTGCGCGGTTTTCACCGTCGCCTTGGCGGTGGCTTTCGCGGTTTGGGCGCTGGTCTTGATACCCTTGGACGCCGCCTTGATGCCCTTGCTGCCGGTCTTGATGGCTTTGCCGGACGCCTTGGCGGTGTGCTGCGCTGTTTTTGCTGTTTGTGTAGTCTGCCGAGCGGTTTGCCGTATCCGTTCCGTTTCCCGGACGGCCTCGGTGGTACGCCGGGCGCGGGTGGCCTGCCAGCCGCGAATGGTACGCACCCGGTAATTCTGCCGAACTGCGTTGCCGGTGGCAGGATTGTTCGCTTGTTGTGGTATGCGGTCCGCACCCGCACTTCGCTCTTTTTGCCATGCGCGACGCACCGCTTTGCGGGCAAGCCGCTTACCCCTGTAAACAGCTTCTTGGGCGATATTCTCAGCGCTTCGTTCAATACGGTTCTCCGCGTATTGGCTGCTGTTCTCACGGGACGGTTCTTCTTTTTCAGCGGTTTGCCGCGCCTGCCTGCCCGCGCCCAATATGCTGCGCTTGGCAAGGCTGCGGGGCTGTGCCAGATTGCCGTTAGCCCGTTTTGGCGGGCTGTATTTGCCCTTGGTCTTGATTTCTTTTTCTTTCAAGGCTGACTACCTCCTACATTAAAGAAGCGCCATATCCGGCGCAAAAAAGATGGTTCGCACATTTGCGGTTTGCTTTCGCCTTTGCCACAATGGATATAAGAACAATCACCATCAAGCGAAAGGGGAAAACGATATGAAAAAACTGATTGTATTTGCGCTGCTCGTTTGTATGCTCCTGCCCTCCGTGGCGCGGGCGGAGTGGAGCACGGAACAGGAAGAAGCCGAAACCGGCATGAGCTTCACGCCGGACGAACCTAATGCCCCGGCAAGCAAGCCCGCACCGGGCGGCGGGTACTTCCTGGGGGACGGGCCGACGATTATCCTGCCTGATGAATTGCCCACGACGGTCACGCCTGTGCCTGTTCCAACGCCAAAAGCTACACCCAAGCCAACCGCAAAACCGACGCCAGCTTCCACACCCAAACTTGAAATCCAAGGCGATTACGAAAAGGGCTCCGTTTATGGCTCCCGGCTTACCCCAAAGGAGCTTGCCAAGGTGAAATCCGCCGTAGAAACCGCGCTCAAGGCGTGTATTCATGAAGATATGAGCGAAGCGGGAAAGCTCACCGCATTGGTTGACTATCTTTGCGACGCCAGCGTGTACGCCGAAAGCTATAAGGGCAACGCCAACAACGCATATGGGGCGCTCATCGATGGCAAAGCCCAATGCTCCGGGTATGCGAGGGCGTTCAAAGCCCTTTGCGATGGGGCGGGTATCGACTGCTATTATGTTTACGCCGCGAGCGATGACCCCATCAATCCCAACCATCAATGGTGTATGGTGGAGTACGGCGGGCAATGGTATCACATCGACCCGCAAATGATTGACGATTACACCCGCATCGTGAACGGCAAGCTGACCTATCCCCGGCCTATCGTTCTCATGGCAAACCACTTGACCTACAATGATAAAGGCTTGCCGCAAACGGCGGAGAAAAGCATTATACTCAGATAGTGAAAAAGCATGAAACAAATACAGTTTAAGCTTTGCAAGTGTATTTACAGAGAATAGACTTTGTTATATTATAATAATGTGTTGTAGCCTGTGTTACTTTTATATTGGCCCTCTTGCTTTAGGAGTAGATACCATTAACTTCGAGTGAAGGTTGAGGCCTAATCCACGGCCGCTCAAACTTACATGAGGCTCAACAGCAATAGAGGTGCGTTTCAAGCGCACCTCTATGAGTTTATAATACTTAGCTTACTCTCCGGGTTTGGTCGAAATCAGCTTATACAGCTCCGTATCCGTCTTGAAGCGGTTCATGAATGGCACAAGCGCGCCGCCGTAACGGAGGAGGCCGCTGCCGGCCGGGGCGTTTATGATATAGTTCTGCTGACTTTCGGAAATATGGAACAGCTCCGTGAGCTTTTCCGCGTCCCTTGGGGCTTGGTTGAGCATGACCACGCATTCGGAGTTGGAAATCATGGTGCTGCCCTGCACCGTGGCAAGCAGCGCCTCCACATTCTGCGTCGCCGCCACGGGGAAACCGTTGCGCTTGCGGTATCTGCGCCACGCGGAGTTGAAGAACTCGGCCCCGTGCGGGTTTTCCAGCATCACATGAAACTCGTCAATGAGGATATGCGTTCGCTTACCATTGCGCCAATTATCCGCCACGCGGTTGCTCATGGCGTCGCTGACCACCAACGTGCCGATTGTGCGAAGCTGTGCGCCCAAGCCCGAAATATCGTATGAGATAATACGGCTTTTCACCTTTACGTTGGTGGGCTGGGAAAACACGTTCAGGCTCCCGTTGGTGAATCGCTCGAAGGCAAGGGCAAGCCCTTCGGCTTCTTTCTCCGGCTGCTCCAGCAGTTTTTGACGAAGCTCACACAGCGTGGGCATTGGTGCACCCGCGAGATAGTCCTCGTAAACAAGGTCAAGGCAGCGGTCAATCAGGCTTTTTTCCTGCAAGCCAAAGCCGCGCTTGTCCAACTGTTCCAACAGGGACAATACAAACTCCGACTTTTCCAACCAGGGCTTATTGCCCTCGGAATAGCCCTCCGTCAAGTCCATGGCGTTGATGTGGGTGTCGCTGCCAACGGATATGCGGATCACCTCGCCGCCCAATGCGCGCACGATAGCCGATGCTTCGCCCTCCGGGTCGCACAAGAGAATATCATCCTGCGTACCCAGCGCCATAGCGATGACGATTTGCTTGAGTATCATGGATTTGCCGCTACCGGGGATACCCAATAGGAACAGGTTCGGGTTCTGCAAAAGCGCCCGGTCGAGCAGGATGGGGTTGCCGGTGGTCTGGTTGTTGCCAAGATAGAAGCCCCCCGGCTCCATGATTTCACGGCTTTTGAAGGGCGTCAGCACCGCAAGCGCCTCCGTCGTCAGCGTCCGTAAGGCATTGATACGCCGCACGCCAAAGGGGAGCGCCGTTTGCAGGCCGGGTAGCTGCTGATACCGCAGGATACCAAGGCGGCACATACGGCCTGCGGCCTTTGCTTGCAGCGCCTCGGTGTCTCGGTCAAGCTCCGCTTTGCTGTTCGCCAAATGCACGATGGTGACGAGCGCGAACATCATGCGCTGGTCGCGGGCTGAAATGTCGTTGAGGAACTCGGTTGTCTCCTGCCGCTGCAATTCCATATCGTAAGGGATAACGGAGGAAAAGTTGTTGGCCTGGTTTTGCTTGCGCTGCCATTGGGCGATGTTGGTTTCCACGCCAAGGAGCTTTGTTTGGATTTCCTTTACGGCTTCGTCCGTGGGTACGGGGATGAAGTCGATGGAGAGCATCATGCTCCGGGGCAGGCTCATAAGCTCCATAATCATTTCGTCCGAAACGAAGTTGGCGTATTCGCGGAGGAACAGCACACGGCCAAACTTATTGTCCATCTCAAAATAGCTGCCCTTGACGGCAAGGCTCATGGGGCAGACATAATCGCGGAAGCCGTGACCGTGGCGCATGGCGTCGCGGAGGTCGAAGCCGACGCCCGGCTCATCCGGGCGGAAGAAGCCACGAATAACCTCAAGGCGATTTCCCGCATCAAGCCCCTCACAGCGGGAGCCTAAACGGGCAAGCTGGCTGGTAACGTCGACGTTGGTGCGGGCAAGTCCCAGCCGCGCGTCCTCCGGGGTTTTGTAGTGGCCGCTGATGGTGATGTACCGCTCCTGCATGATGGTGTCCACGCCTATGGCCTGCTCGGAGAGAAATTGATTGTATTCATTACGGTATTTGACCTGTGCATCGTTGCGAGCAGGAAGAAGAATGGAGTCCGCGAAGCCCTCCCGGTCAAGGTGGCGGTTGCAAAGGGTGATCTTCACACCGCTGCCGCTTTTTTGTGCGTTAAGAAGCGCGCTGTAGGTTTCAAACTTGGCCTTTTTATCCTCATCGCTGGACAGGGCGTAATTAATATCCGTAAACTGCCAGGACTTGCTGTATTTGTTCCCTGTATAAAAAAGCCCATCCTGCCAAATACGCTGGATGGGTATGGTCTGCTGTACGCTCTTTGGAACAACAAAGCGTTCCTTGTCCTGCCGCATGATTTTCTGGAAATATCTCATCGTATGCTATCCTCCATAAAGTCGTAGTAAAGGTTCTCGCCCTTGTAAAGCAAGCGGTCTGGCAAAAGCAGTTCGGACTGCACCCATGCCACGATGAATTGCTCTGCACTCATGCCGTTGTAGCGCACGAAGCCGAACACGGCAAAAGGCGCTGCCGCAAGGATGCACAGCCAGCTTGTTGCCTCCATGCCCAGCGGCTCCCTGCAAAAGAAATACAGCCCGACCGCCGCACCTATAGCAAGCAGCGAAAAGATGAGCTGGCGCAGGTTCAGACCGAAAAAGACGCTTTCGTAATATTCGCGTATTTCGCGGTTCACTTTGACTTCCATAATATAAAACTCCTTACATCTTTTTTATAATCCGCACATTTCCCGCACGACCCGATCCGCCATCTTGACACAGCCCACCAACACCAATAAATTAAAGATAAGCTCGCCCATATAGCTCCACACCATCGTAACGGGGCTTGCTCCCGCTTGTACAGCGGGCGGGCTTGCCGCAAACTCAGTGAATATCACGCAGGCCAGCACGATGATAGCCCCCTCCAGGCATACGGCGGCGTAGGAGCGCAAAAACGCTTTTCCTATACTGCTGGTCGGCTCCCCGGCAAAGGTGGATAGCGGCACAGGGGCGATAGCGGTGTACAAGTATAAGCGAAAGTAACGCCCGTAAACGCTCATTATCATAACGAAGGAAAGCACGATAATGAACAGGCTTCCGATCAGGCTTACCGCCCACACTGGTATGCTTTCAAGGAAGTCCAGCTCACGCACTGCCGCGTCAAGCTCCGCAGGCATGGAGATGGGCGTCGTTGCGCCCATGCCCGCCGCGTTCATTACAGTGGTAACGACGCCCTGCACGATCTTGAACAAAGCCATCATAAGCTCCATGCCGTAAGTGACTACCGCCTTTGCAAGCGCAAAGCGGATGAACATTCTAAAGGCCACTTCCGGCCTTTTTGTTTCTACGAAGCTGCCGCAGGTTTTTATCACGCCTGCCAAAAAGAATAGCACCAACAAGGCGTACCCTATGGCTTGTAGCGCACCATTGATATTGACCACCACGTTCCATATACCGCCGCCCTTGAAGGTTTCAAGGGATTGCGTGATAAGCTGCCGTATCTCCGCAAGCTTCGCGTTCCATGTGTTGAGGGCATTGGCAATGTTGTCCAGTATCCAATTCCCACTATTCAAGTTTCCTCACTTCCTCTCAGAACGGCGGATCATCTGGTGCGTTCCCGGTTGTCGCGTTGTGGTCGCCCCGTGTTGCCCGTGCGCTCTCCGATTACGCCGTATTTATCATCCACATAGTACGCCCCCACAAATGGGTTATAGATTGCCGTGCATCTTACGCCGTTATATTCCGCAATGTATTGATTACTGCCGACCCGTTCCACGATGGTGGCCTCGGCCATTTTCCCGCCCAGGGAATGGATGTGCATGGGTCTTGTAATGTCCAGCTTCATGGTAAAACCTTCTTTCTGCTAACGGCCTATATCTTCTCTGTGCGGCAAGAAAACGGCCTGCGCCATTGCCCGTTCCCGGGCCTTCCAGTATTCGGGGTAAAACCGCTGTATCGTACCGTTCACGGCATTGTCGTATTCCTCCGGCGTATAGTGTTCAGGCGCTTTACACAGTCTTTTATCCAATAGTTCGCGCAGAGCGACAGCGGCGGCGCAATCTTCCTCAAAGCAAAGATAGCCGCTCTCACGAACCCCATACTTTTTTGCCGCCGTTGAAAAAACAGAACGCTCTGTCCGCGCCATAATGCCGCCATGTCCCGCTGTGCTGACTTGAAAAACGCCGGGGCATAGCTCCCGGCAATGCTGAACCTCGCCCCACGGGGATTGTTCTGGTTCAGGATAATAATACATAACAACCACTCCTTTCGATGCAATGACAGGCCCTCCGCTTCTGCAAAGGGCCTGCTTATCTGGTCTTTAGCCCGTAATCAAATCCAGGATTTCGCGTGCAAAGCATATCACAATGCCGCCTGCCACGGTGAGAAAGCCCGTTGCACGCTGAGAGGCGTCGTGGCTTTTCAATGACAAGCCCACCTGCACAATGCCAAACGCCAATATAATCATGCCTATGGCTTTTATCAGACTGAATATAAAGGAAGAAAGGTTGTTTACCACCTCCAGCGGGTCGTCTGTCGCCAACGCCGTGCCGCACAGAGAAAGCGTCAGGGTGAGGATGCAGAAGATGGCAAAGATATGGCACTGCTTTTTGTTCATGTTCATTTTTGTTGTTCCTCCCATTCGTATAATTCTTGTAGTTCGGTTTCAGATAGGATTTCATAATCGGCGTACTCGCCGGGTAAGAGGATGCTTTCGGTTTCGATGGCCTTGGGCGCTTGCCCGTGTAAATAGGGCGGCGCGCCGCCGTCCACGGTGAGTTCCACGTTGGGGTGTTTGAGAATATCGTACTTTTCATCCTTTACGGCGTATTCGCCCCGGATAAACAGCAGCGCGTAGCGGTTGTCCAGCATACGCACTTCGTCCGGAGTCATAAGCTCCCGGCCCGTCATTTGGATGTTTGTAGAGTAGGAGCCGTTTCGTCCTTTGCTTTGGCCATAGGTGTCGAGATTGATGGTTTCCTTTCCTAAGAGCTTGGAAATATACTCATGAGTGCTTTGCTCATTACCGCCCAAATAGACCAATTCATCCGCATTGCCTACGATGCTCTCCCACTGCTTTTCAAACAATGCCTTGAGCTGCGCGAGATTTTGCAGGATGATGGACACACTGACTTCTCTTGAGCGCATGGTGGAGAGCAGCTTATCAAACTCGTCGGGGAGCGCCACGTTTGCGAACTCGTCCATAATAAAATGAACGTGTACGGGCAGCCGCCCGCGATACTTGAAGTCCGCAAGCTGAAAAAGCTGTTGGAAAAGCTGGGTGTAGAGCATACCTATGAGAAAGTTGAAGCTGCTGTCATTGTCGGGCAGCACGGCGAACAGCGCCGTTTTCTTTTCGCCCAGCGAAGCTAAGTCCAATTCGTCATATGAAGTGAGAGAGGCAAGGCGCGGCAAGTTGAATGCTGACAAGCGTACAGCCATGGAAATGATGATGCTCATCGCAGTCTTGCCGGGGGCCTGCTTGTAAATACCATATTGCTTCACCGCCACGCTTTCGGGCCTGTCCATGGCAAGCCGGGCAAACAACTCGTCAATGATGCTTTCATACGCTTCTTCGCCTTCGCTGGCGCCCGACGCCGCCACCATTTCCATCACCATGGGAAAGTTCTGTTCATCGGGCGGCGCTTCCTCTACCAAGTATAGGATTAAGGCTTGCAGCAAGGCGGTTTCGCTGCGTTCCCAGAAAGGGTCGTTTGACTGACTGCCCTTGGGCGTGGTGTTGCGAATTAAATTCGTTACCAGCTTCAGCACATCGTTCTCGTCACGGATGTACGCGAAGGGGTTATACCCGTGGCTTTTGCCCATGTCGATTAAATCCAGCACCTTAATCACATAGCCCTTCTTTTCCAGCAGATAGCCCGTGTCCCGCAATATTTCGCCCTTGGGATCTAAAATCACGAATGATGTATTGGCCTGCATGACGTTGGGCTTGCAGAAAAATCGGGTCTTGCCCGCGCCGCTGCCGCCGATCACCAGCGTGTTCAGGTTGCGGCGGTGCTTGCGCCCGTTTAATCCGATGGATACGTTCTGCGTCAGGAGCTTGTTTTGGTTAGGCGATTTCCTATCCCTATACTTGCGGCAAAGGGCGGCGGCATCGCCCCATCGGGCCGAGCCATGTTCCTCCAAACGCCGGTAATTGCGCCGGGTGGAGTAGTAAATCATAAGCCCCATGCCGTAAGCAAGGAGGAAAATCAAGATGGTGCGGGGCGTATCCGCCGTCCATGTGACGTTTGCGGGGTCAATGCCCGGGAGCCCCTTGATAAGCCCCGGTAAGCCCTCCACAAGAAAAGGGGCGGCCAGAACAGCCGCCCATATCACAGGGATGATGAGGATAATCAGGAGGATGAGGGTAGCCCGGTCGGGGCGCTGGCGGTTCATCGCTCGTCACGGCCTTCCCGCTGTTTTGCCCGTTTGGTAGGCGCGTCGATTGCAGCAAGTAGGGTATCGTCCACAAAATCCGTGTCTTGCCCTTGCTGCACAAGTTCGTTTCGCTTTTCGTTCAGCGTCCCTATAATAAGCCGCCGCTGGCCTTCATCCACCTCGATAATGCGTTTTTCTTCCATGGCTTGCCTCCTAACGCTGGGGCGCGTCCTGCCGCTTTTCCTGTGGCTGGAGTATTTGGCTGAGGCTTCTGTCCATGCGTTCCATCATGGCACAGGCGGCGTTTCGCACAGATACCAGCACCTCACGTTTGCCCTGGGGCTCCAGATTGGCAAATTCTTCGGGTACTTGGTCGCTGTAACGTGGCGTCATGCCGTAGCGATTGCACATGATGTTTGCTACGCAATCACAGGCGAAGGTGCTGGCGCGGGTTTCGGCACGGGCAAGCTCGCGGGCGACAACGAAGAATAAGTCGTTGCCGTCCAAGCCACGGGCAACCTGCACGGCGTTTTTATCCTCCTGATACAGCGCGCCAAGGCTTTGCGATATTTCATCCGATAAGCGCACTGGTACGGACGTATTTGTCATGAGCGCCTTCAGCCTGTTGCGAACCGGGTGGATGGGCGGCTGGCGAAGTGGCTTGCCTGCCGTCTGGCGCACGTCGAACACCCGCTTGACGTTCTGAAACGCGCCTATGCTGCCATCCTCGCGCACATACTCCCGCCCGCGCTCAAAAACAAGGCTGGCCTGCTCGCCGCGCTTCACAGAGCGCCCCATGCGCTGCCATTCCTCAAAGGAATGGACACGGGTAGCGCCGGGGCATTGCTCCATGAGAAGCAAGGTGTTGGTGACGCCGCTCCTGCCTAAAAGAGCCTGCGCTTTCAAATACCGTTGCAAAGCGGCGGGGTCGTCCAAAACGGCGTCCGCCATTCTGTCTGCCCGCTCATACAGGGTTTCGCGCTGCTCCTTTTGCTTTGCCGCCCATGCCTCCTTATCCATGGGAGCGCGTGGTTCGCTGGGCGCTGGTGCTGCCGCTTGCGGGGATTCTTGAAATAAAGCGTCGTAATTCTCACGGGTTTCCATGTGCGTTACCTGCCTTTCGTTTTTCGCTTGGATTTCTTCTTTTTCGGGGCGCTGTGCTGTTGCTGCCGGCGCTCCGGCTGCTTTTCGCCCATGCTGCGCTGCTCCTTGATTTTGTTGATTTCCTTGCGCACGGAGGGGCGCGTGGGTGCGTCCAACGCTTTATCGGTATTGCTTCTGGGCGCGGATGTAAGCCCGGACGGAGAACTTCTCTCCTTCCGGGGCGTCATAGGGTTTTCGTTGGCGACATGAACGGGCGGAGCGGGTGCGCCCAGCATTTGGTCAAGCTCCGTTTCTTTAACGGTATGGTTTTTGTCAGAAGCGGGGTCGGGCCGCTCCTGCTGCTTACCTGAGCCATCCTGCTTGCCCGCCTGTTTCGCCGCCAGTTTCCGGGCTTTGATGATGTCCTCGCGTATCTTCTCAACATCCACCGTACTGAGGGCGAACCTGTCCGCGATGCGGTTTACCCGGCCTGCGTCCTCGGCGTTCACCACAATGTCGCACAGACCGTCCTTGTTGCGCTTGTCCAGTATGGCGGCGTAGAGGATGCCGTACTTTTTGGCCTCCTGCGCAAAGGTTTTCAACTCGCTTTGGCGTATGACGAATACCCGCGTGGGTTTGCCGCGAAAGCTCCGCATACGGGTCTTGCCGCTCACGCGCTTCTCGTCCTTGAGCGCGGCAATTAAGAAAGTGGCAAGGGACAACGCGCCCCGGCCCGCAAGGTTGCTGACGCACTCAACGCCCTTGACGGTCATGTTTGTGACCATGTTGGTCAACTGCTCCGCCGCTTCTCCCGATTGGCTCATGGGTCTGTTCCTCCTTTTCCTGTTGTCTTGTAGTTACATAGTTTTCTTTGATTTGTACGGAACGAATGAGAATGTCATCGCATAAACGCACTTCCCTCCGAAGTGTTTTCAGTTTTTCGTTTATGGCTACAACACGAGCGGCGATAGGTGCCATTTGCTCCGGTGCGGTGTCCTTTCGGCGCAGTCGGTTTTTCAGTTTCTTGCGCTCGACGCATAACAAAATGATTTGCCCATCGCAATTTGCCCGATGGGACGCAAGCTGTTCGGCGGTATCCAGCTTATAACGGCCCAGGAATTGCGCCTGTTCAGATAATGCCGATAGGTTGCGTAAATCCTCCCGTAACACAAAAGACGCGGGGGTATTTGCCTGCCGCGCCTGTCTGAGCTTGTGTAAGTAGAAATAATAGAGCGCCCGTAGGCTTTTCCATGTGACCTTGGATAGCCGAAAGTCTCCTTTCCCCCGTATGCGTACCACCTTCGGCGGCTCAGCCTGCTTCGAACGCTCAGGCGCGCGTTGCCGTAAAATCCGCTGGCGGAGCGCGTCCTAGGCGTACTCGTCACCCAAGGAGCGGAGGCGCACAAATCGCTCCTTTCCGGGCGGGCGTACCGCGATGTGTTTCACGCCGGTTTTCACTTCATATCCCTGCTTTCGCATTTGCGCTAAAAATGCCTGCCATGTCATGCTGGCGACGATAGCCTTGTCCACATCCTCGCGGATTGCGGTACGCCATGTGCGCTCACCCGCGTGGTCGGCCATCCATTCCCGGTAATGGGCGGATCGGCCATTCTGCTGTGTAATGACGGAGAGCATATGCGCCCGGCAAAGCTCGTCCGAAGCGCGGCGCATTTGCGCGTAGGTCTTTTTGTTGTCGCAATAGCGAAGCCCGTCCACACAGGACACGGAGTTCAGCACGAAATGATTGTGAACGACGCCCGTGTTTAGGTGCGTGGATACCACCACCTCAAACCGTTCGCCCCACAATTTCTCGGCCAGTTGCAGACCGATTAAATGCGCCTGTTCCGGCGTGACCTCGCCGGGGGCAAAGGATTGATACCCGTGGAAGGCCACGATGCCGCCCTCCTTGCCGAAGCGTCGCTTTGTCATGTTCATGGCGTCGCGGGCCGTGGCCGGGTCGCAGTTCACGCCGCTGGTGAAATACTGGCGCTGGCAGTGACCTTCGTCCACGATATGCTCCAACTCATTCAACACATCGCGCGTCTTGGCCTCGTCCATGGCGTATTCCACTACATCCGAAAGGGCTTGCAGGTCGGCTTGCATCCATTTGGGGTTGGCGGTTTTATCTGGGTTTTCGGTGTAGGTAATAACCTGGTCGAGCCGCCCACGGATGGGCCATATTGCGGTGGTGGCCATGCGCTACTCCTGCTCCGGCAGCGTAAACGCCGCCTGTATTTCAAGAAGGGCTTGCCGCAGTTCATCGGCATTACGGGCATATTCCTCGGCAAGAAAAAAGCCCGTGCTGTTAGCGCGGGCTGCGATTTGGTTCATATTTTTGCCGATGGCGTAGAGCTGGCGAAGCAGCTTGTGGTATTCGATGGGCGGCAGGGCCTTGGGCGTATGGCCAGACAGCAGCAGACGAATGTATCTTTCTTGCGACAGCCCTGAGCGTTTTACATTGGTGCGGAAAAGCGTATATTCCCGTTCGGACAAATGTGTCCATATTCTATAAGGTCGCGTTCGCAAAGTGACGCCTCCTCTCTATGCTGATGGTGGGGTTTAAGGGGCGCTGCCCCTTACAAGCGACTTTGTGGTCACACAAAGTCAGTGCTTGCTAAGACAGCGCAAGGCGCTGTACGATAGTCACCGGCCGCTTTCATATCGCGTCCCTGTCCGCTGTATGTTGTTGGGTTTCATATTTACAAAGTCTCCTTCAATTAATCCATGGACATGAAATAAAGCGCCACGCTGCATACTAAGCGCGGAGGTGATCGATATGGCGGTAGCCCATCGCGGTGCAATTTCATTTGGCCTGGTACATATTCCCGTGGGCCTGTACACGGCAACACAGGACAACGATATTCATTTTAACCAGCTTTGCCCGGACGGTAGCCGTGTGCAATATAAAAAGGTATGCGCGTCATGCGGCAAGGAAATTGAAAACAAAGATATTGTCAAGGGCTTTGAATACGACAAAAACAAATTCGTTACCATGACGGATGAGGATTTTGAAAAGGCCAAGTCTGAAAAGGATAGAGCCATCCACATTCTGCACTTTACGGATTTAAGCTCTATCCCGCCCATTTACTTTGACAAAACATATCATGTTCTGCCCGAAGCCGGTGGCGACAAGGCGTTTTCGCTGCTGCGCCGCGCCATGCTTGACGCCGGTAAAATAGCGGTGGCAAAAACCGTGTTGGGTACGAAGGAAACCCTGCTGGCGCTTATGCCCACCAGAAGCGGCGTTCTCATGGAAACGCTTTTTTATCAAGACGAGGTGAAGGCGGCACCCAAAGAACCGGCCCAGCCCGAAATATCCGACGAGGAATTGAGCATGGCGCAAACGTTGATTTCGTCCATGGATAAGCCCTTCACCCCAGCGGCATACCACGACGAATATCAATCCCGTTTGCGTGAGATTATCGAGGCAAAAATCGCCGGCAAGGAAATCGTGACTCCGCCGGAGGAGCGCCCCGGCAATGTTATTGACCTTATGGAGGCGCTAAAAGCCAGCATTGAGCAGGCGCAAGGCGAAAAGCCCAAAACGCCGCGCAAACGCAAGCAGGCATGAGCGGAGACTTGTACGCCGAAAAAACCATATCGCCCATGCTGATTGGCGCGCAAAGCGAACCCTTTGACGATTCCGGCTATATCTATGAATTGAAGCTGGATGGGGAGCGGTGCCTTGCCTATCTCGACCCGGCAGGGGAAACGGAATTGCGCAACAAGCGGAATGTGAAAATGCTCCCCAAAACGCCAGAGCTTGCTGGACTGCACACTCATGTTCATGCGCGCTGCATATTGGATGGAGAGCTTGCCGTGCTGGTGGAGGGCAAGCCCGATTTTGCACAAATTCAACGCCGCAGTCTCATGAGCAATGCTTATCGCATAGAGCTGGCCGCAAAGCAATACCCGGCCTGCTTTACCGCGTTTGATATTCTGTATTATAAGAACGCTCCGACCAATCATTTGCCGCTCATGGAGCGCAAAGCCCTGTTGCAAAAGGCCGTGCGCTCACAGAACGCCCGTTTTGCCGTTTCCAGAGTTGTGGAAGAGAACGGTACGGATTTCTTCGCGCTTGCGAAGGCGCAGGGGTTGGAAGGCATTGTGGCGAAGCGCCGTGACAGCAAATACTTTTTCGGCAAGCGCACAAAGGATTGGGTAAAAATAAAAGCCCTGCTGGATGAGGACTTTTTTGTGTGCGGCTATATTCCCAAGGATAACGGCATGACCAGCATTATTCTTGGTCAATATGACGGCGATACGCCCACCTATCAAGGGCATGTGACACTTGGCGTTGGCGGCGAAGCCTTTGAGCGCATCGCGGCGCTGCCCGCTCGGGCTGAGCCGCCTTTCCCCATACCTGCCGATAACGAGGACGCCCGCTGGGTCGAACCATGCCTTGTCTGTACGGTCAAATATATGCTTCGTACAGCTTCCGGGGGTATGCGCCAGCCGGTGTTCAAAGGTTTGCGGGAGGATAAAACGCCCCATGAATGCCGTGTGCGCGAGATTTTATCGGATTAGTTCCTTGCTTTGCCGCGTTTGTATTTCTAATATGCCTTTTTGCGCCATGAGCTGTGCGCTGTAATCCTTACCAGCCGGGAAGAGCGAATGGGCCTCATATCCGTCTGGCAGCCGCTCCAGTATCGCCTCCGCCGCCAAGCGCCCGCCCCGGTCATTGTCTAGACACAGCGCGATATGACGCGCTTCCGGGTGGGTGCGAAGATATTCCGATAACGCCAACGGCAAATCCCGGTTATCCCGATGGGGCGCATATATTCCCGAAAGCGAGAGATAATCAGCACCGCGCCAGTCCCGGCCCACGTCCAACTCCAGCGTGATATACGAAAGCAGGTCGATGGCGCTTTCAAACAGGTAAACCGTATCAGCCGTACCCTTTGCGCCAATATGGAAGGAATAGCGTTTATCACTGCCATCCACATCCCGCAGGAAGGTAGAGTTGGGTGAACTGCTCCGCACAAACCCGTATCGCGCCATGCCCGCTGGGTCAAAACCAACAAACACGCAGTTATGGCGGGTATCCTCATATAACATCCCTGCCCGTATGCAGGAGAGCAGCAGGGGCAAAGAAATACCGCGTCCTGTCAGATACGACAAAACGCGGTCATTGTTGCGGTATGGCGGCGGGAGCTTGAAAACGGGCGCGCCGCGAGGAAGAATATCGCGGTATGGTTTGTACTGCGGCAACTCCGGGCTTTTCCCCATGCATTCGCAGATATGCAGTACCGCCGCTTGGAAGTCCATGCCCTGTACCTTGATAAGATAGTCCAGCGCGCTTCTCCCACCGATCCCGCGCGACCACCAGCACCATTTTCCGTGGCTGATTTTCAAGCTGTCGTGGGTGCGGGTGGAATACACGCCGGGAGAAAGGCGTACAAGCTCGCCGGGGTCGTATCGCTGTAAATAGGTGAGCAAATCCATTTGTTTTGCCGCCGTGACTATATCGCGGGGTATCCATGGTTGGCGTTCCATTGGGCATTCCTCCTCAATAGAAAAGCGCCCATCCTTTCAGATAGGCGCTGTTTTATAGAATGGCGCTTATTCTTTATCCGTACTGTCCGTTTTTGCAACTTCCTCAATCATATCCACAACAACGGCGTTTAGCTGTGCTGCGTTTTGTGCGGTAACAACCGGCTTGCCGGTTTGCTGCTCAATAGACCGGCGCGCTTCACCCGCGACACGCCCGCCCTTTTGGGCGACAGACCGGTTTTCTTCAAAGGTTTCAGGGGCTTCTGCCTTGGATATTTCGGTGGTGCTGACCTCCGCAAGCATATTCAAAACGATTTCCGTGGTGCTCATATTATCGCGGAGGTTCTCTTTTTTCAGCCCTTTGAGCTGCTTGTACTGCCGCGTGTTCAAGCCAGACCATGCGCGCGTGATTTCATCGGTAAGGATTGCGTATTCCACGCCTTTTTGAACCCCTCGGTCCTGCCATTCATCCGTCAGTTCATTTCTTACCCGGATGGAAAGCAATCGCTGATAAATCCACTCGCGCGTATACCCTTTTTTCAAGTATGTTTCAAATGCGCGCCCGATGGCTTGCTCAGGGTCTATAGTTTCTTCGATGCGCTCACGGCCAACGGTAGCAAGCCACATTTTGAACGGTTCAGCCTTGGGGGAAGGGATGGATTGGATGATACGTAAAAGCTGTTCCGTATCGGCAACATCCGTTGCATAGCGTTTTCCGTCTTGGGGTGATTTCAGCTTCAGTTGCTTACAATTTGTAAGCAACTCATTCGCGCCTTCTTCTTTTAGACGCTTTTTCATAACAGCCCAATAGGTGCTTGCGCTACGCTGCGTTTCTTGGTCTGTCAAAACAGCGATAACATCCACAACGGAAAAGTACCATTCTTCCTTTTCTTCATCCCATGCCGTGCGGATTTTCTTATCTTCAAAAAGCTGTATTTTATTCTGCTGATCCATATAAACCTCTCGCATATTGTACTTGATTGTTCAGTTAAACATATCATGGTTTGGCTATGGTTTCTACCGCATCCATATATTTACCCGGCCTTTGCGGGTCAAACCGTCAGCATTTAGGGCTAAATCGCTCCGGTATATTCCCTGCCTGCAATTCTTCCAGAAAATCATCTGGCAGCTCGGTATGCTCGCGCACGTTTTGTAGTGTGCAGCCCTTTTGAAACATCCGTTGTGCAATTTTTATAGCCCGTTCCCTTTGCGCTTCCATCAAAACGACTTGCTGTGCGGCTTGTACGCGCAGTTTGAAGCATTCTTCATCAAGCGCCGATAAGAGTTCTTCTGGAAGTTCAGAAAACTCAATTACGTCTTGAATGTCAATGCCTTTCTCAAAGGTTGCTTTTGCAATCCGCATCACGGCCTCTTTCGGGTAATCGTTCTCCGCTTTTTTTGCGTACTGTGCCATATAAACCTCCACGCAGCCTTCTAGCCATGCGGCCTGTTTTTCTTTGCAGAAATTCTCGATAAACACTTCAAACATGGGCTAATCCACCCTTTCAAGATTGATACGCCTCATTGGGTTGTCAATAGCATATCACAATTTCCGTATGCTTGCTAACCTATTATGCAAATTACCTCGCCATCGCCATAAGCTCCCGCTGGGGGCGTTCCACGATCTCCGGCTCTGCGTCCAGCACGTTATCCTCATGCCCGCCAAGACGCAAGTCGGCGTCCAAAGCGGCAAGCCGTGATGACTTTTCCTGCAAAGTCGCTTCCTGCGGGAAGGGCTGCTCCGCGTCCTTTTTTGCGGCCTCCCATTGCGCTTCCGCTTCCCGCATGACCTCCTGTACCCGCAATGCGTCTTTTTCCAAGCCTGCAAGCTGATTGTCCAGCCTTTGGATATTGCCAAATATATCGTCGCCAAGGGCTACGGTATACGAGCCGGCTCCGCGCAGGATGACCTTGAATTGCTGGTCGGCATACGTTAGCAGCAGCTTGAAGCCCATGTATTCCCCGATCTCGCTTGGTGCGGGATCGGTCTTTGCCTTGCACGCGGAGATGATAGCCGCGCCCGCGTCCTTCTTCTCGGCAAAGTGCTGTTCGCATACGGTCATGCCGGGGAAGCCGTCACCCTTGTTCCGGGCATACAGGGCGGCGTCCGCTTCATATGCCTCCCTGGCCGCCTCATATTGCTTCATTTCCAAAGGATAGCGCAGCAGCCTGTTTTGCAGCTCGTATTGTTGGTTGGCGTGGCTGGCCTTTAAGAGCTTCAGCCTGGAAACCTCAACCTCCAAGTCCATGCGCTCCTTAATGCGGGGGTCGCCCGCCGCCAATGCCTTGACCTCGGCGTAGGATAGCGCCTGCTCGTCAATGTCCTCGCAGGAGCGGGCAGGCGATTTTGAGGTCATGATCTGCGATATGAACCGCTGCTTTGCTTCGATTGTCGCCCACATATAGGCGTCGAAGGTGTTCTCGGTAACGTAGCGGTATATCTGCACCTTGGGGTTTTCGTTGCCCTGCCGGATAATGCGTCCTTCGCGCTGCTCTATGTCGGCAGGCCGCCACGGGCAATCGAGGTGATGTTCGCCGATGAGCAATTTCTGTACGTTGGTGCCCGCGCCCATCTTTGCGGTGGAGCCAAGCAGCACCCGCACCTGCCCTGCGCGCACCTGTGAAAACAACGCTGCCTTCTGAGCGTCGCTGTTGGCGTCATGGATGAAAGCAATCTCGTTTTCGGGGATGCCCTTTTCCACCAGCTTATTCTTTACGTCGTTATACACGTCAAAGGCGTCGGTCTTGGGCGTGGAATTGTCGCAGAACACAAGCTGCGCAAGGCGCTTTCCGCCGCCCTCCTGCCAGATATGGAATACCTTTTCCGCGCAAGCGGCGCTTTTTCCGCTCTCCTCGTCAGGCAGAAGAGGGTTCAAAAGCCGCTGGTCGAGGGCAAGCTTGCGCCCGTCGTTGGTGATGCGCAGCATGTTATCGATATGCGGCTCCACGTTACCCTTGCGTACCTCGTCCGCCCGCTGCGCCAGTTCTTTGAGCATTTCGCGCTGAAACTCGCTGGGCTTGAGCACCTCTGTGTGGTAATCGGCCTCCGGCACGGGGAGGTTTAGCATATCCGCCGTTTGGATATCCGCCACCTCCCGGAACATGGCGGTAAGCTCCGGCAGATTGAAAAAACGGGCGAAGCGGGTTTTGAGCCGAAAGCCGGTTCCTTCCGGAGCAAGCTCCATGGCCGTGATGGTTTCCCCAAAGGTGGAGGCCCAGGCGTCAAAGTGGGAAAGACCCTGCCGCGCCAATTCGTCGTATTGCAGATACCGCTGCATGGTATACATCTCCACCATCGTGTTAGAGATGGGCGTACCGGTAGCGAATACCACGCCGCGATTTCCCGTCAGCCCGTCAAGATAGCGCGTTTTCATAAACATATCGCTGCTTTTCTGCGCTTCGGTCTGGGATATGCCCGCTACGTTGCGCATCTTTGTAAACGCGGCGAGGTTTTTGAAGCCGTGGGCTTCGTCTACAAAAAGCCGGTCAACGCCCAATTCTTCAAAGGTGATTACGCTGTCCTTTTTCGCCGTATCGTTGAGCTTTTTGAGCTTGGCTTCCAAGGATTTACGGACGCGCTCCATCTGCTTTATGGTGAAACGCTCGGCGTTCTTTTCCTTCGCTTCATGGATGCCATCTAAAACCTCGTCTATCTGCTCCTGAATATGCGCCCGCTGGCGCTCTATGCTTACGGGTATCTTCTCAAACTGGCTGTGACCGATGATCACGGCGTCGTAATCCCCTGTCGCTATGCGGGAACAAAACCGCTGGCGGCGATGCCGTTCAAACTCCTTTTTTGAGGTCACAAGGATGTTCGCCGCCGGGTAAAGCTGTAAGAACTCGCTGGCCCACTGTTCTGTCAAATGATTGGGTACGACAAACATGGGCTTGTGGCATAACCCCAGACGTTTTGCCTCCATTGCCGCTGCCGCCATGGTGTAGGTCTTGCCACTGCCCACGACGTGGCCAAGCAGCGTATTACCGCCATATAAAATACGAGCCACGGCGTTTTTCTGGTGCGGCCGCAGCTCGATCTCCGGATTCATGCCGTGGAATTGGATGTGGGAGCCGTCATACTCCCGTGGCCGGATGGCGTTGAACTTATCATTGTACAGCCGAACCAACCCTTCCCGGCGTTCCGGCTCCTTCCATATCCAATCACGGAATGCCTCCCGTATGGCCTGCTGCTTTTGCTGGGCGATAACGGTCTCCTTTTTGTTCAGCACCCTGATCTCATTGCCGTTTGCGTCAATGGCGTTGTCAAAGATGCGTACATCCCGGAGGTTCAGCGTTTCTTCGATGATCTTATACGCGCTGATGCGTTTTGTGCCATAGGTGAGGTTGGCGGCGGTGTTGTCGTAGTCCTCGCTTTTGCCGGTGACGTTCCAGATGGCCGTATGGGAGGAAAACAACACCTTGATCTTGTGCTTGCGATAGGACGGGGTATTGAGCAGTTGATACATGAATTGCCCCACCACCTCTGGCGGTATCCATGTGGAACCAAGGCGCACTTCTATATCGCCCGCCTGCAAGTCCGTTGGTTGTGCGGCGGTGAGCGCCTCCACGTTCACAGCATACGGGCCGTCCGGGTCGGCGGTTTGCGCGGCCTTTGCAAGCGCCAGCTTTTCCCGCACGTTGCCGGAAAGATACTCGTCGGCGGTCACATACGTTTTATCCTGGGCGTCCGCGCTGCCGATGTTCAGAAAGATGACGCCCCGGAGCTTCGTCACAAGCTCGTCCTCGCTCATGCCAGAAAGTTCGGACATGAAAGCGAGATCCACCCGCGCCCGCTCTCCAATGGAAACTGCCAATGCTTCTTCCGCTGTGTCCACATGGGTAACGGTTTGCTGCGCGCGGATGGTACGCTTGGTGAACATATCGGCCTTGGCCTTAAAAGCGCCGTTTTCGTCCAGTTCCTCAAGGGAGCAAAGCAGCGGGTAAGCGGTATCGTCCGAAAACGCCATGCTGTTTCCCCGGCTGGTGATGCGCCCGTATTGGGTGACATAGCGGTCATACAAGGCGTTAAGCCGCGCCTGTTCCCGTGATATGATTTCATCCGGGCTGTTTTCAAGCTGATACTCGATAAGCCTGCGGGTACACTCCCGCAATCCTATAAGCCCACGGATACGGCCCTGGGCGGTCTGGGAGGCGTCAGCCGGGCGCATTTGGCTGTCGATGCGGTAATACAGCTTGCCGTTTGAAACGCCGAAGCTGTAATTGGGGATGTTGGGGTCGGCGGGGATAAACTCGTTTTCCTCGGCGGGTTCGTCAAAGTCCCGCTCCGGCTCCTGATAGCTGCCTTGAATATGAGATACGACCTCCCGTAGCTGCTCGGAAAGGTCAGCGCCAGGGATGGGGGCAACGGTGTATTCCATCTTGCCGTACTGAGTTCTTTCCTCAGTCAGTTCGCCCAGCACCATGTGGGGATTGTCTACAAAGTATTGGTTTATGGCAAACCCTTCGGCGCTTTCCCCAAGCTGTACCCAATCGGGTTCGGATATGGCAGGCCGCTCCCGCTTTTGCAGGAAAAGAATGTCCGTTGTAACTTCCGTACCGGCATTGGCTTGAAAAGCGTTGTTGGGTAAACGCACCGCGCCCAGCAGCTCTGCACGTTCCGCAAGGTATCGGCGCACGGACGGGTCTTTCTTGTCCATCGTGCCTTTGCTGGTGATGAAGGCCACGACGCCGCCCGGACGCACCTTGTCCAAGGTTTTCATAAAGAAATAATCGTGGATGAGCGGGTGCTGTTTGTCGTAACGCTTATCTGGTATAGAGTAATTCCCGAAAGGCACGTTGCCAACCGCTATGTCAAAAAAGCTATCCGGGTGCTGGGTTTCCTCAAAGCCCTTGATTTGAATGTCCGCGTGTGGGTAAAGCTGTTTGGCAATGCGCCCGGTGATGGGGTCAAGCTCCACGCCGTACAGTTTGCTGTCCATCATGCCTTCGGGCAGCATCCCGAAAAAATTGCCCACGCCGCAAGAAGGCTCCAAGATGTTGCCGGTGGTAAAGCCCATGTTGCCTATCGCCTCGTAGATCGCCCGGATGACTGTGGGACTGGTGTAGTGGGCGTTGAGGGTGCTGGCGCGGGCCGCTTCGTATTCCTGTTCGGTCAATAGGCTTTTTAACTCGGCGTATTCGTCCGCCCAATTCTCCTTTGACGGGTCAAAAACGTCCGCAACGCCGCCCCAGCCTACATAACGGGATAGAATTTCCTGCTCGTCGGATGTGGCAAAACGCCCCTCTGCTTCGATGGCTTGCAGGGTACGGATAGCGGCAATGTTCATCTGATACTTCGCCTTTTGCCCGCCGTGGCCAAGATTATCGTCGGTGATGCGGTAGTTGGGCGGTTTGGGCTGCGCTTGGGCGGGCGTCCGCTCAGGCTCGCCGATATGCATGCGCTCTATGACAATATCGTAGGGGAGGTTATTTTCTTCGGCGGGATAAATCGCAATGGTTTCCGTCGTGGTTTGTGGCTGCGCATTAGCTGTGACAGGAGGCTGTTCCGCAAGCGGCGTTTGTTCCTGCGGCGGCAGAGATATTCCGTCCATCCCCCGCATATACAGCGCGCGCAAAATTCGGGCAATTTGCTGCCATGACGCGGACAGGCGGCCGTTAAACTTGTCCTGTAGCTCTACGGTAAAGCCATTGGCGTCCGCAAAATAGTCCGCCGTTTCGCCGGTGGTGAGTTCGATGCTTTCCGCTTCACCGGCACAGGCTTCGCTAAGCCGATCCGCAACGCTGTGATTGCCCGTTCCCTCCCGAAACCATTGCCCTACACGGCTCATGCTTTGCTTGTTCAAAAGGCCGAAAACAAGAGCGTCCCGCAAATCCGCGTTGACCTCATCCAAGTCCGATGCGATAAAATCCGTAAAGGGGCTGTTGCGCGCATCCCGCAACAAAAGCCGTTCAAAGTTGGCAATGGGTTCGCTGCGGTGGAGGGGAAGGCGGGGCGGTTGATGCTCCGGGTCGGATAGCCGCACTTCGGTTTCGGATATATCGGAGATCAGATAGGGTTTCCCGCCCTCCAGATATACCGTATCCCCTATGTCGTACCCTGTGGCGTGAGCATTTCCTGTTTCTTCATGCTCATCGGTCAATTCCCCAGCGTCCTGTATCGGCTCATTCTCCTGCACAAGCAAGTGGTCGTTCGCCGGGTCGGCGCGCACCATGCTTTCAAACTCAGCGCGGGGATAGGTCACAGTCAGAAGCGGGAACTTCGGGTCGGTCAACTCCGCCATATTCCCGGCGAGAGAAAGAAGCGTATGCGTCTGCCCGTTCAAGCGAATATCGTCGCCAAGGGTAAAATGATACTCCCCGGTCTTGCGCCGGTTCTCCATCTGGGCGGCGGCTTGCCGCAATTCCTCTTGTGCTGCTTCTCGCTGGGCCTGTTCCGCATCCCGCAAGGCGCGCTCGGCAGCGTGTTTTGCCTGCCGCTCGGCCTGCTCCTGCTGATAGGTGGGAAGGTGTGCAAGCTGCGTTTCGTTCAGATACCGGCCTTGCGTGATTAGCGCGTCGATACGCCGGGTCACCTGCGGCCAGGTGAGCGTTAGCTTTTCGTAGGGCTTCATAGCGCGCCCACGGGAAAAGGTGACGCCCTTGCCGTCGTGTGATTCGTCATAGCCCTTGCGCCCAAAGCCGCCGATGCCATACTCTTTTCTGAGAAACGCGGCTTTTTCAGCGGCGGTATGCTGTTCTATAAAATAAAGGTAGATGCGGTATTTGCCATGTTGGACGCCGCTGCCGCCGGTGAGCATACGGTCTATCTCATCTTCGGTGATGAAATAATCGGCGTCCGTGTGGACAATAGGCGCGTTGGCTTGAAAGTCTATGGGTTCACTGTCAAGAGCGGCAAGCCGTTCCATGAGCCTGCCGATTTTGTGGTTATGGTAGCGTAAAGCATTTCTATCTTGTGCGTACCGCTCAGCCAGAGACGAAAGCGCCGCAAGATATGCTTCGCGCTGCTCCGCATCCGCAAGTTCCTGCGCAATACGGACGGTATCCTCCGGGAAGCCTCGCTTGAAAACCGTTTCCTCCAGCAAATGCCCGCCTTCTATATCCCTGTCCAGATACCATAGCTGCTCGGCAACTTCTTTACGCTCATTTTCATTGACACGCTGCAAATCATCGGCGGACATATACCGTCCAAGCTCCAGCAGTTCGCGGGTGCGTCGTGCGACTTCTTCCCATGAAAGCAGACGGTTGTTTTCATATCGGGCGCGCTTGCCCTGCGCTATGCGGACGCCGTTTTCATCCCACCACGCGGCGATCTGCCCCTCAGCGGTGCGGATACCAAGACCGCCTGTGTTATATTCCTCACGCAGAAATGCCGCCAGTTCCTCATCCGTATGGCCTGCCTGAACGTATGCGCAGATACGGAGGTTACCGTTCTCCTCATTGCCCGCGCTACAAAGCACCTCGTCAATGGACTGCTGGGATACGGACAAAAGCGAAAGCTGTCCGGATTGCGCCTCGCGGATGTTGCCTATCTGTACCTGTATGGTGGGAAGCGCAGGTTCGCCGCCTGCAATCTCGCTGTCAAAAAGCGTGACCTGTTCCGTTTGCACAAGCTCGCCCTGTTCAAGCAAATGCCCCGTAAACTCGTTGATAACGCTCCAATTAAAAAGTGACTCCGATGTGCGGGAGAGATATGAGCCTTCCCACATAAGCAAGCCGTTTTCCTGCCTTTTATAGCCAACACGGACGCCATCTACAAGCAGCTCTGTGTATGCGTCATCAAACGCCTCGCTCATATAATGGGAACGGGCGTCGTAATCGGCATTTTGCCGGTAAAACGCCGCGATGTCAGCAGGAGCATGGCCTTTGGTGTAAAACGCCTTCTTCAAAGCGCCGAAAATAAGGCTTTCAGATAAAAAAGCGGGGAGCTTTTTGCTCTCCGCCTTTTCTAATCTTTCCTCCGTTAGCTGTATATCAAGTCGTTCAGTACCATTTCCTCGGCCCGGCTCCTGATGCTGTTCATCTTGCTCACCCAAGCCATTTGGTCGGCTGCTTTCATGGCTTCCGTCACGCCCTCGGCCTCCGCCATCTGGCGCATGGTCTGCTCCACCTGCGTCCGCGCGGTCTGGTCTATCTCCAAAAGGTGCGCTTGCAGCGTTCCGTTGAGCACCAGCCCCGCGTAAGTCCCTTTCCTGTGTTCCTTCAAAAACCTCTTGCGCAGCATCCCGTACTTGCCCAGCGGCTCCTTCGGCTGCTCTCCCAACGTCAGGTCGGGGATGAGGTAATTGGCCTCCTGCCTGTAAGTCAGTTCCATATCGCGCACTCCTTTCGATTTCTTTTTCAAGTTCATTGTCCAATACCGGCGCAGGATTTGCAAATGTGCCGCGCTCTTTTTCCAAAGTTTTTACGCTGCGCTCAATTTGACGCAATACCATTTCGGAAATATCGCTTACCGCAGCTCCCAGCTGAGCGGCGGTTTCCAAGGTGTTGAACAGCGAGATCGCCAGCCAGTCATCCTCGGTAATATGGTCTGTGGACATGCCCAGCCGGGAAAGCGTCACATATTCCACGCTGACGGAGACTGCTATGTGTAAAAGGGCTTGTAAAGTGATTGCGTCCGTGTCGGCAAGGTGGCTATTCTCTGTTTGTTCCGAAAGAGCGGCGGCATATTCCTGAATATTATCCTCGGTGGCGTTGCTGATGATGGCCCGAAGCTGGGTCTTGAAGTCCGGGGCGGCGTCCGTTTCGCCAAAGTGGTTTTGCAGTTCCTCAGAAACCTGCTCAGCATATTCCGCCCGGAATTGCCAAAGCTGTAAGGGGCGGCTGTACGGGGTTTCCCGCGTATCCGCAGCGTCGAACACATATTTGAGTCTTGGATATGCGCCGGTCGTGTCGATGAGCGCGATGCCCTTTGCGCCCGGCTTGACCCATCGCCGGTATATGCTTTTGTTCCATTGTTCTATCTTGGCGCAGGCGGTGGCGTCGGGCCGCTGGGCGTAGATGAGAAGCTGCTCCTCGAAAGGGTATTTATAAAGCCGCGCCGCCGCACGAAGAAACGCCTGCCATTCTTCGGGGCTGCTGACGATGCGCTGCCCGGTTTCCCGTGACAGTGCCGCAAGTGTCTGTATTCTGTTGGGCATGAGGGCCTCCTTTCTATCTTACCGGTTCATCCCGGCGCTTGTCCAACTGACACAGGTTGCCCGTTTCGTCATATTGGCGCGGGTGGGCGTGCTCAGCCAAGTCCCGCACCTCGTCGTCAATGCGCTTCCTATAATCCTCATACGCCGCCGTTTTCTCGTTGAAATAGTGCCCCCAAAAGAAATGCTCCGGGTCTGCCACCCGATATTGCCATGTCGCATACGGGGATGGGGCCGTTTTGCTTTCACCGACCGCAAAGCCCTGTTCGCCAACGGTAAAGCGGTCGATGATGGTATATCCCGCGTTGATGGTTTTCATGTTCTTCCTCCCATATCAAGCAAGAGGGAAACGGGAGAAAAACGCCCGTTTCCCTTGGCTTTTTGTTACTCGTCCAGCTCGTCAAACTCGAACAAAGCAACATAGGTAATGTTGCTTTTGTTATACATGCAGGCGTGATTCGTGTAGTAATACAGGTCTAATTTGGTGTATATTCCTGCCTGCAATGTGCGTTCAAAGGAGATACCGTTGGAGGTGGTTCCATAGTCCAACTGATCCCATTGCCCCGTCAGACGGTTATATCCGCGCACCCGCCCAAAGTCCTGTCCATAGTGCCCATCTACGGGCGGGACGACAAACTTATAATAAATCAACGTTGCATCTTCAATGCCGGGCTCAGACAGGCTGCTGTCCGGGCCGGTCAGCATGAGATTACCCGCGCGGTTGGGGTCGCCCATGAGGAACATGATGCGCTTCGTGGGGCTTTCCGCGCCGAAAGCGTCCACGGCCTTGACCTTCACGATCTGCCTGCCGTCAGGGTAGGCATACGTTTCGCTGGGGCGGTTTTCCCACACATATTCCAGTGCGTCCCCGTTCGGGTCAACTGCGCTTGCGGTCATGGTAACGGTGTTGCCGGGTAAAATAAAGGGTTCTGCTGGAGTGCGGGTGATGGCGGGGCGCTCAGGGGCCTGGTTGGTGATTTCAAAGGGCACGTCAGCCCAAGGCGAATACGCGCCGAAGCTATCCCGCGCCCGGACACGGGCGGTGTATGCGCCAAGGGCGTAATAATCATCGGCGACGCGATTTTCCCATTCGTAGGTCACGGGGTCGCCGTCCGGGTCGGTGGAGGTTGCGTCGAAGGTCACATACGCCTTGCGGCTCACCACGTTGTCACGGTGGATGGTGGCAGCGCCAACCGGCGTATCCGGGGGCGTGTTGGGCACATCAAAGGAAACGGGCGTCCATGATGAATAGTCGCCCACACTGTCCCGCGCACGGACGCGAACCATGTGGCTTCCCACGGTGAAATAGTCGTCGTCACGGTTCATCCATTCCAGTGTGATTTCGTCCCCGTCCGGGTCGGTGGCGGTTGCCGCAAACTCGATGAGCACCTTGCCGCTGTTGCGTGTGGCGGTGACGGCGGCGCTGCCCTCCGGGGCGTTGGGCCGCTGGTTTACCACGCGGATTTGACGGGTTTCAGAGAATACCCGCCCGGTGTGCGTGTCCGCAACGCTGGCGGTGATATTGTATATGCCAGGGGCAGGGAATGAAAGCGAACCGCCATCATTGCTCAGGGTTCCGGTATGCTCCGCTGTTGCGCCGCCCTGTTCCACGCTCCATGCTATGGTCTGTCCATCGAGATAGGTTTCACCCATCTGAACGGTGGCGTCTATGTTGCGGTAGGTTGTGACGGGGAGCGTAAAGGGGATTCGCATGAGCGGATATATGGTTATCTCCGCTGTGTAGGCTTTGCCTGCGCTCACTTTGCCGGTCAGCATATATTTCCCCGCCTGCCGGAAAGTGATAAAGCCGCCGTTGTCCGCAAGCGTCCCGGAAAAAGCGTCCGTGAGGGTCATGGCTTGGCCATCCTTGACGATGCTCCATGCAACGGCCCCTTCCACGCCATCCAGCACCTCAACGTCAACCACGGTATCGGTGTAGGCTGTTTTCGGTAGGCCAAAAGCAAACTTGCCAACGGCAATGATTTCGATTTGCTGGGAAACGGTCACGGTTTTGCCCGCGCTATTTTGCGCGGTGGCGGTGAGCGTGTATACCCCCGGCTCACCGAAAGAAATGCTGCCGCCGTTTGCGTTGAGTGTTCCTTGATAGGCTCCACTTGTCTGTATGCCGAGAAAACCGCCCTTGGTCAAGCTCCAGTTTACGGCAGCCACGTTTTTTGACGATGGATTGACTACCACCTGCGTCCCCACATTGGCAACAGAGGGCAGGCCGAAGTCAAAGGCTGGGGCGGTGGAAGATGTTTGCTGCGGTTTGGGCGTTGTGCTACTGCTTGGTAAGGTGGGTACGCCCGCCGTTGGCTTGGGCGTCGGCGTTGGCGTGGGGATCGGTGTTGTCGTGGGCGTAGTAGTGGGCAGCGCCGGGGCCGTGATTTCGGTGGGCGTTGTCGTGGGCGTAGGCTGCGGTGTGGGAATGGGCGTTGGCTCCGGCGTCAGCGTCGGCGTATGCAATACCTCAATTACGGTTGTCGGCTCCGGCTCCTTTTGCCGGTTCGCGTTGCAGGATACCACCAATACGATGATCGCAATCACCAACAGCAGGCAAGCTCCGCCCACGATAAGGAGCTTGGTGCGTCTGTCTAATTGTTCCATGTGCGTTGTCCTTTCTTGCATGAGCAAAGCCGCCCATTTGCGAACGGGCGGCTTCACCTTGTATTTATGTGACTTTTACATTATCGGCTTCCGCGCTTTTTCCTCCATCGCACCAACGCGGCAACGCCTACGCCCGCGCCTATGAGCACGGTCAGTCCTATGGCAATGACCACGTTGAACTTATCTGCGTCGATGCCCAACTTTACCTGCGGGGTGTTGGTAACGACCACTTCCTTGGGCGTTTCGCTGGTGGTATTCACGGTGATCTCTACCGCAACAGGCGGCGCGGGGAAGAAATTGGCGGGGACAACCGTTTCTTCGATTTGGTACTTCCCGGCTGGTAGGCCATAGATGAGCGCGGAGCATTGTTCGCCTGCCGCCTGTATGGTGGTGACGTTACCCTGCGGGTCGTACCAATATACGCCGTCCCTTACAGTGAACCTGAGCGGCGTGGAAAGCGTGCCCTCAGCCTTTATCGCAAAGCCCGCGCCCGCAAGGGGCTTTTGCGTTTTGCTGTGTACCTTGCTGATTTTGAGGGCGAGGGGCAGGTCGATCACGGCAAGGGAGGTTTCCGCTATGGTATGCTTTTTCATATCCTCGGCCTGCGCCGCAAGCGCGGTGTGCAGCACCACCTCCGTGCCAACCTCTGTGGTGATTGGCGCGGCGATGCTGTAACCGCTCGGCCCTTCAACCTCCGTCACAGTCACTTTCCCGGCGGGTAAGTAGCAGATGACCGCCTGCGCTTTGTCCCCGGAAAGCTCCAATACCTCGACGCCGGTTTCGCCCTGTTTGGCGGGCTGATAGGTGCCGTCCTCCTGCTTTACGAGCTTTATGACGTTCCCTTTTTCATCCGTCAGCTTGAACTTCGCGCCCTTTAGGGGCTGCTTCGTGACGCCGTCCTGCTTTTCAAGCAGGAAGCGGGTGGGGATGTTGGAAACCGTGAATTGCAAGGGCTGTGCTTTGGTGTGCTCGCTGGTCAGCTCAAACTCTATGCCCGTCAGGGTGATGTACCCGGAAACCGCGTCCTCTTTTAGCTGATATTTGCCCTGCGGAAGATACTCGATGCGCGCCTTTCCTGTTTTCCCGTCCAGCGTCAGCTTGTCCACGGTTTCCACTGTAGTGAGGGAGGCGGCGTCCGCGCTGTCGGTTGCCGTTGCTGGAGCCTTATCCGCGGGGCGATAAGTGCCGTCCGACATACGGGCCAGCTTCACCGCTTTGCCCGCGCTGTCCAATAGAGTAAAACTTGCCGCCATGGGCTGCTTTGTGTAAGCGTCCTGCTTGTATATCTCCACAGCAAGGGGTTCGTTTTCCACCGTGACGATTTTAGGCAACGTCACGATATTTTCATCCGATATGGTAACGCTCACGGGAGCAGCCACGCCGTACCCGGCATACGGCTGTTCCACAAGCGACAACACGCCCTGCGGGACATACAGTATGGTTGCCTTGCCTTCCGCGTCCGTCAAAAACGTGTCCGCACCTTCTTTGGATGTGCGGTAGCGTCCATCTTCGCCCAAGGTAAAGTGCAAGGCTTCGCCCTCCGTGTTGAGCAGCTTAAAAGGCACTTTTGCCAAAGGCGCTTGACTTTCCTTATCCACCTTGAACACTTCCAGTGCAAGGGGCTGGTTTTCCACGCCGACCACGGTAGGGGTATCGCCCGTGTTCTCATTGGACACGGTGAAGGTCACCGGCTCGACCTTGCCAAAGCCGGGGTTATTCGTTTCAGCTAAGGTATAGCTGCCTGCGGGGATGGCAAGAAGGCGTGCCTTTCCGTTTGCCCCGGTCTGAAAAATGGCGCTGCCCGTTTTGCTAACGCGGTATTCGCCGTCTGATACCTTTTCAAACAACAGCGCCGCGCCGTTCGCGTCAAACACCTTGAAGTTGACGCCCGCAAGGGGTTCGCCGGTCAGCCCGTCCGTCTTTGTGACCTCCGCCGCAAGGGGCTGATTGGTCAGCGGCACGGGTTTGGGAGCCGACGTTGTCGTTTCGTCCGTCACAACGATTTGTGTGCCATTCTCCGGCAATGCGTAGCCGGGGCCGGGCATGACCTCAACCAACTCATATTCCCCAATGGGCAAATACGCAATGGTTGCGCCGGTAGCGGGAACGGTGAAGGTTTCGCTGCCCTTGCTGTCGGGCTTGAACCAGCCCGTTTTGCCCGTGATTGCTGAGAGCTTTATGGTATTGCCCTCGGCGCTAATCAGCTTGAACACCGTGCCGCCGATGACCGCGCCGTTCTCTGCGTCAGCCTTGGATATGTGGATGGCGGTCACGCCGTTTTTCATATTGGCCTTGGAAGGCGCGGTGGAGATATTCGTTTCGGAAACCGTAACGCTTACGTCCGCCGCCTTGGTGTAGCCGTCCTTTACGCTCTTTTCCCCGATGGCGTATTCCCCCGGTTCTATCTGCGTTATAGTGGCCATACCCTCGTAGGTGGTGAAGGTTTCAGAACCGTCCGCGTCTGGCTTATATACGCCGTTCTTCACTTCTTTGAGCTTGACGGTTTTGCCATCGCTGTCTTTGAGGATGAAGGTGCAACCGTCCAAAGGCTTATCCGTCAAGCCGTCGGCCTTATCGAACACCAGCGTCAAGGCGTAATCCTGCATATTGATCTTCGCGGCGTTGGAAACGTCATTTTGCGCCGTTACCGTAACGCTTTTCGGCGTGTCATTGGTGTAGCCGCTGGGCGCGGTCACTTCCTCGATGGTGTATTTTTGCGGCGTGAGGTAGCGGAACACGGCCTCGCCGCCCTTGGTCACAAAGGTTGCCTCGCCCTCCGCGTCCGGGCGATAGCTGCCCGGCTCGATATCTTTGAGCTTGACCACCGCGCCGCTTTCATCCAGCAAGCGGAATGTGCCGCCGTCAAGCGGTTCTTTTGTCACCGCGTCAGCCTTGGAAAACTCCAGCATGGTCGGGTCATTCTGAAAACGCACCGTTATGGGATTACTGATTCCGTTTTGCTGCGTGACTTCAACGGGAATATCCTTGGGTTGCGCGTAGCCAAGCCCCAATGACGCGGTTTCCCGCAACACATATTGTCCTTCGGGGATGTAATAGATGGCGGCAGTCCCGTCCGCGCCTGTGGCAAAGCCCGCCGTGCCAGCCTTGTCGTAATGGTAAACGCCGTCCCAATGCTTTGAGAAGGTCACTTCCTGTCCCGCGCCGTCAAGCAGGGTGAAGGGAATGTCAGGAAGAGTTTTGCCCGTGAAGCTGTCCACCTTGGTCAATACGATGGCGAGAGGCTCGTTCACAGCATTGATATTCGTGATTTCGGAGAGTGTGAAGCTGTTTCCGCCAAGCTCCGCGTACCCCTCGGCGTTGGGTTCAAGTATGGTGTATTTACCCGCCGGGAGATAAAGGATGCTGGCCTTGCCCTGGTTGTCCACGGTAAAACCGTCTGTACCTCCTGCATCCGGGCGATATGTGCCGTCCGCCGCTTTTTTGAGCAGCACGGGGTTTCCTTCGCTATCCCGGAGCAAGAATGTAACGCCGGGCATGGGCTGCTTGGTATATCCGTCCGTTTTCACCACGTTGACCTGCGTAGGCGCGTTTTCAATATTCACCGTGCCATTGCCGGTGAGGTTGATGTTGGTTGAGCCAGCTCCTACATATCCATTGCTTGGCGTGGAGGTTTCGGTCAGGGTGTATGAGCCCCCGGGCAGGCCGGTGATTTTCGCTGTGCCTCCGCTGGTGGTGAAGGTGCTTGCGCTGCCGCCCGCCGTATATTGTCCTGCGCCGGTCTGCGTCAGGCCGATGACCGTGCCGCCCTGTGAAAGCTGGAATACGGCTCCATCCAACGCGGCGTCCGTGTAGTTGTCCGTTTTGCGAACCGTGAGGTCGTAGAAGCTGCCCGTGATGTAGACATACCCGCTGTCGGGCGTACCGCCTGCGGTAAGCTCCGCCACAACAACCTTCTGCTTACTTGTGGAGGACGGCTCATACCAATAAAGCAGCGCGCTGTTGGCGGTGGCGCTGGCCTTGGATTGAATGAACAGCGACACCTGCGCTCCCGATAGGGAGGTAGGCGCGGTGATGGTCAGCTCGTCGTATGTCCCGCCCGTATATCCGCTGATGTTCACGTTGTGGCTGGGTTGTATGGTGTACCCGTCCGGGGCGGTCACGGTCAATTCGGCGGATAGCTGCCCGCCGACGAGCTGCCATGTGAGATTAACGTCCGAAACGACGATCTCACCGCCAGTACCGCCGCCTGTGGTTGCCCCGGCGCGGGCATATTGGAGCAGCTGCATACAGAAGGCCCAGCAATCCGTAGCGTCGCTCTTTGCCCGCACTTTGCTGGAGTCGGTGGGGTCGGCCATGAAGTTATAGCCAACGCCCGCGCTCTCTTTTATCCAGAAACGGATGGCGTTGGCCGTGGCGTAGTGGGCCTTGCTTGCGCCCAATCCCCCGGTGGTGATGGGATAGCCGTGGTCGATGATGGCCTGTATGCCTGTGATGGTAGTGCTCGAAAAGATTGCTGCGGCATTGAAATCCGTGTACTGCGTGGAGTTTGAGGGCGGGTCCTTCATGTGCTCGATGCAGTAAGCGTAATTACCGCTTGCGTCCCTATGAACGGGGGTATTCAGGTCGTTCCAGCTTCCGTTGTAGTATTCAAAAAAATCATACGGAATATCCTCGTCCGAAATGGTGGTGGTCGCCGCAAGCGCCGGGGCTGCAATGCCCAGCAACAGGATGACCGCCAGCAGTAGGGACAGGGTTCGCTTCAAGTGGTTCATGGTGAATAACTCCTTGTGTTTTATTTACCTGCCGGGAAAAAGAAGGGGGGCTCGTAGCCCGCAATCGCAAGCGGACAAGGAGCGCCCCGTATGTTAAGCTCCCAAGCAGCTTAGGAGCGGTATGTTCATTTCCCGGCTGGTATTGTTTTTCTCGGCTGGTAATAAGGGTTGGGGGTTGTAGGGGGAAGGGGACGGAGTTGAGCGCCGCCGGTGATGTGCTGCCAAATTACCTGTTACCCCCTTGGTGCAGGCTGTTGGTCGTATACGATACATTTGTCGAGCGGGCATTGTTGCAGGGCTTCATTCCAGTACAGGCAATGGGGACAATCACGCTCCCGGCTGGTTTTGTCCAATTTGCGCCGGTAGTTCGGTTTTTGGCGCATGAGCCGCTCATATTCGAGGTCTTTTCCTTCGGTAAAGTTCAAATCATCACCTCCTTCGCACAAAAAAAGCGCCCTTGTCTTGGACGCTTTTATGGTTATCTGCTGTATTCTCTTGCCTGCCTGTCCCGCTCCAGTTTTTTGTAATAGAAGTCGAGGGCTTTTACGATGGTGTCCTCCATTTTCTGCAACGGCGTGTCGGGGGTGAAATATTTGGCCAGCCGTTCCCGTGGCAGCTTGAAAACTTCCTTCTGATTGGGCTTTTCCTCCCGCATGACCAAATCAATCCCGTTTCTATCCAATATTCCCTCTTTTGCCGCTTGTTTGAGCCGCTGTGCTTGGGCCAAGGATGGGGTGCTGTCATAGGCTTCCATGAGGTCAAGCAGGTCGGCTTGCTGGTCGTGGGAAAGATAGGAAAGCTCCACAGCAGGGTTCAGCGCGATTTTCTTATCGTCCACCATGGTAAGGAGGGGTTGGATTAGCTCGGTCAGGCGGATATAGCGTTGGACTTGTCGCCCGCTTTCACCGCTGTTTTTTCCCACAATATCTGCACTTTCTAAATTCCCGACAACTTGTCGGGAATTATCTTTAGATGGTCTACCTGCCTGTCGGCGTATAGCCTCCAGCTTCATTTTATAGGCGAAAGCTCGCTCGCTTGGAAAAAGACTTTCACGCTGCAAGTTCGCGTCCACCATTTGAATAATGGCTTCATCCCGCGTCATTTCCTTGACGATGACCTTCATGTGCGTAAGCCCCGCCATGGCGCAAGCCCGGTGGCGGCGGTTGCCGGACACAAGCTCGTATTCGCCGGGCTTGTCCTCCAAAGGCCGCGCCAATGCCGGGGTAAGCTGCCCATACGTTCTAATGCTTTCCGCCATATCCCGCAGCGATTGGTCGTCTGTCACATGAAAGGGATGGTCGGCAAATTCATGAAGCTGGGACAAGGCAATCTCCTGGATTTGCTCCCCGCTGCCCTCGGCAGGGGTGGGAGGCAGGCCGAACAGGTCATCTAATGTGCTGATCTTGGGCTTTTTTGTGTTCGTGTTCGCGGTTTCCAATCTGTATGACCTCCTTCGTTAGTGCTTCGTATGCTTTGGCTACGCGCCCGTTTGGATCGTAGGCGAAGATGCTTTGCCCCTTTTCGGGTACTTCGGCGGCGCGGATGGCAAAGGGTATTTCGCTCTTGAACACCCGTACCAGCGAACCGTAAGCGTCCCGCACGGAACGGATGGTGTTGCGTGAAAGGTTCGTGCGGCTGTCTACCATGGTCATAACGATACCGTCCACCTGCAAGCGCGGGTTCAAGTTCCGCTTTACGCGCCCGATGGTTTTAAACAGCGCGTCCATATCGTCGGCGGCTAAAATATGCGCCTGCACGGGAATGATCACGCTGTCGGCGGCAGTCAGGGCATTGACTACGGTTAAGCCCAACGATGGGCGGCAGTCGATAAGGACGTAATCGTAATTATCCTTCACCATATCGAGGTATTGCCGCAGGATGGTTTCACGGCTCATGCTGTTCACAAGCGTGACCTCCGTAGCCGCAAGGCTGGCGTTGGCGGGAATGAAGTCCACACCTTCGGCATGCTGTCTGATGGGAGCGGTGTACTCAAAATCGGGATGAGCATCCTCGTCTGAGTGGGCAATAAGATAGTCCATGACGGTGGAAATGGTGCTGGTCAGTTCTCTTGGATTTTTAACGCCAAGGCATTTGCTCAAATCCCCTTGCGGATCAGCATCCAAAAGAAGCACATTCTTTCCCTGGCGGGCAAGGCCAACGCCAAGGTTCACGGTGGTGGTGGTTTTCCCGACGCCCCCTTTTTCATGGGCGCAGGCGATTACTTTGGTCATGCGCGGTTCCTCCTTTGTAATTATGGGTATGGGAATAGAGACAGAACGGCACTCTATCTGAAACGTAATCCCGTGCGGTATGATGTTGTTTTTTCTTTCAAAATTGGAAATACAATGGTTTTTCGGTTAACAATCAGAGGGAAAACATTACGGTTAACAATCAGAGGCAGGGTGAAATGGGGTGCATGAGGGCGTTTTGCCAAGTTTTTTGAAAATGACAAAAGCCCCAAATCTTTAGAGATTTAGGGCTTTTCTTTGGCTCCCCCTGTTGGACTCGAACCAACGACACTGCGGTTAACAGCCGCATGCTCTACCGACTGAGCTAAGGAGGAATATTCAGTTTTTCGTTCCCCGCCTTCCGGTATGCGGGCGATACACACGCTCTACCGACTGAGCTAAGGAGGAACGGAACGAGTGTTATTATAGCGCGTGATTCCGTATTTGGCAACCCCTTTTTTCAAAAAAGTTAAAATTTTTTTGAGAGGGTCGATTTATACAGACAAACAGGCACTTTCTTATAAATACAATATCCCGACATATGCTGCCGGGATATTGCCGCGCCCATTCGACCTTCCGCATTTTTTTGTTTGCGGCCTGTGAGCTTATGATACTATTTCCGCGGCCCTTGATCAAGCACTTCGCCAAAGGCGGTGCTTTTTCGGCAAAAATAGAGCAACTTAATGCTGCCGCCATTTAGGCAGTATGCCCATGGCCTTCAACGCATCGTATACCTTTGGATTGGGCAGCCCTATTACCGTGAAGTAGCAGCCGTCTATCTTTTCTACCAGCACCGTCGCCGGCCCCTGTATGCCGTATGCGCCGGCTTTGTCCATAGGCTCGCCTGTGGCTATATAGTCGCGTATTTCGTACGGCTCGAGCGTTTTGAACGTGACTTCGGCCTTGTCATAGAATATGGTTTCCTTGTCACCGGCTATTATGGCAACGCCCGTGAACACGGTGTGCGTGCGGCCGCTGAGCGTGGACAGTATGTGGAAAGCATCTTCTTCATCACGCGGTTTGCCCAAAATTTCGCCGTCAAGGTAAACTATTGTGTCGGAGCCGAGCACGCAGCAGCCCGGGTTTTCCTCCGCAACGGCTGCGGCCTTTATCCGCGCAAGGCGGCTTACGTATTCACCCGGCGCGCAATGGCCTATGTTTTCTTCGGCCCGGCTTGGCTTAACGGTAAAGTCATATCCCATAAGGGTAAGCATTTCCCTGCGCCGTGGGGAAGCGGATGCAAGTATAAGTTCCATCTTTTCCTCCTTTAATCGGATAGCTGCTGGAAGCCAAGCCCGTATGCCGTGTCGTAAGGGCAAAGCAGCACCAGTGCGGATTTATCCACGCTGTATGCTATGCCGCGGATGTGGCAGGCCTCCGCGCGGGAACAGGCGCACATGAGTATAGTCCGGTCGGAGCCCGAGAACATGCCTGTGCCCTTTATGCTCGTTACGCCGCGGCCTATGTTATGCATTATCTCATCGGATATTTCTTTCGGCTTGCCGGTCACTATGAACGTTACCTGACCTGTCATGAAGCCGGCGGTTATCTTGTCTATCACCGTGGTGCTTACGGCCGTCATAACTATGCCCTGCAGCACGGCGTCTATCCTGCCGAATACAATGCCGCCCAGCAGTATTACCGTGCCGTCAATGCATATGGATATGGTGCCTATGGAAAGATGGGGGAACTTTTTCCTAAGGCTCATTATAAGAAAATCCGTGCCGCCGGTGGAGGAGCCGCGCCAATATACCAGCGCAAGCCCCGCGCCGCTAAGCGCGCCCGCGAACAGCGCCGCCATGAGCGCATCGCCTTTATATACGGGCAGCAGCGGGAATACGAAGTCTATTATAACGGTGCTTATGACCATTGTCTTGATAGACTTGAAGAAAAATTTTTTGCCCAGCGTCCTTATACATATTATAACTATCGGAATGTTTAGCACCAGCGTGCATATACCGATGGGCCACTGAGTAAAGTGGTTTATTATTATGGCTAGGCCGGATATGCCGCCCGGGGCGAACTCCGCCTGCGAGGCGAAGCTGTATATTCCCGCGGCGTAAAGAATGCCGCCTATTATGTCGAACAGCAGATCCATCAAAATCTCTTTCAACTTTGCTTTTCTTTCAGCCGTCATATGTAAAATATCCTCCTTTGCGCGCCCGCTATTTTTGCGGACAACCGATTGTAACACCGCCTTTATGTCCTTGTCAAACTGACTATTTATGCAAATGCATAAAATAAATTATTTTTTGCTTGCAAAAGCTTGAACACCGTGCTAAAATACTATCTGTTTGAGTAAAAACGCACGCTACCGTCGTAAGGAGGTGTAATGCATGGGTAAGTACTGCGAAATATGCAAGAAGGGCGTTATGAGCGGTAATCTGGTAAGCCATTCCAACAGAAAGACCAGGACCACTTGGGCTCCCAACATTCAGACCGTTCACGCGGTGGTTAACGGCACTGTGCGCAAGGTGAATGTTTGCACTCGCTGCCTTCGTTCCGGCAAGGTTGAGCGCAGCTTCTAATAAAAGCGATTTCTGTGCATATGCGCGGCGTTCCTTCGGGGATGCCGCGTTTTCTTTATGCAAAATACCATTCTTTATCATAGCATATCAAATGCGCTTTGGGCAAATGCTATTGGTGAGCGAAAAGTGAAAGGGAGATTAAGAGATGAAGTTCAGCTACGACGAGAGCTATCTGCCTCTTAAAAAGAACCTGACCGGTACGCTTGCCGCGCAAGACAGCGCAGGGGAGGGCGATGCGGAGCATCGGCACGGCGATGATACCCGCCGTGAGGAGCCGCTCCGCAGCTAAGCAAACAGGCATATAGCCCAAAACAACAAAAGGCCGCATATTTCTATGCGGTCTTTTGCTGTATAAGATTATTTAACCACCAATTCCCCGTTTACGCAGTCCACGGTGTAAACCGTACCGGGTTCGGGGTCGGATTCGATTATCTTGCGGGCAAGCAGCGTTTCAAGCTTGGACTGAAGCAGTCTCTTGAGCGGCCTTGCGCCGTAATGCGGATCGTATCCGGCATCGGCAATATAGTGCTTTGCGGCGTCTGTAAGCTGCACGTCCAGCCTGCGTTCGGCAAGGCGACGGCGGATATCCTTGAGCATAAGCTCGGTTATGGCAAATATCTCCTGCTTATCAAGCGGCTTATAGAACACTATGTCATCTATCCTGTTAAGGAACTCGGGGCGGAAGCTCTGCTTAAGCAGCGCGTTTACCTGATTGCGTGCTTCCTCGGTTATCTTGCCGTCCTTTATGCCGTCCAGTATGTACTGGCTGCCGAGGTTGCTGGTCATTACTATTACGGTATTCTTGAAGTCCACCGTGCGGCCCTGCGAATCGGTCATGCGACCGTCGTCAAGCACCTGCAGCAGCACGTTGAAAACGTCCGGATGCGCCTTTTCAATCTCGTCGAACAGCACAACGCAGTAAGGCTTCCTGCGCACGGCCTCGGTAAGCTGACCGCCCTCATCATAGCCAACGTATCCCGGAGGTGCGCCTATCAGGCGAGCCACGGAGTATTTCTCCATGTATTCGCTCATGTCTATACGCACCATGTTGTTCTCGTCGTCAAACAGCGCCTCGGCAAGCGCCTTCGCAAGCTCCGTCTTGCCCACGCCAGTGGGGCCGAGGAACAGGAAACTGCCTATGGGCTTTGAAGGATCCTTCAGGCCGGCCCTTGTGCGCAGAATGGCGTTGGATACGGTCTTTACGGCCTCATCCTGACCTATCACGCGCTGATGCAGAATATCTTCAAGGCGCAGCAGCTTTTCGCGTTCACCCTCCATAAGTCTTGCTACCGGTATGCCGGTCCAGCGGGCAACTATGCGGGCAATTTCGTCTTCCGTCACGCGGTCGCGCAGCAGCCCGCTCGCTTTGCCCTTCTCCATTTCCTTTTCGGCATGGTCAAGCTCTTCTTTCAGCTTCGGCAGCTTGCCGTATTTCAGCTCGGCCGCCTTATTGAGGTCATATTCGCGTTCGGCGCGCTCCATCTGCGCATTAAGGTCTTCTATCTCGCCGCGTATGCGCTGCACGTTCTTGATGGAATCCTTTTCCTTGTCCCATTTGGCCTTGAGCTGCTTGAATTTCTCGCGGTCGTCGGCAAGGGTTTTCTGTATCTCTTTCAGATGCTCCTCGCTCAGCTTGTCGGATTCCTTTTTCAATGCCGCTTCTTCAATTTCAAGCTGCATTATCTTGCGGGAAAGTTCGTCAAGCTCCGTGGGCATAGAGTCCATTTCCGTCCTTATCAGCGCGCAGGCTTCATCCACAAGGTCTATCGCCTTGTCCGGCAGGAAACGGTCGCTTATATATCTGTGCGAAAGGGTTGCCGCGGCTATAAGCGCGTTGTCGCTTATCTTAACGCCGTGGTAAACCTCGTAGCGCTCCTTCAGGCCGCGCAGTATGGATATTGTATCCTCAACGCTCGGCTCATCCACCATTACCGGCTGGAAACGGCGGGAGAGGGCGGCATCTTTTTCGATGTACTTGCGGTATTCGTCAAGCGTGGTTGCGCCTATGCAGTGCAGCTCGCCGCGCGCAAGCATGGGCTTGAGCAGATTGCCGGCATCCATGCTGCCTTCGGTTTTGCCTGCGCCAACTATTGTGTGCAGCTCATCGATAAACAGTATTATCTTGCCTTCGCTGCGCTTGACCTCGCCAAGCACGGCCTTCAGCCTTTCTTCAAATTCGCCGCGGAACTTTGCGCCGGCTATCAGCGCGCCCATATCCAGCGAATATATTTTGCGCTCCTTCAGGTTAGCCGGTACGTCCCCGCGCACTATCCTCTGCGCAAGGCCTTCGGCTATTGCCGTTTTACCAACGCCCGGCTCACCTATCAGCACAGGATTGTTCTTGGTTTTGCGCGACAGTATGCGTATAACGTTTCTTACCTCGTCATCGCGGCCGATAACTGGATCAAGCTTCTGCCTGCGCGCAAGTTCAACAAGGTCCTGCGCGTATTTATTCAGCGCATCGTATGTGTCTTCTGGATTATCGGTTGTTACCCTCGCGCCGCCGCGCACTTCTTCAAGGGCTTTAAGGAAGTCGTTCTTCTTTATGCTGTAGCGGGAAAACAACTCCCTCATGGCGGAGTTGGGCTGCTCCATCATGCCAAGGAACAAATGCTCCACGGAAACATACTCATCCTTCATATGGATGGCTATTTCCTCGGCCTTGTTCAGTGCCTTGTCAAGATCCTGCGTAACGTATATCCTGTCCGCCTCACGGCTGGAGCCGGTTACCTGCGGCAGCCTTGCTATCGCCGCGCCTACCGCGCCCGCGAAGCCCTCCGCATCGGAACCCATGCGCTCGATAAGGCTCTTTATGAGCGAATCATCCTGACCAAGGAGTGCCGCGCACAAATGCTCCTGATCCACCTGCTGATTGTTATGCGATACCGCTATGCTTTGGGCGGACTGCACCGCTTCAAGCGATCTTTGCGTAAGTTTGTTTATGTTCATAGGGGTTACCTCCTGTCCACGGGAACTTTTGTTCCCGTCGATTACAATACTATTATAGTCTTAACCGAAAAATAAGCAATGGAGTCATTGTAATGCTAATTTGAAATAATTGTGAAGGGAAGAAAGAAAACATTATTGTTTGTCAAAAAAACATTTAGCCTATTTGCCTATTGAATTAATGGCGGTTTTGGGCGATAATTAGTAGTAATTATTTTGATTACTTTTGATAGGAGATATACCCCACTATGAACGTACTTCAGGAGCGCATCAGGAAAGAGGGCAAAGTCCTGCCCGGCAACATTATTAAGGTCGACGGATTTTTGAACCACCGCGTGGACGTTAAGCTTATGCGGGAAATGGCAAAGGAATTCGGTCGGCTTTTTGATTTGACCGGCATTACCGCCGTGCTTACGGTTGAGGCCAGCGGCATAGCGCTTGCCACCATCTGTGCCGAGGAATTCGGCGTGCCCATGATTTTCGCCAAAAAGGCCAAGAGCGACAATATCGAAGGCGGCCTGTACAAAAGCGAGATATTCTCCTATACATATAAAAAGAAAGTAACGCTGCTGATGAGCAAGCAGTGGCTCGGCCCCAACGATAAGGTACTCATTATAGACGATTTCCTTGCCAACGGCGAAGCGCTGCATGGCTTGGTGGATATAATAGAGCAGGCCGGCGCGCAGCTGATAGGCATGGGCGTTGCGGTTGAAAAGGGCTTCCAGCCCGGCGGCGCGCGCCTGAGGAGCGAAGGCGTGAACCTGCATTCCCTTGCAATAATCGAAAAGGCCGACGAAAACGGCATAGTATTCCGTAACGAGGAGTAATCGGATGGAGAAAATTATCGTTGTGGACTTTGGCGGTCAGTATAATCAGCTGATCGCCCGCCGCGTGCGCGATCTTGGCGTATACTGCGAAATAGTCCCATACACAATAGACATGGCAAAGCTCGCTGCCATGCAGCCCGCGGGCTTGATATTTACCGGCGGGCCAAACAGCGTGTATCTTGAAACATCTCCGCATATATCCGATGAGATATTCGGCCTTAACGTGCCAATTTTGGGCATATGCTACGGCTGCCAGATATTGGCGTATATGCTGGGCGGCACCGTGTCCCCCGCGAAGACGGCGGCTGCGCGCGAATACGGCAAAACGGAAACGGACTATCTTACGGGCTCGAAACTGTTTGACGAAGGCCACGGCATAACATGGATGAGCCATGGCGATTATATTTCAAAAGTTCCGGAGGGATTTAAGATAACGGCCAAAACGCCGGTATGCCCCGTTGCGGCCATGGAGTGCGATGAAAAGCGGCTTTACGGCGTGCAGTTCCACCTTGAGGTGAACCATACCGTAGGCGGCATAGATATGCTCCGCCGCTTCCTGTTCGATGTTTGCGGCTGCAAGGGCGAATGGAAGATGGACAGCTTTATCGATACCACCGTTGCCGAGCTTAAGCGCACCATTGGCGACAAGGGCGTTGTGCTGGGCCTCAGCGGCGGTGTGGATTCGTCCGTTGCGGCGGCGCTGCTTTCAAAGGCCGTCGGCAAGCAGCTCACCTGCGTATTTGTGGATCAGGGCCTTATGCGCAAGGATGAAGGGGATATGGTTGAGCAGACGTTCACAAAGCTGTTTGACATGAATTTTGTCCGCATAAACTGCCAGCAGCATTTCTATGATTGCCTGAAGGGAGTAAGCGATCCCGAACAGAAGCGCAAGATAATCGGCACGGAGTTTTACCGCGTATTCTGGGACAAGATACGCGAAAGCTATGGCGACGGCTTCTTTGCACAGGGAACGATATACCCCGACCGCATAGAAAGCGGCAAGGGCGACGCCGCCGTTATAAAGACGCATCATAACCAGGTCAAGCAGCCTGACGATATAAAGTTCCTTGGCACGATAGAGCCGCTGAAGGATCTTTTCAAGGATGAAGTGCGCCGCGTGGGCGAAATGCTGGGCATTCCGCATGAGCTTGTGTGGCGGCAGCCGTTCCCCGGCCCCGGCCTCGGCGTGCGCATAATAGGCGAAGTCACGCCCGAGAAGGTGCGCATACTGCAGGACGCGGACGCGGTGCTGCGCGACGAAATGGACAAATGCGGCTATGCGGACAAGATGAGCCAGTTCTTCGCCGTATTGCCCGGCGTAAAGACAGTCGGCGTAATGGGAGACGGCCGCACATATGATGAGCTTATAGCCATCCGCGCTGTCACCACAGTCGATTTCATGACGGCCGACTGGGCGCACATCCCATATGAAATACTCGGCCGCGTATCCAACCGCATAATAAACGAAGTTTCCCACGTCAACCGCGTAGTTTACGACATAACCTCCAAGCCCCCGGGAACGGTGGAGTGGGAATAAGCCTAAACTGAAAAGAATATAAGTTATATCCAAACAGATCGCAGGATGCCTTTTCACCGTTCCATGCGGTCTGTTTGTGTGTTATAATAAAATGTATGCCAAAAAGGCGAATACTTAGTCGGAGAGAATTATGGTGAAAAGCACAACGCGGGACATGACAAAGGGCAGCCCATGGAAGCTGATAGCGGGCTTTGCTCTGCCTGTTTTGCTCAGTCAAATTTTTCAGCAGCTTTATAACACGGCGGACACGCTTATCGTCGGTCGCTTTTTGGGGGACGAGGCGCTGGCGGCGGTCAGTTCGTCCGGTCCGCTGATATTCCTGCTTATCAGCTTTTTTGAAGGCCTTACCATGGGCGCAAGCGTCACCATTTCGCGTTATTTCGGCGCGGATGATAAGGAACGGGTGCAGCGCGCCATACATACAAACATTCTGGTCAGCACCATGAGCGGCCTTTTTCTTACGGGCTTCGGCATAATAATGACGCCGCATATACTCGGCTGGATGGGTACCGATCCGGAGGTTCTGCCGGACGCGATAGCTTATTTCCGCTATTATTTCATGGGCATATTGTCCGTGGTGCTCTATAATGCATGCAAAAGCATAATGAACGCGCTTGGCGACAGCCGCAGGCCGCTTTATTATCTGTTGCTGTCCTCGCTTACGAACATAGTGCTGGATGTGCTGTTCATAGGCGTGTTCCATTGGGGCGTGTGGTCGGCGGCGTTTGCAACTACAATTTCGCAAACCATCAGCATGGTGCTTTGTATGATACATTTGTCCTCCAAAAACACGGCGTTCCATATCCAATGGAAAAATCTGCGCATAGACCGCGAGATGCTGGGCCAGATAGTGCGCTACGGCCTGCCTTCCGGCGTGCAAAATTCCGTAATTGGCCTTGCAAACGTTATCGTGCAGACGAATATAAACTCCTTCGGCAAAATCGCCATGGCGGCATACGGCACCTATGCAAAGCTTGAGGGCTTCGCCTTTCTGCCGATTACCAGCTTCACTATGGCGCTTACAACATACACCAGCCAAAACCTTGGCGCTTGTGAATACGAGCGCGCCAAGAAGGGCGCGCGCTTCGGCATAATCTGCGCAATGATATTGGCGGAGCTGATAGGCGTTGCAATGTATATATTCATGCCCAAACTTGCCGCGCTGTTTAGCAGCACGCCGGAGGTAATAGCCTACGCTACCAAGCAGGCGCGCACAATTGCACTGTTCTTCTGCCTGCTGGCGTATTCTCACGCGGTGGCGTCCGTATGCCGTGGCGCGGGCAAGGCGTTCGTGCCAATGACAATAATGCTCGTCGTTTGGTGCGTGCTGCGCATAACCTATATAACCATAGCCATGCGCATATCGCACGATATACAGCTTGTGTACTTCGCTTATCCGCTCACCTGGTCAATAAGCTCGGTAATATACTTCCTGTACTATCATTTCTCCAACTGGGTACATGGTTTTGAACAAGTTCGCCACCGCGACGCGCTGGGAAAATAGCATGACATAAACTAAAACGACCTCCAGGTATATTTCGGAGGTTGTTTTGCTGTAATATTAAGAATTATCACTTGTGAGGTTAATCTTCATCTTCGGAGCTGTCATCTTCAAAATCAGAATCAACCTGCACTTTGCTACCCTTACTTCTATTGCACCACTTGTGCAGAAGCTGTGCATTCTCTATTTCAGTAGGGCCGCCAGCATCATACGGGATTATATGGTCGACTTCGCAATCATCTATGCTAAGAATCTGATTCCCGCAGTATTTACAAATATAGCCGGGATAGAATAATTCTTCCTTTATATGAGGCGCAAATAACCGCTTATTAGACTCATGGCTGGAACTGTCAGCGGATATGACATTGCTCAAAATATCCATCACGGCACATACACGGGACCGAATACGCTTGCTTGCATTAGTGCCAGCAAAAACCCAATCCTGATAGTCTTTATTTTCTGCTTTTAGCTTTTGGATAGCACTACGAATTTCATCGGCATGTTTAATGATATCCCTTTTGGGGAAAAGAGAAAAAGGAATCATTATTGAGTCATATACGGCACCGTTGAATTTCTTTCTTTGGTCTGATGCGAAAAATGCATCTTCCCCAAGAACGGTTTTAACCAAGTCAATCAAAGCGTTGTATTTGGTTTTATAGTTCTTTATCGCATTATCATCGTCATCGGCGTGTGACTCCATGCATTTATTCATCATTATTTTGTATGTGCCCTTTAATACCATCGGGCGCAATGCAAAGAAGCGAAGAATGCGCTCTTCGTATGAATAACGGTCATTGCTATCATGGAATAGAATTGGAAGATACGTATTTGTATTTGCTATATCCTTTAGCATGTCATTGAACTTGCCCCGATAAATGCAATTACGTACCTCTTGGTCTTTAAGCTTAACCGCGCCAAGGTTTAAACGCGAGAAAATTTCATACTTTAAATCACGAGAGTCCTTTTCTATACAGACTATTGAAAGAGACTGGTGATTTAAGCGCCGTTGGAGATTTTTATCAAGTTGCTTGAAATACAAACCATTCAGACTTTGAAGCTTTTTTAGACCCACGAGAGGGAATTCATTCTTCAAATAACGCACAAATGAAGTTATGCGCTGCTGGCCATCTATAACGGAATAAATACTTTCATCTTCTTCGGCAAGATAGATTACCGGTATTGGAATTCCTATTAAAATTGATTCAACAAGGCAAGATGCACGCTTATCATCATAAACGTAATTGCGTTGATAATCTGGGTCTGTGATAATATCATTAGCATCTACTGAGTTCTTCAACTCTTGGAGTGATAAATTCATTAAATGAGTATGTACCGTAACCCGCTCTAAACTTGACTCTTGCATAATCTCACCGCCATAAGTTTTAATTAATAAGCTGAAAAACAACTTATTTGTCATTATTTGCCATTATAAACGATTGACTAAGGAAAATCAATCCATGAGCGAGACATAAAATTGCGTGCCTAAAAATTTATGTACTCTATCCCCCTCAACACCCCGTCCTCAAACCTTAGCACGAAGCATGACGGTGTGGAGATCGGGCCATTGAGCACGGTGGCGCCGCTGAATGTGATGCGGCGCAGCTTTTTACCGGCATCCGTAACGGTTATGGTGCAGTATTGCTGAAGATAGGCGCATATCGCCGCCGCATGGGATACTATTGCTGCGGCCTCGCCGTCCTTTGTTTGCATAAGAATATAGCTTATTGCCGCCGTCATCCGCGTGCGGACGGTACGGAAGGACTCGCCGCCCGTGTTGGCAAAGTCGCAGTCGGTATATTGCCGTGCCCATGCCTGTATGGTGAACGTGCCTTGCTCGCCCGTTTCCCGCTCGGCAAGCCGCGCATCTGTTATTATGCTTTTGCTTATCGCTTCTGCGGTTTCATATGCCCGCCTGTATGGCGAAGAATAAACCGCCACGGCTTCGCTTGGCCTTATTTTGTTCCAGAATCGTTTCGCGGCGGCTTTGCCGTCCGCCGCGAGCGGGATCTGGCTGTTGGCGGCGGTGCTTTGCCTGTCCGGCGCGGAATGTCTGAACAAATAGATGGTTTTCATGGATTATGCATCCTTAGCTATGTAATCAATGTTCGCTATGCTCCGTCATGTCGTGGTTTTGGCAGCTTTGCGCCACCTGCCGCAATGGCAAGATAGTCGCGGTTGAATTGAGCAACGCCGCACGGGCAGTCATGGCGGGGTCTACCGATACCGGCTTCATTGCGTCCTCTCTTTATCCTTCTTTATGTTAAAGCATATCTGGCAAAAAGAAAAGCAAAAGTTGGCTTTCTGACTGCAAAATATTGCCTAACTAATGTACATTAGGATGAATATGATATCCGTTTGAACGAAAAATGTCAATAAGTTTTTTAGATTTGCTTTAGCGTAGCCCGGCGCGGCGGAATGTGGTAAAATAAACCTGATTGTATGGAGGATAAGCATATGGAACTTGTCTATGATTATATAAGGAACGATGCGCTCAGGCATCAGCTTAATGCGCTCGCGAGGAAAACATTCGGCTTTGATTTTGAAAAGTGGGTCGCGAACGGCTATTATGAAGGCGACTATATCCCGTATTCGTTCGTTGAAAACGGGAAGATGCTTTCAAACGTCTCTGCCAACAGAATGCGCTTTTTGCAAAACGGCGTAGAACGCAACTATATTCAGATAGGCACCGTTATGACGGATGAAGTACACCGAAACAAGGGCTTAGCAAGGCGGCTTATAGAGTATGTTGTGGCGGAATATAAGGATAAATGCGACGGCATATATCTTTTTGCCAATCTTGAAGCGCTCGGATTTTACAGAAAAACGGGCTTTTCAGAAGGCGTTAAGGAGTACCGCTGCACGCTGAAGCCGAACATGATAACCAAGGCCGCAAACGGCGGTGCGTTCACAAAAGCGGGGGAGGGCATGAGGCAAAAATATACTGCCGCCGTAAGAAACGCCGCGCCGAATGCCGCGTTCGATCAGCTGAACCGTTTCGGCTTGCAGATGTTCTATACAGCGGATGTGGACAGCGTATTCTATGCGGGCGATATTGACTGCTTTGCCGTAATGGAGCAGGATGGCGGCGCGCTGACGCTGCAAAGTGTTATTTGCCAAAACAAAATATCGCTTCGCAATGTGCTGCCGCGCATAACCGCAGAGTACGACAGCCTTATGCTTGGCTTTACACCTGTTGCGGAGGATGCAGATATGTTTGATTTCGCTGCATATGACGGCGCGGATGATTACCGCTTATTTTATATTGGTGACAAGCTGAAAAGCATAGGAGAGCAACGACTTCTTTTCCCCAAAATGTCCCATGCGTAACGCGATTTTACATATAGTACACTTTTCATCCGGTGTGCTTTTGCAGCGGTTTATGGTATAATGCGGCAGGAAAGGATGGATATGCGCATGGCAGGATACGTTGTTGGCATAGGCGCGGCCAATTTGGATGTGCATGGGCGCAGCATAAACAGCATAAAACTAAGGGATTCAAATCCCGGTAGGCTTAATATGTCCGCCGGCGGCGTAACAAGGAACATACTTGAAAACATGAGCCGCATGGGCATGGATGTGCAGCTTATAAGCGCCATGGGCACGGATGTTTTCGGCGAAAGAATAATGGAAAGCTGCGCAGCGGCCGGCATAGGCACTACGCATGTGCTGCGGCTGAGCGGGGAAACAAGCTCCAGCTATATTGCCATGCTGGATGATAACGGCGACATGCTGCTGGGCATGAGCGATATGCGCATACTTAAAAAGCTCAGCGCGGAGCATATCCGTAAAAATGCCGAACTTATAGCCAATGCGGATGCCGTGATAATAGACGGCTGCCTTGCGGAGGAAACCATAGATGAAATACTGAACGTTGCAGACGGCGCAAAAGTATTTGCTGACCCTGTATCAACGGCCTATGCCCGAACAATAGCCAAATTTACGGACAGGCTGCATCTTGTTAAGCCAAACCTTATGGAGCTTGAAGTGCTCAGTGGCATTAAGGCGGAAACGGATGCGGAGATAATTGCCGCAGCGGGTGCCGTGCTTGCGCGCGGAACGTATGCTGTTGCGGTAAGCCTTGGCAAACGCGGCTGCTATTATGCTGACAAAAGCGGGGAAAGCTTTTTTGCCGCGCTTAAACCGATTGATACAATGGCGAATGCCACCGGCGCGGGGGATGCGTTTATGGCAGGGCTGGTGAGCAGCATTGTGCGCGGGATGAATATGCGATGCAGCGTGAACTATGCGCTTGCGGCGGGCATAGCGGCAATAATGAGCGAAAAAACAATAAATGAAAACATGAGCGATGCGCTCATAAGAAATATTATAGAAAAATACAGCTAAGGGGAGGATAAAACTTTTATGGAACTGAACAAATATATCGACATTCAGCCGGAAATAGCCGAGGCGCTTACGGAAAACCTGCCTATAGTCGCGCTTGAAAGCACGATACTGAGCCACGGTATGCCGTATCCCGAAAATCTTGACTTTGCGGCGGAAGTGGAGCGCGCTGTGCGCAGCGAAGGCGCTATCCCTGCCACAATGGCAATAGTAGGCGGTCGGGTGAAAATAGGCCTTACCAAGGATGAACTTGAGCTGATGTGCAAAGCGGAAAACGTTGGCAAGGTGAGCCGCCGCGACTTTGCGATATACGTTGCAGAGGGGCGCGACGGCGCAACAACAGTTGCCAGCACAATGATGTGCTGCGCATACGCGGGCATACAGGTGTTCGCTACCGGCGGCATAGGCGGCGTGCATAGGCACGGCGAGGTCACCATGGATGTTTCTGCCGATTTGCAGGAACTTGCGCATACCAACGTGGCAGTCGTCTGCGCGGGAGCGAAGCAGATATTGGATATAGGCCGCACGCTTGAATATCTTGAAACCATGGGCGTGCCCGTTATAGGCAACGGCACAAGTGATTTCCCCGCCTTCTATTGCCGCAAGAGCGGCTACGGCGTGGATTATGCCGCTAAGGATGAAGCTGACATTGCCAAGCTTATCCATACCAAGCAGGAATTGGGCCTGAAGGGCGGCATGCTGATAGGCAACCCCATACCCGAAGAATATGCCATGGACTTTGACTACATGGAAGAAGTTATACAAAAGGCGCTCGTTAAGGCGGACGAAGCCGGCGTGCACGGCAAGAATATAACGCCGTTCCTGCTTGCAAGCATAAAGGACATAACCGGCGGCAAGGCATTCGAGGCCAACGTAAAGCTGGCGCTGAACAACGCCCGCTGCGCGGCAAAAATAGCCAAAGCGCTCAGTGACATGGAGTAAATTAAAAAGGCGGCATGAGCCGCCTTTTTTAGTTGCTTGATTTACAGTCCCATTTCCTCTTTGACTTCCTTGAAGCACTTGACGGCAAATTCAAGGTCTTCCTTACTGTGCCCTGCGGAGACCTGCGTACGGATGCGCGCCTTGCCCATGGGCACAACGGGGTAGCAGAAGCCTATTACATACACGCCCTTTTCAAGCATGCGCGCGGCAAATTCCTGCGCAGTGCGGGCATCGTAAAGCATAACGGGCACTATTGGGTGCGTGCCGGGCAGCACATCGAAGCCAAGCTTGCCGAGCTCACTGCGGAAGAAGGCGGTATTCTCATGTACCTTGTCGCGAAGGGCGGTGGAGGTGGTGAGCATCTCCAGCACCTTCAAGCTGGCGGCACATATGGCCGGGGCAAGCGCATTGCTGAAAAGATACGGCCTGCTGCGCTGCCTGAGTAGATCTATTATCTCCTTCTTTGCGCAGGTGTAGCCGCCGCTCGCTCCGCCAAGGGCCTTGCCAAGCGTGCCGGTAACTATGTCCACGCGGCCCATAACGCCGCAGGCTTCCGCCGTGCCGCGGCCGTGTTCGCCCATGAAGCCAACTGCATGGGAATCGTCCACCATTACGAGCGCGCCGTATTCATCGGCCAAATCGCATATGGCGGGGAGGTTGGCAATGTAGCCATCCATGCTGAATACGCCATCGGTAGCTATAAGCTTTATGCGGCAATCCTTTGCGGCCTCAAGCTGAGCCTTAAGATCGGCCATGTCGTTGTTCTTGTAGCGGAAACGCTTGGCCTTGCAAAGGCGGATGCCGTCTATTATGCTGGCATGGTTCAGTTCATCGGATATTATGGCGTCCTCTGTGCCGAGAAGCGTTTCAAACAGGCCGCCGTTTGCGTCGAAGCAGGAGGAATAAAGTATGCAGTCCTCTGTGCCTACGAACTCGGCGAGCTTCTTTTCAAGCTGCTTGTGTATGCCCTGCGTGCCGCAGATAAAGCGAACGCTGGAAAGGCCGAAGCCCCATTTGTCGTAGCTTTCCTTGGCTGCTTCAATAAGCTCCTTATTGTTGGAAAGGCCAAGATAGTTGTTGGCGCACATGTTCAGCACGCCGTGCGTGGTGGTGGTGTCTATACGGGCGCGCTGCTCTGTGGTAATGATGCGCTCGTCCTTGTACGTTCCCGCCTCGCGGATGCCTTCAAGCTCTTTTGCGTAGATCTCGTATGCGTTCTTCATTGTGCTTTGCTCCTCCTTTTTATTTCTCCCAGGAAAGTATTACCTTTCCGGAATGGCCGCTGTTCATGGCTTCAAAGCCCTTTTCAAATTCCGTGTAATGATAGCGGTGCGTTATTATTGGGGTCAGGTCAAGGCCCGCCTGTATCATGGCTATCATCTTGTACCAGGTTTCAAACATCTTCCGGCCGTAAATGCCCTGTATGTTCAGCCCCTTGAATATAACGTCGTTCCAGTCTATTACGGTGCCGGGGCCGGCTATGCCCAATAGCGCCACTTTGCCGCCGTTGCGCATGGACTTGAGCAGCTGATTGAGCGCCTTGCCGTTGCCGCTCATTTCAAGGCCAACGTCAAAGCCTTCAACCATTCTGTGCGCCGCCATGGCATCCTCAAGCTTTTCGTGTGTCAGGTTCACCGTTGCGGTGGCGCCCATTTGCTTAGCAATGTTGAGTCTGTAATCGTTCACGTCGGTGACAATTATGTTGCGCGCGCCGTTTTGGCGGCAGATGCCGACGGCCATCATACCTATGGGGCCTGCGCCCGTTATAAGCACATCCTCGCCCACAACATCGAACATGGTGGCGGTGTGCGTGGCGTTGCCGTATGCGTCAAAGAAGGAAATTATGTCCTCCGGAATATCGTCCGGCATAAGTATAACATTGGTCTTGGGTATGCATACATATTCCGCAAACGCGCCCTGCCTGTCTACGCCCACGCCCTTGGTCTCCTTGCACCATTGGCCGTTGCCCGCGCGGCAGTTGCGGCAATGGCCGCATACTATGTGCCCTTCGCCGGATACGATTTGACCGACCTTATATTCGGTAACGCCCGGGCCGAGCGCGGCGATTTCGCCAACGTATTCGTGGCCTATTACCATGGGCGGATTGATATGCTGCTGGCTCCACGGGTCCCAATTGTAAATATGCACATCCGTGCCGCATATGGCAGTTTTGTGTATTTTGATAAGCACCTCGCCTATTCCCGGCTCAGGAACGGGTACCTGGGTAAGAATAAGTCCTTTTGCACGCTCCGGTTTAACAAGCGCATCCATCATTTTCTGCATACCATAAACCTCGCTATAAATTATTTTGTAGATGTGTTACCGCGCTGTCCACGCTGTACAGACATATTATACGGTTTTATCCGTCTAAAATCAATGGCATATATAAATAAAAGGCCAAATGCAGCAAAAATGCTGACCTGACCTGTTCGCTGTAAATATACTCGTGTATGCATAGTGCGGACGAATATCATACGGCCCTATTTGAAATACATATGTGTTAATTCTGCGGACTTATTGACCAACGAGTATTCGCCGTTCTGGCTTACAAGCGCATAGCCTTCACTGAACGGTTCTGCCGTATCGAACTGCGGCTGAATAACATATTCGCCGGATGTGCTTATGTATCCCCAAAGCCCTGTTTCGTCATCAAGCACAGCGGCAAGCCCGTTTGAGAATGAGCGCGCATCGCGGTACTTATTGGCGATTTCAAGCGAACCGCGCGTATCTATATATCCCCATTTGCCGTCCAGCTGCACCGCAGCATATCCGCCCACGAAGCTGAGCCCGTCCTGATAGCGGGTTTTATAGGCCGTCTGCGCCTTACTGTTGAAATAATAAACCTCGCTGCCGTCGCGTATAAGGGCGTAGCCTTCGCTGTATGCCGTGCCGTATTGCTTGGAGGACAGCGTGGCTATTTTTTCACCGACCTTATCAATAATATAGCTGTTGCCGCTTGAGGAACGGGCGAATGCAACGTCCGCACCGTAGTCGCTAACTTCGCTCCATTTTTGGGATACGGCAATGTCGCCGTTTATGTCTATAAATCCGTATTCGGAGCCGGAGCGTGCCATGGCCCTTCCGCAATGAAAATCGCCCACTTCGCGGTAAGCATAGTCTATTATTAGCTTGCCCGTGCGGTCTATATAGCCCCATCTGTCGCCTGATTCAACGGCTGCCTTATCCTCGCTGAAGCTGCGCACGCTGCCCCATACAGGCTCCACTACCCATGCGCCGGAGCGATTGATAAGCCCCCACATGCTACTCTGTGCAGCGAAGGCAATTTCGCCATCGAACTCATTGGCATCGGAGAACATGGCTTCTATGACAACTTGGCCTGATGTGTTTTTGTATCCCCACATGCCGTTTTCGGCATAATAGGGTATCAGCCTGCCCGTTGTTGAAGGCTTTGGCGTTTCCGTGGGCTGGGGCGATTCGGGAACGGCGGGGGACTCGTCCGGCAGCGGGCTTTCCGCGGGCTGAGTGTCAGCCGGGGCAAATTGCGGGTCGCTCAGCATATTCACTCCGCCTGCATTGTAGCACAGGGCAAATATGCCCACGCCGAGTATTATTGCGCCTATCAATATAAGCTGGGGCCTAAGCATTACGAGCAGAGATTTTTTGCGTGCCATATATTAAATCACCTTATTACATGTTTATATTAAAATTCTATCAGATAATGCCAATAAAAGAAAGAGCAAATAAAAACCGGAGCCGTTCTGCGGTTAAGGAACGGCTCCGGGCGATAAACTGCCTGCGGCGGGAGGGGGGTCACACAGCAGGCGGAAACTGGCGTGGTTAATTCTTATGCTCTGCGTAAAACTCGTCGTAATCGGCAAGCATTTCCTTGAGCAGCTTGGGCGTATTCAGCCCATATGGGCAACGGGATGCGCACGCGCCGCAGCCGCGGCAATCGTCTATCATGTGCATCTTTTTGTGCCACTCGTCGGACATATAGGGCTTATAGGGAGAACGGCGGAGCAGGCGGCTCATGCGTGCGGCCTGGGGAATGTCTATCCCGGCAGGGCAGGGCAGGCAATATCCGCAGCTGCGGCAGAAATTGCCGCAAAGCTCCTTGCGGTCGCGCTCTATAATGGCCTTTATTTCATCGGTAATGGCAAAGTTGCCCGCATTTTCGAGCGCAAGCCATTCGTCCAACTCTTCTTCGGTCTGTATTCCCCAAATGGGGACAACGTTATCATATTGCTTGATGAAGTTCATGCAGGCCTTTGCGTTGTTAAGCAGGCCGCCCGCAAGTCCCTTCATGGCGATGAAGCCCATATCCGCTTCTTTGCAGCGGCGTGCCAAGTCTATTTCCTCGGCCGTGCCGATATAGCTAAAGGGGAACTGCATCGTTTCAAACAGGCCGCTGTCTATGCAGCTTTGGGCAAGCTTGAGCCGGTGGTTGGTTATGCCTATGTGGCGAATGTAGCCCTTTTTCTTGGCTTCAAGCGCGGCGGCATAGGGGCCGTTTTCATCGTCCGGTATGGGCATGGCGGCAGGATTATGGAACTGGAACAGGTCTATATAATCCGTTTTCAGCATACGCAGGCTGTTTTCGATATGGGCCGTAACGGTGGCCTTGTCCTTCCCACCGGACTTGGTGGAAATGACTATATTGTGCCTAACGTCGCTGAGCGCAAGCCCAAGCTTCATCTCGCTGTCTGTATACATGTTGGCGGTGTCAAAGTAATTGATGCCGCCGTCGTAAGCCTTTCTCAGCAGCTTTACCGCATCCTCAACGCCGCGCCTCTGCACGGGCAGTGCGCCGAAAGAGCAGGCGGTAACCATCAATTCTGTGCGTCCAAGACGAATTTTATCCATGCGTCCTCCGTGAATAAAAGTCTACCATGTAACATCTAATAGGATACATCAAGTTGGCAAAAAAATCAATACGGAAGAAAAATAAACTCGAAATACAGATAAAGAAGCGGAAATATGAATATACGGCATACTAAGAGATAAAAATAACAATTAGTTCATTGACAAATGATAGCGGAATAAGAAAAGCAAACTTCCCTGAATAAACCTATGGCGCGAATGGCAAAGCTATGGTATACTGAATGCAAACATACGTTCTGCATGCGTGAAGGAGGATGACTATGAACGACAAAACATATATAGCCATAGACTTAAAGTCTTTCTTTGCATCGGTAGAATGCGTGGAACGCGGGCTTGATCCGCTTAAAACAAATCTTGTAGTCGCGGACGAGAGCAGGACTGAAAAAACGATATGCCTGGCGGTTTCGCCCGCGCTGAAGGCATACGGCATAAGCGGGCGGGCGCGGCTGTTTGAGGTCGTGGAGCGGGTGAAGGAGGTAAATGCACTTCGCCGCGTGAAGGCGCCGCGCAAGCAGTTCAGCGGCGAATCGTGCGACGCGGATGAACTGAAAAACGACCCCGCGCTGAAGGTGGAATACATAATAGCCAAGCCGCGAATGAGTTATTATATGCAGTACAGCACCCGTGTATATAATACTTACCTTAAATACGTTGCGCCGGACGACATACACGTTTATTCAATAGACGAGGTTTTTATAGACGCAACGCCGTACCTTTCAAAATACGGCCTTACTGCGCGCGAATTTGCAATGCGGCTTATACTTGACGTGCTGAAAAACACGGGCGTTACGGCCACGGCGGGCATAGGCACCAATCTTTATCTTGCCAAAATAGCAATGGACATAGGCGCAAAGCATACCGAGCCGGATAAGAACGGCGTGCGCATAGCGGAACTTGACGAAATGAGCTATCGCCGCACGCTGTGGGATCATGTGCCTATAACGGACTTCTGGCGCGTCGGTGGCGGGTACGAGCGGAGGCTAAGCTCTGTCGGGCTGCATACAATGGGCGATGTTGCGCGCTGCTCGGTCGGCAAGCCGAATGAATATTATAATGAAGAATTGCTGTATAAGCTGTTCGGCGTGAATGCGGAGCTGCTGATAGACCATGCATGGGGCTGGGAAAGCTGCACCATTGCGGACATAAAGGCATACAGGCCGTCCTCGCGCAGCATAAACAGCGGGCAGGTGCTGCAATGCCCGTATACCAACGCTAAAACGCGCATAGTCGTGCGCGAAATGGCGGAAAACATGGCGCTTGAATTGGTGGATAAGGGCCTTGTGGCGCAGCAGATGGCGCTGTATATAGGCTACGACATAGAAAACATAAAGGACGCCGAACGCAGGCGGCATTATTCCGGCGAAGTAGTGCGCGACCGCTACGGGCGGAGCATACCAAAACAGGCGCACGGCAGCGCAAACCTTGAAAATCCAACGGCCAGCACAAGGCTGATAACCGAAGCGGTGCTGAGCATATTCGATAAGGTGGTGGACAAGGGGCTGCTTGTGCGGCGCATAACCGTGTGCGCAAACGGAATAGAATACGAGGCGGAGATGAACGCAAGGCCGCATGCGCAGCAAATGAGCCTATTCTACGACGCGGCGGCAGAAAGCGAGAAGCAGGCGGAGCTTGCGCGCGAAAGGCGGGCGCAGAGGGCCATGCTTGCCATAAAGAAAAAATTCGGCAAAAATGCCATACTCAAGGGTATGAACCTGAAGGAGGGGGCAACCGCGCGCGAACGCAACCATCAAATAGGGGGACACAGGGAATGAGCGGCAAATATGACGACATTATAAATATGCGGCATCATGTGTCCACGCGGCATCAGCGTATGAGCCAAAGCGATCGCGCGGCGCAGTTTTCGCCGTTTTCCGCGCTGACGGGATATGAAGCGGCGCTGAGCGAATCCGCGCGGGTGACGGACGAGCGCATAGAACTGGACGAGCAGGAGCAGCAGCGGCTGGACGAAAAGCTGAATCTCCTTCGCGGCTGTACAAAGGAGCGGCCCGTGGTTTGCATAACGCACTTTGTACCGGATGAGCGAAAGCATGGCGGCGCGTATGTTACGGAGCAGGTCTGCGTAAGGCGGGTTGACGCATACGCGCGCACGGTTTGCATAACGGGCGGCAGCAGCATAGCGTTTGGGGACATAGTGGGCATAGAAGGCGATATTTTTCAGGAAAAGTATTGACACTTACCCTGCGTAAGAATGTATGGTATTATCATAAACGGAGGGTATTTGCCATGAAGATGAAAGAGGTTACGGAACAGACGGGGCTTACCGAGCGCACCGTGCGCTATTATATGGAAAAGGGGCTGATAGCGCCGCACGGCCAATGGCGAAACGGAAGGGAATATACCGAATTTGACGAAACGGACATAGCAAGGCTTAAAGCCGTGGCAACGCTTAGAGAGCTTGGCTTCAGCGTGGAGGCCATACGCTCCATGCAGGCGGAGCCGGGGCTTATTCCGCAGATAGTTGCCGAAAGGCGGCAGGCTGCCGAAAGCGAAAGCAAAATAGCAAATGAAACGGAGCGCATACTAAGCGGCATAAATGCCGACGATGCGGGCAGCATAGAGGAGCTGGCCAACCGCTGCCGCGCATATGCCGCGCGGCCCAAAATGATACCGAACCCGCTGCCGCTGCCCAAGGCGGACGAGGGCAACGAATCGGGCATGGGGCAGCGGTGCCGCTATGTGCCGATAGGCATACAGGATAAATGGAACTGGGGCGCGTTCCTGCTGCCGGTATGGTGGGGAATAGGTAACAGGGTGTATCAGGCGTTTGCTTGCTTTATACCGATAGTGGGCATATTCATGAGCTTCTATCTTGGCAAGCACGGCAACGAGCTGGCATGGAAAAACAAATATTGGGAAAACGAGGAGCATTTTCGCCGCGTGCAGCGCAACTGGGCCATAGCCGGCTTTGCGGTGGCGGCAATAATCATTGCCATAGCCATAACAGACAGGGTAGCTATGGACAGGGCCAACAAGGCCGCGGCGGAGCGCAAGGCCAAGCTTATAGCAAACGTTGAGAACAGCGAAGAATACATTAACCTTATATGCGGGCGCGAAAAATGGAACGGGCAGATAGGCTACGACGAAAGCGGCTGGATGGACCCGTTTTATGTTGACCCGGACGGATATTACAGGATAGATTCATATATGGAAATCTACTATGACGTTGGCGATTACGGCTATTCGCTGCCGTCAAGCCCGCATTTGGAGCGCACTTTGGTTTTTTCAAACGGGGAAGAATACAACATAGACGCCACGGCGGACGAAAAGCTGAATATAACAGAACTGAAGATAGAATTAGATAAGGATGCGACTGAGAGAATACAACAGGAGATAGAAAGCCAAAGGGACATGGTCACCATGGAGAAGGAGCATACCGAGGCGGCGAAGGAATGCTTTGAGCAGTGCGAAGCATGGCGGCGAATACTTGGCACGGATTATGAATACGTAGACGGACCCGGGCCGGCGGAGGCTATCCGAAACAGAACGGATGAAAACGGGGTTGAAACGGACGAGCCGTATATTATAGGCTTTGCCGCAAACATCCGCGCCAACGGGAAACTGTACTTTGTTTACCATAGAACATGGAAGAAGGGCAACGGTGCAAGAGGCCTTGAAATAAGCGAAATAGATGAGCAAACAAGGAAGTGCACTTTGATAGAAAGGGTAGAATAGAAAAAACAAGGCAGCTTGAATCAAGCTGCCTTTTGTATGATGAACGCTATGCCATGAGCGGTATAACGCCGTCTATCCATTCTTCCTTGGAACTGAGCCCGAAGGATATGCGCATAACGTCCGTTATGTCGGATACGGAGAGTATTGTGGCGTTAAGCTTATTAAAGTCCGGCTCATAATTGGCGGAGGGGATTATAAGCGTTTGCGCACCCGCTTCTATGCCTGCGGCCAGCTTTTCGCGCACGCCGCCTACTGGCTTAACTTCTCCGCGGGAGGTTATTTCGCCAGTCATGGCAAGCATGGGTATAGGCGGCTTGAGCGTTATTGCGCTCATCAGCGCAACGCATAACGCAATGCCCGCGCTCGGCCCGTCCATTGGTATGCCGCCGGGCACGTTGAACGTTATGTCATAATCGCTTATGTCCAGCCCAAAGCGCGTCATGAAGCACAGTGCCGCGTTCTGTGCGCTAACGAGCGCCGTACCCTTGCGGCGCAGCTTCCTTGAACGGAGGTCTATCTCCTCTTCTTCAACCATGCCAAGCAGCCTCAGCTTGCCCTGCCCTTTGCCCACGCGGCGTGCCGTGCATTCTATTTCTATGCTTACACCGCCGCCGCTGCCCGTTACGGCAAGTCCGGCGCATACGCCCGCCGCGCTTTCGCGCCGTATTTCGCCGTATGCGCGGCGCGCATGGTGGCAGGTTCGCGCGACCCATTGTATGTCATCCGTCACTATATCGCCGCGGCCTTCCTCAAGTGCGGCGCCCGCAGCAAGCTGAATCATATTCACGGCGTCGCGTCCGCCGCCGCTGTACCGCGCGCATTCGCATACGGCATCGCTGTCTATGCCGAAGCCAAGCCGCTTTGCCGCGTCGCTTGCTATCGTTTCCAGCTCCTCCTGCCCAAGTTGATTGAAAAACAGCTCCACGCAGCGGGATCTCAGCGCCGCGGGGATATCCTCCGGACTGCGCGTTGTTGCGCCTATCAGGCGGAAATCAGCGGGCAGACCGTGCGCAAAAATATCATGTATGTGCGGCGGGATGGCCGTGTTGTCCGGCGAATAATATGCGCTTTCGAAAAATACGCGCCTGTCCTCAAGCACTTTCAGCAGCTTATTCATCTGCACGGGGTGCAGTTCACCTATTTCATCCAAAAACAGTACGCCGCAATGCGCCTTTGTGACCGCGCCGGGCTTGGGCTGGGGTATGCCTTGCGCGCCGAGCGGGCCCGCGCCCTGATAAATGGGATCGTGCACGGAACCGATGAGCGGATCGGCAATGCTCCGTTCGTCAAAGCGGATGCAGGTCGCGTCAAGCTCAATGAACTTTGAATCCGCGTTGAACGGCGAATCCGCGCGCCGCTTCGCCTCCTCCAAAACAAGCCTTGCCGCGCAGGTTTTGCCTATGCCCGGCGGGCCGTATATAAGCACATGCTGCGGGTTTGGGCCGCACATTGCCGCGCGCAGTGCGCGTATGCCATCCTGCTGGCCTACTATGTCCTCCATGCGTGTGGGCCGCGCCTTTTCGCTCAGCGGCATATTCAGCGATTTCGCCCGCATTGCCCTAAGCTGCCTGAGTTCAGCGTTTTCCTCGCGCGCGCGTTCGGTTGGGCGGCGCTTTATCGTTCCTTCCGCCTTTGCGCGCCGGGAGGATACAAACCACCATACCAGGCCGAACATAGCCGCCTGCACCGCTATCCATATTGCTATTTCCATCTGTTGTTTTGCCCGCCTTTCGCCACGAATATAAAAATCAATCTGACGATAGTATGGCAAAAAGGCGCATACATGATATGCGCCAAAGAATGGAAAATAAATTCGGTTACGCTAACGCTTTTTCAAAGAATGAAGCAAAGCTGTCCGCTATAAGCTGATAGCCCTTCTTGTCAGGATGCACGCCGTCTATGCACATGTATTCGCCAAGCGCATTGCCGGAAGGGAAGGCGCTGCGCACGTCCACCAGCGGCACAATGCGCTCCTGCGCTATTTCTGCCACGGCATCTGAATAGGACTTATGCGTTTCGTATATCTTTTCAACATAACCCAGCCATTTCAGTATGTTTTCGCGGCTGTTGCCGTTGCGCGAAACAAAGTCCAGATACCTGTTCGGCTCTATCGGCGGCAGAGTCATCATAATGGGCTGCACGCCTTGCGCGCGCAGTTCCTCTGTCATGGAGGCTATGTTCTGCTTAAAATCGGCCATGCTGGTCAGCGGCAGGTGCTCCTTATCCGGCTCCATGCTTATTTCACTCCATTTGAAGTCGCTGTCGTTCCCGCCGAATTCGACGAGCGCCAGCTCACAATCTAATCCTTCGTCAATATCGCGCAGCAGTATGCTGTGCCCACGCTTCACGGTTATGCCGAAACGGGCGCGGTTTTCAGCCTCTATGCCGAAACGCTCATACAGCCTTATCAAATATTCGTTCATTATGGCATGGTAGCGGTATCCGGCATCAAGTATGGTGCCTTTCATTATGGAATCGCCGTATATCTTGGCGCGAAGTATCTGCTTCATATCATACGCTCTCCTTTCACGTGATGTACAATATTTCTACATATTCTGTTAATTAAAACGCCAACATCTAATTTAGAGAATTAGGCTATCTGAATTATATTACCTGAATAGAAAAAAGTCAATGAGCAAAACTGTAAACATAATGAAAAAAGGCGCATTTTGGCACAAACTATGTTTGCAAAAGGCATTGGGTTGTGATAAGCTATACTGACGGCGGTATGTCCGCCTGTTTGGCAACGATTATTTATTGTTCGGAGGATATTATGGCAAGTTTTGAAAAGCTTGAGGGCAATCAGGTGAAGCTCACTATGAGCATTCCCGCTGCGGATTTTGAAAAGGCGATAGACAGCGCGTATCTTAAGCTGCGCAAGACCATCGCGATACCCGGCTTCCGCAAGGGACATGCGCCCAAGGGCGTTATCGAAAAGACCTACGGTTGGTATGTATTTGTGGACGATGCGTTTGATATAGCGTATCCTGCGGTTTACGAAGCCGCCGTTAAGGAGCACGATGTTAAGCCCGTAGACAGGCCGGAAATAACCATTCTCAGCGCCGAAAAGGGTAAGGATGTGGAGTTTGAGGCTGTTGTTACCGTTATGCCCGAGGTCACTTTGGGCCAGTATAAGGGTATAGAAGTGGCAAAGCAAGAGTATAATGTTACGGATGAAATGGTGGACGCCGAGATCGAGCGCGAGCGCGAGAAGGTCGCCCGCATGATAGACGTTGAGCGCCCCGTTGAAAACGGCGACGAAGTTGAGCTTGATTACAGCGGCACAGTGGACGGCGTTAAGTTCGACGGCGGCACGGCAGAGCATCAGCAGCTGACCATCGGCAGCGGCATGTTCATACCCGGCTTTGAAGAGCAGATGGTAGGCATGAATGTTGGCGAGGAGAAGGATCTTAACGTTAAGTTCCCCGATGAATACCACAGCGACGAGCTCAAGGGCAAGGACGCCGTGTTCCACGTTAAGGTACACGCCATCCGCACCAAGGAGCTGCCCGAAATAGACGACGAGCTGGCCAAGGATGTGTCCGATTTCGACACCATGGAGCAGTTCCGCGCCCATAAGAAGGAAGAGCTGGAAGAAAAGGCCAAGCAGGAAGCCAAGATAAACAAGGAGAACGAGGTGGTGGCCAAGGCCGTTGAGAACGCGACCGTTGACATTCCCGAAGTGATGATAGAGCGCCAGATGGACCGTATGCTCAACGATATCCGCTATCGTCTCAGCATGCAGGGCATATCGCTTGAAGATTACTGCAAATTCACCGGAACCACTATGGACGCCATGAAGGCCGAGATGAAGGGCGACGCGGAACGCCGCGTTAAGACCCAGCTGGTGCTGGATGCCATAGTAAAGGCGGAGGATATAAAGGCCGATCCCGAAGCCGTTGAAAAGAAGCTGGATGAATACTGCGCTCAGTTTGGCGACAGGGCGGCGGAATTCAAAGAAAAGCTGAGCGAGGACGACAAGGCATACTTCGAAGATCAGGCCGTGCTTGACAAGACGCTGGAGATGCTTTGCGACAGCGCAGTGGAGAAATAAGCGCATAAACGCGCTGACAATAACATAAAGGAGGCGCAAAAAATGGGCCTTATACCTATGGTAATAGAGCAGACCAATAAGGGTGAACGTTCATACGACATTTACTCAAGGCTGCTTAAGGACAGGATAATATTCCTTGGCGGGGAAGTGACGGATGACGAGGCTAACCTTATCGTTGCGCAGATGCTTTTCCTTGAGGCGGATGACCCGGATAAGGACATAAGCCTGTATATAAATAGCCCCGGCGGAAGCATAACCGCCGGCATGGCGATATATGACACAATGCAGTATATCCGCTGCGATGTTTCAACTATATGCATTGGCATGGCGGCAAGCATGGGCGCATTCCTGCTGGCAGCGGGTGCGAAGGGCAAGCGCCGCGCGCTGCCCAACGGCGAAATACTTATTCATCAGCCCCTTGGCGGCGCACGCGGACAGGCGACGGAAGTTGCCATACATGCGGAGCAGTTGATAAAGACCAGGGAAAAGATGAATAAGATACTGGCCGAACGCACGGGCCAAACCGTTGAACAGATAGCGCTGGATACCGAACGCGATCATTATATGACCGCCGAGGAAGCGCTAAACTATGGGCTGATCGACGAGATAATCCCTCCAAGGAGGTAAATTGATGCCAAGAAGTGACGACAATGGAACGATCAAATGCTCCTTCTGCGGCAAATCTCAGGACGAGGTCAGCCGTATAATAGCCGGGCCGGGCGTATACATATGCTCGGACTGCATAGAACTGTGCAAGGATATTATAGACGACGATTATCCCGAAGAACCAGAGGAACTGAAGGAGCTGCCCAAGCCCAAGGACATAGTTGACGTATTGGATCAATACGTGGTCGGTCAGGCGGACGCAAAGCGCGCACTTGCCGTGGCCGTATATAATCACTATAAGCGCATAAATGCGGACGATTCCAAGAGCGATGTTGAACTGCAAAAGAGCAACATAGTCATGCTTGGGCCTACGGGCAGCGGCAAAACACTGCTTGCGGAAACGCTGGCGCGTGTGCTGCAGGTGCCGTTTGCCGTGGCCGACGCTACAAGCCTTACCGAGGCCGGCTACGTTGGCGAGGATGTGGAGAATATACTGCTCAAGCTTATTCAGGCGGCGGACTTTGACGTTTCCCGCGCTGAAAAGGGCATAGTGTATATCGATGAGATAGACAAAATTGCCCGCAAGAGCGAGAATCCATCCATCACGCGGGACGTAAGCGGGGAAGGCGTCCAGCAGGCGCTGCTGAAAATAATCGAAGGCACCGTTGCAAGCGTGCCGCCGCAGGGCGGGCGCAAGCATCCGCATCAGGAGTTTATACAGATAAATACGTCTAAAATACTGTTTATCTGCGGCGGTGCGTTCGCGGGGATAGAGGATATCATTTCCCGACGCACGGCGAAGAAGCTGCTTGGCTTCGGCGCGGAGGTATCCAGCCAAACGGAGAAGAACGTGGGCGAGATACTGAAAAAGATACTGCCCGAGGATTTGCTCAAATATGGCCTGATACCGGAATTCATAGGCCGCGTGCCAATAATCGTTACGCTGGAGCAGCTTGACGAAAACGCGCTTATGGACATATTGACAAAGCCCAAGAATGCATTGGCGCGGCAGTATAAGCGGCTGTTTGAAATGGACGGGGTGGAGCTTAACTTCGACGAGGATGCGCTGAGAGAGGTTGCTCACATGGCGATAGAGCGCAAAACCGGCGCACGCGGATTGCGCGCCATACTGGAAAACGCCATGATGGACATAATGTACGACGTACCCTCGATGCCGGATGTAAAAAGCTGCGAAATAACAAAGGGCGTTATAGACGGCACATCCGCGCCGGTATACGGCAGGGGCAAAGCATTATTGCCGGAAGAAAACGCGGTAAGCTGAACGCATACGGAACAAAAGCAACAGGCGGAAGCATAAAGCTTCCGCTTTTTGTATGCCTGTAAATTCCGCAAGTAAGTTCGAATAAGCTTTAATAAAATCTGGATTATTATACATATTTCTGCTATGCTTTAATAAAGGAGTGGATTACGGGCTGAAGGAGGATAAATATATGCTGAAAATGATTGCTGTAATAATAGAAACGGTTGTTTTAGTATGTGCGCTGTGGCTTCTGTCCTTCATGGCAATATTCATGCATGAGCTTGGACATGCGCTGAGCTATATGCTTTCGACGCTGAACAGGCATTGGCATATACGGGTAGGCTCGGGGAAAAGACTGCTTAAAACAAAAAGGCTGACTGTTAAATTGCTTGTGTTTGACGGCGAATTCATCGTCGCCGGGAATACCGTGGATTCAAAAGCAAAGCTTATATCCACGCTTTCGGGCGGCCCGATTTTATCCTTCATATCGGTTGCGGTGCTGTTGCTTTTGCGATTCGGCGGCATGGCGTTCGATTCGGATATTATCCTATCAAGCGCGATAGAATATTTTATAAACTACGCGCTTATAAGCAATATCTTTATATTTCTTACATCCGTTCTGCCGTTTCGCTATTTCTTGGGAGAGATAAAGGGCGAGGAGAGCGACGGATTAAAGCTAATCAACGCAATAAAAAGCAAGCGGACTTAAAGACTGGACAATAAAACAAGCGGCCTCCGATGTTGTTCGGGAGCCGCTTATGTGTGCTATGCTTTGTTTATCAGACCTTGAAGTTTACGCTGGTATCGCCCTGCTCATCCTTGCCGAACTCGTAGTCCTTGCCGGGAAGTATGGCGTTAAGCAGTATGCCTACTATGCTGGCTACGGCTAGGCCGGAGAGGCTGATGCTTCCTATGGTCACGCAGCCGGCATCGGAGTTGGAGATGCCGAGCGCAAGCACCATGATTATGGCCGCGATTATAACGTTGCGGGACTTAGTGAAGTCAACCTTGTTTTCAACCACGTTGCGCACACCTACCGCGGAGATCATACCGTAGAGCACCATGGATACGCCGCCGATGGTAGCCGCAGGCATTATGCGGATGAGAGCCGCAAACTTGGGGCAGAAGCTGAACACTATGGCAAGCACTGCCGCTATGCGGATTACGAAGGGGTCATAAACCTTGCTGAGTGCAAGCACGCCGGTGTTTTCGCCGTAAGTGGTGTTGGCAGGGGCGCCGAACAGGGCGGCGAGGGAGGTGGCCAGGCCATCGCCCAGCAGGGTGCGGTGCAGGCCGGGGTCGGTTATGAAGTTGCGTTCGCAGGTGGAGGATATGGCGCAAATGTCGCCGATATGCTCAACCATGGTGGCGAGGGAAAGGGGCGCTATGGTGAAGATAGAGGTCACGAGCAGGCCGGTATCAAGGTCCGGCTTGGAGAGCAGACCTATTACGGTATCCTGCATCTGGAAGGGCAGGCCTATCCAGGCGGCCTCCTTAACGGGGGTGAAGTCAACTTCGCCGCAGATGGCAGCCACAATGTAGGACACAAGGAAGCCGAGCAGTATGGGGATTATCTTTATCATGCCCTTGCCCCAAATGTTGCAGATTATTACGACCGCGATGGCAAGCAGCGCTATGAGCCAGTTGGTATTGCAGTTATTGATGGCAGAAGAGGAAAGGGTGAGGCCGATGCAGATTATGATGGGGCCTACCACGATGGGCGGGAAGAAGCGCATAACCTTCTTCATGCCGAAAATCTTGAAGCAGGCGGCAAGTATGACGTACATTAGGCCGGCTATCAGCACGCCGAAGCAGGCATAGGGCAGAAGCTCGGTATTGGGCACGTTGAATACGCCGGGGTTTGCCGGATTCTCAAGCATGGGCGCTATTGCCGCATAGCCGCCGATGAAGGCGAAGGAAGAACCCAGGAATGCGGGGACCTTGCGCTTGGTCAAAAGATGGAACAGCAGCGTGCCGAGACCGGCGAACAGCAGCGTGGCCGATACGCTCAATCCAGTAAGGGCGGGCACGAGCACCGTTGCGCCAAACATGGCGAACATATGCTGGAAGCCGAGTACGATTGTCTTGGGCCAACCAAGCTGGCCTCTGGCGTCGTAAATGCCTTCGTTTTTCTGGTTCATTGCGAAAGTTACCTCCTGCGTGATGATTAAATATTATTGCGAGAGCCTTGCGGCTCATTGCACACATAAAAAAAGACGGATATTAAATCCGTCCATTAAATATTGAAAAGCGGGAATAGGGAAAGAAGGTGGTAAGGGGTGTTCTGTTCATGAAACCAAGCATTTTTTGCACCGTCCTTTCGCTTCCGCATTTTTTCTGCCGATTACTATATCATGCTGTGGGGGTAAAATGCAAGCAGAAATTATGTTTAATCGCAAGAATTTTTTTTAGCAGGCTCCTTGGCATCCAAAATCAACCGCGGGGCGAAGCCTAAATGATCCGCGGAACAGAGCGAATACTGTATTCCGTTACGTTCGCCTTCAAACGCACTAAGACAGGCTTTGTTGTGAAGATGGGCATATATGAGATAATTTATGCCGTATTCTTCGGCAAGCTGCGTAAAACCGGAATCCTGCCGCTTTTCATTGAAGGGAGGAAAGTGCAGCATCAATATGCGCACCGTGCCTTCCGGCAGGCGGTTAAGGCTCATCCTCAGCCGAATAAGCTCGCGTTCATATATGGCCCTGTCCTTTGTTTCGCTGTACGCCGAAGAACCGGGACATACCCAGCCCCGGCTTCCGCATACGGATATATTGTCAATGGTAAAACAGTCGTTTTGAAGTGCAAAGCAGCCATTGGGCAATGCGGCGCGAACCTTGCCGAGCGCGCTCCACCAGTAATCATGATTGCCGCGCAAAAGCAGCTTTGTGCCGGGTAATGCGCCTATGAATTCAAGGTCGCATATCGCGTCCTCCAGCCGCATTGCCCAGCTTATGTCGCCCGGTATCAGCACAATGTCGTTCTCACCAACGGCGCTGCGCCAAGCGGAGATCACGCGCTGCGGATGATCGGCCCACGTTGGGCCGAACACGTCCATCGGCTTATTTGAGCTTCCGCTTAAATGTAGATCTCCTATGGCGAATACCTTCATTTGGTGATATCACTTTCTCCTGCCGCGCTTGGGTTTCTGCTCCGGCTCGGGTTCGGACTCGGGCTCTGTTTCTTCTTCCTCCTCCTCGTCATCCAAATCGTCGTCGGAGGAGAGTTCCTTATCTATTTCGCTCAACTCGCTTTCGGGAATTTCACTGTCACTGGGCATGGGCACCTCTATTTCGTCCAGCCCAACGCTGCCAAGTACGAGTTCCTCAGGATCCGTTATCGGCTCCGCAACGTTGCCGGATTGCATCTCCTGCCTACGGGCTTCCCTAAGGCATATCGCGCAAAGGTCGCTGCCCTTAACGGCGGGATTCTCGCCGCACTCGCTGCACATTACTATGCTGTCCTCAGGCTCGCTGTCCCCGCCCTTCATTTCGCGGCGGCACACATTGCAGTATTTTTCATCGTCTTTTATATAATTCAGTTCGCAGCGCGGGCATTTTCTCAAAGCCATATTGCCACATCCTCCACAGTTTGTTTTTTACTTTCACTATTATGCGTACAGCATATAGTTATGTCAAGTAGCATATGCAAAAAGTCTGCAATATTTGTGCATTACTTTGCATTTGACAAACTGTCGTTCACTATTGCGCCAATTCTGGCCACCAATTCTTCGCGTCCGTCGCCTGCTTCCGCGCTGTAACAGAGCGCCCACGGCGGCGCGCCGAGCAGTTTGGCGTTTGCATTTGCCGCCTGCTGCCGCTTTGAACGGGAAAGCTTATCCGCCTTTGTGGCAATGAGCGTATACGGAATGCCGTAATATATTATCCATTCAAGCATCTGCTTATCGGCGGCGGTAGGCTCGTGGCGAATATCTATAAGCATGAATATATGGCTTACGCTTCCGCCGGAAAGGTAACTTTCCATCAGCTTGCCCCAGCTTTCCTGCTCCGCCTTTGAGACCTTGGCGTAGCCGTAGCCGGGAAGGTCAACAAGATAAAAGCTGTCGTTTATCTTGAAATAGTTTATCAGCCGCGTTTTGCCGGGGCTTGCGGATATTCGCGCCAGCTTTGAATTGCGGCAAAGCGAATTGATAAGGCTGGATTTGCCCACGTTTGAGCGGCCGACCATAGCTATTTGCGGGCCATCCTGTATAAACTTTCCGCCAAGGCTGAAGCTGGTTTCAAATACGGCCTTTTTTATATCGAACTTTCCCATAATGCTCCCTATTGCGCGGCAGCCGCGCCGCTGTGCGCATGCTGCGGTATGAATGCATCCGCTGTCTTTTGCGGAGTGTGCTCAAGCGCAAGAGGAATAACGTCAAATGCGCTTGCAACGCCTATTATTTCCATGTTGGCCTTCACTTCGTCCGGCACGTCGCTTAAATCCTTTTCGTTGGCCCTGGGAATAAGCACGCGCTTTATGCCCGCGCGGTACGCCGCAAGCAGCTTTTCCCTGAGCCCGCCTATTTCAAGCACGCGCCCGCGCAGAGTTATTTCGCCGGTCATGGCTGTGTCTGCCCGTGCGGGGATGCCGCTCAGCGCGCTGAGCATAGCCGTCATTATGGTTATGCCGGCGCTTGGGCCGTCCTTTGGCACGGCGCCTTCGGGAACGTGCAGATGTATGTCCTTTTTGTCCAGCGGCAGCGTTATGCCGAATTCTTCCGCATGGGCCTTTATGAATGTCAGCGCAGCCTTTGCGCTTTCCTGCATAACATCGCCAAGCTTGCCGGTCAATATCACCTGGCCGGAACCCGGCACTATCTGAACCTCTATTTGCAGCGTTTCCCCGCCGAAGCTTGTCCATGCAAGGCCGTTTGCAAGGCCTATTTCATTTATGGCATCTATTGCGCCGTGGGTATACTTTGGCGCGCCAAGATAGGCCGCCAGCTTTTGCTTGCCTACGCGCACGCGGGTTTTGCCGCTGCCTATATCCATTGCGGCCTTGCGGCAAACGGCGGCTGTTTCGCGCTCCAGCTCCCTTACGCCCGCTTCATGGGTATAACCGCGTATCAGTTCAACTATCGCTTCATCCGCTATGGTAAGCTGGCATTTCTTCAGCCCGTGCTTTTCAAGCTGCTTGGGGATAAGGTGACGCTTGGCTATTTCCACCTTTTCGGTTTCAAGGTAGCCGCTCAGCTCTATCACTTCCATTCTGTCCAGAAGCGGGCGGGGGATGGCGTCCTTATCGTTTGCCGTGGTTATGAACATGACCTTGGACAAATCGTATTCCTGCTCCAGAAAATGATCGCGGAAGGCGAAATTCTGTGCGCTGTCCAATACCTCCAGCATGGCTGCGGCGGGGTCGCCGCGCATGTCCGCGGTAAGCTTGTCTATCTCGTCAAAAAGCAGCAGCGGATTTATGCTGCCCGCTTGGCGCATGGCGGCGATAACACGGCCCGGCATTGCGCCGATATATGTGCGTCTGTGGCCGCGTATCTCGGCCTCGTCATGTATGCCGCCGAGGCTCATCCGCACAAAGTTGCGCCCAAGCGCCCTTGCAATGCTGGATGCAATGCTTGTTTTGCCAACGCCAGGCGGGCCTACAAAGCAGATTATCTGCCCGTTCACTTTGCCCGTAAGGCGCGCAACGGCAATGTGCTCCAATATGCGCTGCTTCACCTTTTCCATGCCGTAATGGTCGTTATCAAGTATTGCGCGGGCGTGCTCAATGTCCAAATCATCCTTGGTTTCTTCGCTCCACGGCAAATCGAGCATGCATTCTATATAGTTGCGCATAGGCGGCTGCTCGTGAGATGCGGCGGGCAGGTCGCCAAAGCGCGCTATCTCGCGCTCCAGCTTTTCGCGCACGGTCTGCGGCATTTGCTTTTCCTTAAGCCTGCGCATGTATTCTTCTGCTTCGTTCTGCTCGGTTTCGCCAAGCTCCTTGCGTATGGCCTTTATCTGCTCGTGCAGATAATATTCGCGCTGGTTTTGGTCCATGCTGCGCTTCACTTCTGCGGCGATGCGCTTATCAAGCTTTGTTATTTCAACTTCGCCCATTACGCCCGCAAGCACGATTTTCAGCCTTTCTTCAACGCTTATTGCGTCCAGCGCGGCCTGGCGCATGTTTGACTTAACAAACACGGCGTTGGCTACCGCATCGGCATACTGACCCGCTGAGGGCAGCTGGCGTATATTTTCGGCGGTTTCTGCATTTATGCGGGTGGTCACGCTGAGGTAATCGTTAAAGGAAGAATCTATCCTGCGGCGCAGCGCTTCGGCTACCAGCGGGTTGCAGGGCTCGTCCTCGATTGTTTCCACAGTAACTGTGGTATAGCTGCCGTACTGCGCATCCTTTATATGCGCACGGCAAAGCCCCAGCACAAGCGCGCGGAGCATGCCGCCCGGCATATTGACGGTTTGCCGTATGCGGCATATCACGCCCATACTGAATACGTCTTCGGCCTTAACGGTGGTTTTTGCGCTGTCCTTCTGCGTGGTAAGGAATACGAAGGAGTCCTTTTCTTCGGCCGCGCGGACGGCACGGCGGCTTTCCTCCCGTGCTATGTCAAAATGCAAAAGCTCACCCGGCAGCATTACCAGCCCTCTCAGCGGTACGCCGGGCAGCTTCATTTCCCTATCAAGTGTAAAGCTTTCCAAATTCGTGTGCTCCTCTTTCTCGGCGGAGTATGCATCCGCCTGTATACATGATTATACATATAAATGCGGCAGGATACAACAAAAACAATGCGCCGGGCGATATGTCATCGTCCGGCGCATTTATGCATAGCTTTTCAGCTTACTGCTTATTTGTTGGCAAGGTATTCGTCTATGGCCTTGGCAGCGGTTTTGCCCGCGCCCATGGCGGATATGACGGTAGCCGCACCGGTAACGGCATCGCCGCCGGCATACACGGCGTCACGGCTGGTCTTGCCGGTGGCTTCCTCAACGATTATGCCGCCCTTGCGGTTGACCTCAAGGCCCTTGGTGGTGGACTTGATGAGGGGGTTGGGGGAGGTGCCCAGCGCCATTATGACGCAGTCTACATCTATATCATATTCGCTGCCATCCACGGGTATGGGACGGCGGCGGCCGGAAGCATCGGGTTCGCCAAGTTCCATCTTCTGGCAGTTCATGGCGCATACGCTGAACTTGTCATCGCCCTTTATGGAAAGGGGAGTGGTCAGCAGGCAGAATTCAATGCCTTCTTCCTTTGCATGCTCAACTTCTTCACGCCTGGCGGGCAGCTCGCTCTCGCTGCGGCGATATACTATCTTGACCTCGGCGCCGAGCCTTCTTGCGCAGCGCGCGGCATCCATGGCAACGTTGCCGCCGCCAACTACCGCAACGTGCTTGCCGTGCATGATGGGAGTGTCGCTGTCTTCACGATAAGCCTTCATCAGGTTTATGCGGGTAAGGAACTCGTTGGCGGAATATACGCCCTTCAGGTTTTCGCCGGGGATGTTCATAAACATGGGCAGACCTGCGCCGGAGCCGATGAACACGGCCTCGTAGCCCATGTCGAACAGCTCGTCTATGGTCAGGGTCTTGCCTATTACCATGTTAGTCTCTACGTCCACGCCAAGTGCGCTCAGGTTGTCTATTTCCTTCTGAACTATGGCCTTGGGAAGACGGAATTCCGGTATGCCGTATACCAGCACGCCGCCGGCGGTATGCAGCGCTTCAAATACGCTGACCTTGTAGCCTTTGCGCGCCAGATCGCCCGCGCAGGTGAGGCCGGAAGGGCCGCTGCCGACTATGGCAACCTTGTGACCGTTGGAGGCGGGAATATCGCTGGGGGTGGTGGAATGGGCGTTATGCCAATCGGCAACAAAGCGCTCCAGACGGCCTATGCCGACGGGTTCGCCCTTTATGCCGCGCACGCACTTGGATTCGCACTGGGTTTCCTGCGGGCAAACACGGCCGCAAACCGCGGGCAGGCTTGAATCGCGGGAAATCACCTGGTATGCGCCTTCAAAGTCCATTTCGCGTATCTTTGCGATGAATTCGGGAATGTGTATGTTTACCGGGCAGCCGTTTACGCAGGGCATATTCTTGCAGTTAAGGCAGCGGGCGGCCTCGTCAAGGGCTATCTCCTCGGTGTAGCCAAGGGCAACTTCTTTGAAATTATGGTTGCGAACGTCCGGCTCCTGGGAGGGCATGGGGTTCTTCTTGGGGTTCATGTTAGGCATTTTATTTTACCTCCTGCTTAAAGAGATTGCATACATGCTCATGCGCCGCGCGCTCGAACTCCTTATAGGTGGTTCCGCGGGACATGGCCTCGTCGAAGTCAACTTCATAGCCGTTGAAGTCGGGGCCGTCAACGCAGGCAAACTTGGTTATGCTTTCGCCGTCGCGGTGCAGCGTCAGGCGGCAGCCGCCGCACATGCCGGTACCGTCTACCATGATGGGGTTCATGGATACCGTGCAGGGGATGCCGGTGGGCTGAGTGGCCTTGACCACGAATTTCATCATTATCAAGGGACCGATGGTTATGACTTCGTCAAACTTCTCGCCCTCGGCAAACATTTCGTTAAGCGGTACGCACACGTTGCCATGGCGGCCGTAGGAACCATCGTCGGTCATGAGGAACATCCTGTCGGACACGGCGCGGAAATCATCCTCAAGTATTACTATATCCTTGGAGCGGAAGCCGATTATGCTGGTGACGTTGCAGCCCATCTCGTGCAGCTTCTGCGCTATGGGCAGGGCGATTGCGCAGCCAACGCCGCCGCCGACTATGCAAACCTTCTTAAGGCCGTCCAGCTTTGTGGCGGTGCCAAGGGGGCCGACGAAGTCATGTATGCTGTCGCCCACGTTAAGGTGGTTCAGCTTTTCGGTTGTTGCGCCGACTATCTGGAATATTATCCTTACGGTGCCGTTCTGGCGGTCATAACCCGCAACGGTGAGCGGTATGCGTTCGCCGTCGGCGTCAACGCGCAGTATTATAAACTGGCCCGCCTCAGCCTTGGCCGCTACATACGGAGCTTTGATGTCCATAAGAGTAACCGTCGGGTTCAGGTTTTGCTTGTTAACAATTTGGTACATGTCCCTTTTCTCCTTATTTTGTTGTGCGCAGGCGCATGTGCAGCCCGCGCGGAAGCCATAATTACCATCGTTAATGATAACGCAGTATCGACACAAAATCAAGCCTTATAGGGGCATAAGTTTTGGAATATATAGAATAAATGCGTAATTGGGCGAATAAGCGCAAAGCCCCTTCCGCAAGGGGGCGGAGGGGGCTTTGCTTAGAGAGAATATGGATTAAAAGTCAACCTCGGTATCATAGTAGCAGCACTTGAGCAGCTTTTCCATTTCCTCCTGAGTGGGAATACGGGGATTGGAGCCGGTGCAAGCGTCGCCAATGGCGTTCTTGGCTATCTCAGGCAGCCTCTCGAGAAATACGTTCTCGGGGACGAAGCCCTGTTCGGTGGGATAGCTGTCCGCGCCGTAATTCTTTATGCAGTGCGGGATATTGAGCGCATCGTTCATGCCGCGCAGGTACTTGATGAGCAGGGCGACCTTCTCGTCGTCGTTGCTGCCGCCAAGGCCCATGTAGTCCGCTATTACGCCGTAACGCTTCTTGGCTTCGTCATTCTTGGCATTGAAGGCTATGACCTTGGGCAGATACATTGCGTTGGCCGCGCCGTGGATGATGTGCGCGCCGTAGTCTGCAAAGGCTGCGCCGGTCTTATGCGCCATGGAGTGGACTATGCCGAGCAGGGCGTTGGAGAAGGCCATACCGGCAAGGCACTGGGCGTTATGCATGGTGTCACGCTTGACCATATCGCCATTGTAGGAATCCATCAAATCGTTTTCGATCATCTTTATGGCGAATATTGCCAGAGGATCGGTATAATCGCAATGCGCGGTGGAAACATAGGCTTCGATGGCGTGGGTCATGGCGTCCATACCGGTGTGGGCAACCAGCTTCTTGGGCATGGTCTCGGCCAGATCGGGGTCAACTATTGCCACGTCAGGGGTGATCTCGAAGTCCGCTATGGGGTACTTGATGCCCTTGGAGTAATCGGTAATGATGGAGAACGCGGTTACCTCGGTAGCGGTGCCGGAGGTGGAGGAAATGGCGCAGAAGTGAGCCTTTTTACGCAGCTTGGGCAGGCCGAACACCTTGCACATATCCTCGAAGGTTACATCGGGGTATTCATACTTTATCCACATGGCCTTGGCCGCATCTATCGGCGAGCCGCCGCCCATGGCAATTATCCAATCAGGCTGGAACTTGAGCATGGCATCGGCGCCGCGCATAACGGTCTCAACGGAGGGATCGGGCTCGATACCTTCAAAAAGTTCAACTTCCATGCCGGCTCCCTTCAGATAAGAAACAGCTCTGTCGAGGAATCCGAATTTCTTCATGCTGCCGCCGCCGACGCAAATCATTGCGCGCTTGCCTTCAAATGTTTTCAGCGCCTCAAGGGATCCTTTTCCGTGGTAAAGATCACGGGGTAGAGTAAAACGTGCCATAGTCAAAATCCTTTCCTGACTTGTTTCAGTCATGTTTGATGATGTTATTATAATACACTTATATCGATAAAGGAAATACGATATGTCGATAACGATATAACAATATCGATATAGCTAAATCAATTAAAGCTTAGCAGCACACGGCACACGTATGTTTGCGTGGCGGCGCTGTGCCTTGCGGTAATAATTGGGTTTGGCGCGCTGTATCTTTGGAGTAAGGGCTGCTTTTATATAATGGGGCGGGGGATACTGCCCCGGGCGGCGAATGGAGCATAACGCTGTACAGCCGTTCTATGGGAACGGGAAGCGGCAACAATCTGCCATGGGTTCGCGACGGGTATTCGTACATAGTGCGCAATGCGGATAAAAGCAGGGGCGAATATCGTGTGACGTACCCGAAAAGCGAATATATGGGACATTGGTGGTCGCCGGACGGGGAAAGAATGGTGATGGAAAACCGCGAAGGCGGCACAATATGGATATTGATGACCGCATGGGGGAAAGGCGGCACGCATATTATGAATGGTGAGTTCCCGTATGCCGATACCGAATACAGGTTCCTGCAATGGAGCAAGGACGGCAGAATGCTGCTTATATATTATTGCATGGAGGACGAAACGGAAGGCTACTTCTGGTACGATGTTGAAAAGTGGGATACGGTTGCCGAGGTTGAGATGAAGTGAAAGAAAAGCCGGATATATCACGTGGTATATCCGGCACCATATTATTAAATGTAGTCAGAAATATATGGCATTTCATGCAGCAACGCATCGTCAAGCATAAGTATTGTCTGCTCATTTGCGGTTATACGCCCCAGCTTATATAGCTTGGCGGCCGTTTTATAACCAAGCAGCAGCGTTGTAAGCGTTGCTATGGACAGCGTTACCTTATGCGAAGGTTCGGATTCAAGCAGAGTGCATTCGCCGTTATTGAAGCATACTGAGATGGTGCGGTTGTTCCACGGCAAAAAGCTATCGGCTATTTCGAACACTATGCGAATATCATTGGCGGACGGCGAGCAATGATACTTTGTAAAAAACTGTTCCACGTCCACTATGCGTCCCATTATATAGGGGCGAATGGTTTCGCAAATATCGCCATCGTCAAGTTCGAACGCTATCAAATCACTGAAATAGGAACTTCCCGTTACTTCATCTATCATTGAATCATGCGCCCTGATATATTCCCACAGGCCCTCCTGAGCCTCTCTGTTGAGATATATCATCTCCTTTATGTGCATAACATCGTCTTTAATAAGATAGACCATATATCCGCACGGCTTGCCGTTTACATCATAATATATTGCTACCATGGTATCGTCCGCATCCCAGCGCCAGTATTCTTCCCACGCAAGGGCGTTGCGGAACAGGCAGCCGTGCGTTAAGGCTGCAAATTTAGCATGCAGATTGCGAAAATCCTCGTTTTCCCAATCAACGCGCCGCACTATGCCGGGCGCGGAAGCTTTCGCAGGAAGCTGCCTATCCTTTACTGTGTATGTTATTTTGTTTGAAACTATTTCCCAGCCCATCTTTCTGTATAAAGGGATGGAATACGGGAACAGGAGCGCCAAGGACTGCTGCCTTTGGCGCATATGGTGAAGGCTTTTCAGCATAAGCTGCTTCATTATGCCCCGTCCCGTATATTCGGGATATGTGCAAACGCTGGTGACGAAACCGATGGGGTACACGGCACCATATATATTTATCTTCAGCGGATAAACCGCTATTTGCGACACAAGGTTATTATGATCAAAACAGCCTATAACATCGGCGCGTTCCAATATAGGGAACTTGGATTGCTTTATTTCTTCATCCTGCCAACCGCATTGGTATAAATCCTGCTCGGTTATCTGAAAAGCGTAACGCAAAAGAGCATTATACTGCTCCACATCATCGGTGGTCAGATAACGTATTTCATATTCCGTATTTAATGGCATAAATATCCTTTCCTTTTCTACGATATTATAATTTTACCATACAATTATGAATAAGTAAACGTAGGCAGAACGCGCTTAGGCACGGAAGATATGATATAACGCAAAAGGGCGGGGGAGAAGCCCGCCCTTTGTGTGTAACGTTTGGCTGATTATTTATTTTCCGAAGCCAGGGGAAGTATCGTTTCCCTGAAGAAACTGCCCGCTGCTTCGGGGGACACGCCATATTCCGTATCGTTAACCGTTACGGAAACGCCATTTTGGCAGCAGCCGGAGCAGAACCGTCCGGCAAGATTTATCTTGTCGTGCAGATTGTATTCCTCGATGAGCTGCTTAAAGCTCATCATAACGTTATAGGAGCCGTGCAGATGGCAGGACGTGCCTATGCAGACCTTTACCTCTACCATTTACTCCTCCTCCTTATGATTGTAATGCACATGCAGCAGCTCGTGTACACGGCCCTTTAGCACGCCGTCGTACAGGCTTAGCATCAGCGGGTTTTCTTCGCTGCGCTTTATGCTCAGCATCTTGTCCGCGCTGTAAAGCGCCTTGCCGCGCACTTCCTTGGTGGCATTGGTGCCGAAGGGCTGTCCGCCGCCGGCTACGCAGCCGCCCGGGCAGGCCATGACTTCTATGAAGTCGTAATGCTCGCCGTTCTTGAGCGCCTGAATTACGCTTTCCGCGTTTTTAAGGCCGCTCACTATGGCAATGCGCACTTCCTTATCGCCGTAAGGAATCGTGGTTTCCTTAACGCCCTTCATGCCGCGCACGTCGTTGAAGGCAATTGACATGAGCGCTTTGTTGCTCTTGTCGGTGGAAAGGCGGCGGAGCACGGCCTCGGTAACGCCGCCGGTAACGCCGAATATGACGCCCGCGCCGGTGCAGGTGCTGAACACGGAATCGACCGCTTCGGGCTCCAGCTCGTCAAATACTATGCCGGCCTTGTGTATCATCTGTATAAGTTCCTGCGTGGTGATGACGTAATCGGTTTCGGGTACGCCATCGTGCATGAACTCCTCGCGTGCGCACTCGAACTTCTTCGCCGTGCAGGGCATGACGGCTACGCATACCACGCGCCTTGATGACGTGGCATACTTGGCCTTTATGACGGAGGAGAACATCTGCATGGGGGACTTGCAGGTGGAGATGTTCTTCATCAGCTCCGGATGGTTCTTTTCGCAATACTGTATCCATGCCGGGCAGCAGCTTGTGATAAGGGGCAGGTTTTCGCCCGCCTCTATGCGCTGAAGGAACTCGTTGGATTCTTCAAGCACGGTAAGGTCGGCGCCGGTGGCGGTATCGTACACCTCGTCGAAGCCGAGGCGGCGCAGCGCGGCGGTGATGCGGCCCATGGAGTTTTCGTTTTCGGGTAGGCCGAATTCCTTAGCCATGGCGACGCGCACCGCGGGAGCGACCTGAGCCACAACCTTGGTGTTCTTGTCGTTAAGCTCGGGCCATACGCGGCCGGTATCCTTGCGGATGACTATTGCGCCGGTGGGGCAAACGGCGGCGCACTGGCCGCAGCCCACGCAGGGAGAATTGGCAATGGGTTCGTTGAACGCGGGGCCTATAACCATCTTGGAGCCGCGGTTCACGAAGTCTATCGCGCCAACGTTCTGGATTTCGTTGCACATGCGCACGCAGTCGCCGCACAGTATGCACTTGTGAGCGTCGCGAATTATGCTCAGGCTTGAGGTGTCAAGCTCGGGTTCGGGCTTAAGATTCTTGAAGCGTATGCTTTCCAGCCCGAACAGGGAGGCAAGCTCCTGCAGGCGGCATTTGCCGTTCTTCTGGCAGGTGGTGCAGTCGCGGCAATGGTTGGCCAGCAGCAGCTCCAGTATCATTTTGCGGTGCTTATGCAGCCTTTCGGTGTTGGTATATATCTCCATGCCGGCCTTGGGCACGGTGGAGCAGGCGGCTTCCATGCCGCCGTGGCTGTTTTCTACCATGCACATGCGGCATGCGCCGTATACGGAAAGCTCGCTGTGGTAGCAGAAGGTGGGCAGCTCTATGCCTGCCTTGCGTATAACCTCCAGCAGGTTCTTCTCGCCGTTTATCTCAACGGGATTGCCGTCTATGAGCATATATTCTTTGTTTTCCATTTTGCTCAGTCCTCCTTAATGGCGTGGAATGCGCAGGTGGATACGCACGCGCCGCACTTTATGCACTTCTTCTCGTCAATGACGAAGGGGGATTTAATCTGGCCGGATATGGCGCCCACGGGGCAGCCCTTGGCGCAGCGGGAGCAGCCGCGGCAAAGCTCCGGATCGATATGTATGCGCTTGAGCCTGGGGCATGCGCCTGCCGGGCAGCGTTTATCGTAAATGTGCGCCTCGTACTCATCGCGGAAATACTTTATGGTGCTCATTACGGGGCTGGGCGCGGTTTTCCCCAGTCCGCACAGCGCGGCCGCGGAAATGGTGTCCGCCAGATCCTCCAGCAGTTCTATGTCGCCGTCCTGACCTTTGCCGGCAACTATGCGCTCCAGCACCTCCAGCATGCGCTTGGTGCCTTCGCGGCAGGGTACGCACTTGCCGCAGGATTCGTTCTGCGTAAAGCTCATGAAGAAGCGCGCAACCTCAACCATGCAGGTCTTGCTGTCCATAACTACCATGCCGCCGGAGCCTATCATTGCGCCCACTTTTTTGAGGGAGTCAAAGTCAAGGGGTATTTTAAGATGCTCGGTGGTAAGGCAGCCGCCGCTCGGGCCGCCTATCTGCACGGCCTTGAATTCCGATCCGCCGCGCATGCCGCCGCCCACGCCGTATATAACCTCTTCAAGCGTAGTGCCCATGGGTACCTCTATAAGGCCGGTGTTCTCAATGTTGCCGGTAAGGGCGAAGGCCTTTGTGCCGGGGCTGTTTTCGGGGCCTATGGTCTTATACCAATCGGCGCCGTTGGATATTATAAGCGGAACGTTTGCAAACGTTTCAACGTTGTTCAGCACGGTAGGCTCATTGAAAAGGCCATGCTCAACCGTGCGCGGGGGCTTTACGCGCGGGAAGCCGCGTTTGCCTTCTATTGAGGCGGTAAGCGCGCTGCCTTCGCCGCAAACGAATGCGCCGGCGCCCTTATTTATATGCATATGAAAATCAAAGCCGCTGCCGAGTATGTTCTCGCCCAGCAGGCCCATTTCTTCCGCCTGAGCTATGGCGTTCTTCAGCCTTTCAACGGCCATGGGGTATTCCGCACGGACGTATATGTAGCCGTCATGCGCGCCGCAGGCACGGCCGGCAATCATCATGCCTTCCAGCATCCTGTGCGGGTCGCCTTCCATAACGGAGCAATCCATAAATGCGCCGGGGTCGCCTTCGTCGCCGTTGCAGACGATGTACTTTATCGGGGACTTCTGCCGGGCGACCTGGCTCCATTTACGGCCGGTGGGGAATCCTCCGCCGCCGCGACCACGCAGATTGGAATCGGATATGGTCTTTACTATATCGTCAGGACCCATTTCAAACAGCGCCTTTTCAAACGCGGTATAACCGCCCACGGCTATGTATTCCTTTATGCTTGTGGCGTCTATATGACCGCAGTGCTCAAGCATTATGCGGGTCTGCTTCTGATAATAGGGAATATCGGACTGCTTTTTGCGCACTATGCCGCCCTTCTGGAAGGCAAGGCGGGCGATATGTTCACCGTTGAGCACGGTCTTTTCGATTATCTCCTCGCAGTCAGAAACCTGCACCTTCATGTACAGGAAGCCTTCAGGCTCTATGGTAACAAGGGGACCCATTTCACAAAGCCCCTGGCAGCCGGTCTTTTTAACGCTGATGCCGTTTTCCTCGTTTTCCTTTTTCAGTTCAACCAGGCAGGGCAGACCCTTCTGCTCAAGCAGGCGCTTAAACTCGGCATATACCTTAAGCGAACCGGAAGCTATGCAGCCGGTACCTGCGCAAACCAGTATCTTATGCTGCTGCGCGGTAAGATACTTTGCGTATTCCTTGCGGATATCTATAAGTTCCTGACGTGATTTAAGCATTCTCGTTCTCCTTCTCCCTCAGGTCGCTTATCAGCTTGGCTGCCGCGTCCGGCGTCATTGTGGGATAAACGTTTTCGTTTATCATAATAACGGGGGCAAGTCCGCACGCGCCAAGGCAATGCACGGTATCCAGCGTGAAAAGAAGGTCCTCGGTAGTTTTTTTCCCCTCCGCAAGCTTAAGCTCTTCACGCAGACGGTTGAGTATGGGCATGGAGCCGCGTACATGGCAGGCCGTACCGTCGCAGCACTTTATAACGTACTTTCCCTTGAGTTCCAGGGAGAAGTTTTCGTAAAACGTGGCCACGGAATAGATACTCGCGCTCGGCATACCAAGGCGCTTTGCAAGATGGGTGAATATTTCGCGGGGCAAATAGTGATAATGCTCCTGAATATCCTGCAAAATCGCAATCGTCGCGCTTTGCTTTGCACCATGATCGTCTATTATGCGATCGACCACGGTGAAGTCGAATTGGGTTTGCATGGTTTTGTAGATCCTCCTGAATATACTTGCTTTTTATAAGCAAAACTTAAAAATAACTCACGTTTATCTTTTTGCCCATCTTTTCAAGGCATTTTGCAAGTTCCCTCACAAGCTGCATCTTTATGGTGAAGTTGATGGGCAGGTCTGTGTTCTGGTGCGCGGGATTTACGGCCTTTCCAACGAAGAAGTTTATGTCCGTCGCATCCTCAAACAACATCCTGGCTATTCTGCTGGCGCCGTCTTTTTTGTAGCTCCATTTTTCAAAGGACGTATTGTCCGCCAGGTAGTTTATCGCGTATTCAAGCACCCTGTTTATGGTTACCACGCCTTCCGTAACAAGGTCCACGCCTTCTATTTCCGCCGTGGGCGGAATGGTGGGGTCGTAGAAGTCAAGGTTCGGCCTCAGCGGCTTTTTCAAGTATTCTGCGGCAATGGTGCTTGTGGTTCCGCCGCATACTATGTGCTTGCCCTCCTTTGCGAAGAACAAAGACATCATCTTGTTGCAGTCGTCCCTGTTGGACGGCGGGCCTATTATAAGGCTCACGGGTTCGCGGCGGCGTATCCGTATTGTGCATACGGTCGCATCGTCGCCGGGCTTGCCTTCGTAAAGGCGATTGGTTTCGCCTATCAGTATGGTTGAAAGGGTCTTGGCCGTGTACCCAACGTCCCAGAAGGCGGTAATATAGTCAATTATATCTTCGCGTTTCCAGCCAAAGTTGTAGCTTAGGCCAATGCCGGCATGCTCAACACCATCGGTAAAGGCGAGAAATGTGTCGTGCTCCTGCACGTCTATTTCGGCCTTTATGACCTTTTTGTCCCCTATGTAGCTTTCACGGAAGGGGATATCCACGCTTTTGCCGTCGCGCAGCATTATAACGCGCGGATTGTCGTACTGTATTATTTCTACCCTGCGGTTGTTGGCAATGCGCACTATTGTGAATGTTGAGTACGCAATTTGCCTTATCGAGCACACTGGCAGCGTTTCCACCAGCGTTTCAACGGCGTCCTCAAGCTTCAGCCCGGCTGCGAGCATGGTTGAAAGTATCTTTGAAGTAAGGGTGGAAAGTATGCTTGCCTTAACGCCGCTGCCGAGCCCGTCCGCAAGCACAACTATGGTTGAATCGCCGTCCTCAGGCTCAACTATTTCCACATGGTCGCCGCAAAGCTGCTCGCCCTTATGGTTGATGCTAAGGTACCCAATGTCCGCGCAAAGGTTATTAGCTGTCTTCATTTGCTATGGACTCCTTAAGCTTGGTAAGGGCAATCTTTGTTTCGGCGGCCGTTTCGCCAAGCAGGGAGGCTATCTCCTGCACTATGCGCATCTGCTTGTCCACTACTTTGTCCGCTGTTTCTATGGTTTGGCGGCTCAGCTCTTCCTTGCTCTTGCGCTCGCTTTCCTCGTCCGTAACGTCGCGGAGAATGCCAATCATGTTGCCGGACTTTTTATCGTTTACTATCGTCAGCTCAAGGTATATGTCATACTCCGCGTAATAGTCCCGCTTGTTCACTATGCGCTTGCCGTACTGGGCGGCGTTTATGAAGTCTATGGGGTCTATAAGCCTTATCAGCGGCTCGCCCATAACGTCTGAACGGGAACGCACATGCAGCATGCGCATTGCGGCGCGGTTAAGCTGCTGTATCTCGTATGAATCGTTTACCACTATTATGCCGTTTGGCGTATTGTCCAAAATATTGTCGGCAAAGCGCTCGGACTTTTCCATAAGGTAGGGGAGACACATGTTTATTTCCGCCTTGCCCTGGTATATGGCCTCCGCCTTGTCGCGGCAGGTATTGTATCCGCAGGTGCCGCAGTTAAGCTCGTCCGCCGGGCTAACCTTGCCCATTTTGCGCAGTATCTCCATCAGCTCGGTATGGCTTGGCTTGACCTTATGCAAAAATGCGGGGCGGTATTCGTTGGTAAGCTGCGATACCTCGGGCTGCTCAACATTGAAGTCCTCCTTGCCGGCATAGCTTGAAACCGCCTGATAATCGCGCACGGAGGAAGGATGCTTCCTGCGCATTATCGGCCCGCGCACGCAGCTTCCCGCACAGGCTGACATTTCTATGAAGCAATGCTCTATACCGCCGTGGCGGATATCCTCCAGCGCGGGTATAACATTGTCCAGCCCGTCTATCGTATAATAATCGTAGAGCGGGTTTTTGTATGTCATTGTGTTAAGCACGCCGCCGCTGGTCGGGAAAAGCCTTGCGCGGCTTTTTTCGTCGTGATCGCGCATGCTTTCAAGCACAATGCCTTTTTTGGCGAACATTGCGGCTATTTCTTCGAATGTGAGCGCGGCGTCAACGCCAACGCGCGCGGCCTCGTCCTTTTTGGAAAGGCAGGGGCCTATAAAAACGGTTTTTGCGTCGCTGTGGCGGCGCTTTATGTCCATGCAGTGCGCCTGCATCGGCGTCATCACCGGCGCAAGGCATTCGGTTATTTCCGGATAATATTTTTCTATAAGCGTATTAACGGTTGGGCAACAGGAAGTTATAACAACGCTCTGTACGCCTTCCCGGGATATGCGTTCATATTCGCGCTTAACGAACGTTGCGCCTATGGCGGTTTCTTCGGCATCAGCAAAGCCGAGCTGCTTAAGCCCCGCCCGTATGGAGGCAATGCCTATGCCGTTGAAATACGCAGTGAAGGACGGCGCAACGCTTGCATATACCGGCGCGCCGGAGCCGAGCAAAACGCTCACGATCTCCGTTTCGTCCGCTATCTGCTTTGCATTCTGCGGGCAGACAACGTAGCACTCGCCGCACAGTATGCATTCGTCGCTTATAACGTTGGCCTGATTGCCGGAAAAGCGAATTGACTTTACCGGGCAATAGCGAATGCACTTATGGCAATTGCGGCAATTTGATTTTTTGAATGTGATGTATTCCATCGCATCTCCTTAAACGCGGCTTATGCGCCGAGCCTGGGCAGAACTTCATTATTGAAAAATGAAGCGGTGGTTTCCGGAGTTACCGAGAAACGTTGGCCGTCTATCATTACGTTTACGCCGCTTTGGCATTGGCCTATGCAAAACGTGCCGGCAAGCTCAATTCTGTCCATAAGTCCTTTTTCGCTTACAAGGGCTTGAAGCTGCTCTACCACTTGGCGTGAGCCTTTTATGTGGCATGAGCTGCCTATGCAGATAGTGATCTTCATTGCTCAGTTCTCCTTCTCGAATATTCATTATTGATTTATCAGCCCGTTCAGTATGCTGCGCTCGCGTTCGTTTGCGCCGCCTATGCGCGCTGCCGCGCAAATGGGCACAAAGCGGAGCACCGCCCGCTCAAGCGGGGGATCGCTTGCACTGAACGTGCTGAGATATAATTGAGACAGCGCAAGCTGCTCATTATCTTCAAGCGTAAACTGAACAAAGGTATCTGCAGCGTCAAACAGGGAATTGCCGCGCGCGGCGTTCGCCCAGTTCAGTATACAGTAGCCGCCGTTCTGATTCATTATTATGTCCTGCGGCATGAGCGCGCCGTGGCACGTGGCCTGACCGCCGGGCAGGGAATCAAGCGCTGCGCAAAGGGATATGCGCTGCTCCTTATCCTGTATGCCTTCGCATATGGCGTGTTTCAGCTTATCGGTAAGGCAGGGGAGAAGCGGTGCGTCTGCCGCGGCAATGGCGCGCTGTATCTTAACAAGCTGCGCCATATAGTCACTGACTTTAGCGGGGGTGACTTCCATAAGCTGGCTTAATGCCTTGCCTCGGGCATATTCATATCGGATAGCCCAGCCTTCCTCGGAAAGGAACACCTCCTGCACCTTCGGCACGCTCAGCTTGGCGGCTTCAAGCTGGGTTTGGTTGAAAGCCTCTTTCATAACGTCCAATTTGGTATAAGGGCGGCAGAATACCTTGATTACGGAATCCCCGTCTTTATATACGGTTTTTCCCGTGCTTACGGCTATTATCCTGTCCGCAGTTATGCTCATCGGTCGCTTAGAGGTCTCCTTATATTGGTCTAAGTAAGGCTGAACGAAAGCCGTGTTAAGGCATCTTAATCATAAAGCCTGCTTATATAATAACAGAGAAAGTGTGTTCTGTAAACAGCAACAATATGTTAAACATGATTTATGTCAATCGTTGGCCAATTTCATCGAGCGTTTTACCTTCATCAGTTCATCTATAAAGGCCTTGTCCAGTGCCGAAAGTGCATAGCTGTTCTTATAAATAAGAATATCACGGCTGCGGATGCCCTCGGCCGAATAGGTGCACTGGCAAAGGCTGCGCGCCTTGAGTGCGGCTGCGCTCATGGGGGAGGAGAGCATAAAGCCGCCTTGCACGGAAGAAAGCAGCGAAAGCGCCGCGGAGCAATCGAAAACGAATATATGCTGCGCTGTGTCGAAATCAATATCGTTCTTGCGGGCAATGCTCAGCTGCAGGGAAGGTGCGTTCGCGTCCGCAACGGCTATTTCGGTATACCGGGCAAGATCCTCGCGCGTAAGCTGTGTGCTTTTTGCAAGCGGGTGAGAGGTGGCCATGAGTATCACGGGGTCAAATTCGCATATTATTTCAAAGCGGAGATCCTTTTCAACAAGCATGGTTTTGTAGCCCTGCTCCTGCGTGCGGCGGCAGCGCAGTATGCCAAGGTTATAGCCGGAATCGGTAACGTTGGTTATGATGCGGTTGGGCGTGGACTCGGCGAATATCACTTCCGCGCGAATCTTAGGGTCAAGCGTTTTGCAGAAGCTGCCGAAGGCGGATTCTATATATCCCGCGCCCGGTGCGGAAAGCGAAAACTGCGGTATCTTTTCAACCCCGCTTTTATACATTGCTTCCATTGCATCCACCTGCGAAAGTATCTTGCGCGCGTAGCCCAAAAACTCCTCGCCCTGCGGGGTGGGGAATATGCCTTTTGGCGTGCGGCGGAATATGGTTATGCCAAGCCCGCTTTCAAGCTCCTTTATGGCGCGGCTCAAATTAGGCTGCGCGGTAAACAGCATCTCCGCCGCCTTGGTCATGGAATTGGTCTCCGCCACTATAACGGCGTATTTAAGGTGCAAAAGATTCATCGCTGCGGCCTCCTTTATTCATTGGCGCTTTCTCCCAAATGGCGCGAAAGTATGGCCAGGGAGGAAGCAAGGTTCTCGTTTTCTATCAGCACGCCTTCCGGTTTTTTCAGTATTGCCGGGGCAAAGTTCCATATGGCTTTTATGCCTGAGAATACAAGCTTATCGCATATGGTCTGCGCATAGGCGACCGGCACGGCAATTATGCCAAGGCTTGCGTTTTCCTTTTTGCATACGCGCTCAAGCTCGCTTACGGAATATATCGGCTTTCCGTTTATGTATGAGCCCATAAGGCGCGAATCCGTATCGAACGCGGCAACTATCTTCAGCCCGTAATCGGCAAAGCCGGAATAGGACAGCAACGCCTTGCCGATGTTGCCCACGCCAACGAGCACGGCCTTGGTATCGCTTTTGCAGCAAAGGCAATCCCGTATCTGGGCAATGAGCTCTTCCACAACGTAGCCGGTTCTGGGCCGCCCTGTGCCGCTGACAACGCCAAGGTCTTTCCTGACCTGGACATCGTTTATGCCGAAATACGCGGCTATTGCCGTTGCGGATATATTTTTGCGCTCCTCCCTTATGGAGGTAAGATAATGAAGGTACACAGGCAGCCGCCTAAGCGTCGGGAGCGATATTTCTCGTGCTTGCATCGTTTTCCTCACTTACGTTTTAATGCAGGGAGTATTCTAACATATAGCTGCTAATAAATCAAATTTTATCGATAAAATTGTGTATAAAAAGACACGACTGCATTGCGCCCGAAAGGATTATTGACATAAATATATAATGATAGTATAATTGGCTCACTATTTAGCAATGCTAAATAGCAAAACTAAAATAAGGCGGGGAGTATGGATAACAAATATGTGAAGCAGTTCAAAAAAGGCTCTCTTGAAATGATACTTCTATCCCTGATAGGACGCAAGGAAACCTATGGCTACGAAATAATTATGGAGCTAAACAACTGCGCGTCCGTTCTGGGCTACGCTAAAGAGGGGACGGTTTATCCGATACTGTATCGCTTGCAGGAGGCGGAGCTGATTCGGTGCCGCTTGGCGCCGGCAGCAGCCAACGGGGGATCAAAAAAATATTACTCAATTACTCCGAAGGGCAGGGAGGTATTACGGGAACTGATTATGTTTTGGGCAAGCTATACGGACTGCGTGAATGACTTCATCGCTGCGTATCAACAAACGGAGGTATCGAAATGAAAGAGCAATATATTAAGCGCGTCAAAAAAGAACTGCATTTACCGCGCAGAGCGAAAAACGAAGTATTGCGCGACTTGGACGAAATTTTTGCATCTGCCGCGGAGCATGGAGAAATAGAGCAGCGGGTAATAGAGCGGCTTGGCACGCCGAAGGAATTTGCCGATAATGCGGCCGAGCAATTTGGCGTTGATAATTCCGTACTGCGGAAGCGAAAAGAGATTATTTCAATTACTATTTCCGTTGTTGCGGCTGTTATCGCTATTGTTATTTACGCTGCTGTAAAGTTCGCCAAGGTGCCCAATGGTGCAATCGGCCAAGCCGATGCAATGACAAACATTCAAATCGATTCCACACTTGGTTTCGATGCTTCACAAATCATTTTAGTTGTCGGTATAATCGCTACCGCATTTGCAGCGATTCAGGTTATAGGAATAGTCTGTAAAGATAGGAGGAAAGTATGAAAAAACTTATTTCAGCAGTAGCTATTCTAATCATATTGGCATTAACCGCGTGTTCTAATCAAACCTCAGCGCCCAATGATAATAGCAATGCAAGCAATTTATTGTCTGAAGGAATTACCATGCTTGATGATGACATGTGGCCTGAGAACGAATATACGGATGGACTGCCTGTACCTAATGGCACGGTAGCGTGGGCAATGCTCGATACGGAGCGCGGAAATTGTAGCATCAACATAGTTGATATAGCTGAAAACGACTATAATGACTACATGAAGCTCTTAGAGCAGAACGGATTTTCAATAACAGAAGGCGTGGCTGAGGAGGTCAAGGGACAGGACTATGTTTCTATAGGAACACTTCTGTCAAACGGGGAAAAGTGGCTAAGCATAGGCTATATACCGGACAACTTGACTATTTATATCTCGTTAAAAAATAAGGAATAAATAAGCAAAATCCTCCGCACAGCCTAATCTATACGCAGGATTTTGCTGTTGATATTCGGTTAGACGCTGCCTAAAATATGTTTTTTTATTCAGCCGTCCTGGGCTTGGGTGCATTGGCGATCAGCTTTTTACGCGCTATCATGTAATATATGGCGAAGGCTATGGCTGTAAGCACCCATGAAATCGGGTAACTGAGGGACACGGTAAACATGCTGTTATGCAGGGGCACGACCGTGTATATCCATGCAACGCGGAATACGCATATGCCCGTGGCGGTGATGATGGTTGGGATGAGCGTATCGCCCATGCCGCGCAGCGCGCCGCTTATTATCTCTATCGGCACAAACAGCCAATAGAACGGCGCAAAGTACCATAATAGCTGCATTGACATTGCAAGCACAGTATCGTCGCTTGTAAACAGACCGAACAGCGGCCAGCCGAAAAGCAACAGCGCCCCGCCGAACACTATCGATATGCATACGCCTATCAATAGGCTCAGCTTAAGGCTCTTTTGAATCCTGTCCAACCTGCCCGCGCCGTAGTTCTGGCCAACGAACGTCATGCTGGCTATGCCGAGCGCGCCGAGTATCATCCAGTTTATGCCGTCCACCTTGCCAAGCACTACCCAGGATGCCACCGTGTCCGTGCCGAAGCGGTTTACGGATGCCTGAATCAGCATATTTGAAAGGGAGTACATTATGGATTGGAAGCCGGCAGGCAGGCCTATGCGTATTGTGCGGGAAAGTATGTCCCCTTCAAAGCGCATCTGCCTGAAGCGGAAACGGTATTCCATGCTTTCCGCGTAAAGCGACATGACCACCATAACGGCGCTTATGGCCTGGGCCAGTATGCTGGCTATGGCAACGCCGGCAATGCCCATCTTGAACACGAGCACGAACACAAGGTCCAGCACAACGTTTGAAAGGCATGCCACTATAAGGAAATACAGCGGGCGTTTTGAATCGCCCATTGCGCGCAGAATGGCGGAGCCGACGTTATATACCATGTTGGGCACCATGCCCATGAACATTATCCTGAGATACAGCGCAGAACCGGCAATGGTGTCCTCCGGTGTGTCCATAAGCCGGAGCATGAATTCAGTACCGAAAAGGCCAAGCACCATTATGAACGCGCCGCCGACCAAAGCAAACAGCATGGCTGTATGCAGCGCACGGTTCACGCCGTCGCGATCATTCGCGCCGAAATATTGGGATATTATTACCGTTGCGCCGCTTGATACGCCGGTGAAGAAGCCTATTAAAAGATTGAGTATGTTCGATGCGCTGCCGCCGACTGCCGCCAGCGCATCCGTGCCGACGAATTTGCCAACAACGATTGCGTCCACGGTGTTATAAAGCTGCTGAAACAGCGAACCTAACATTATCGGGAAGAAGAAAAGCAGCAGCTGCTTCCAGATAACGCCCGTGACCATGCTGTTTTCGGATCGTATAGTGCGTTCCATATTCTCTCCTATATAAATAAAAATTTTATAGCCTAATAAACGGGCCCATCCCTGCGCGGCGCAGGATCAAGCCCATTTAGCTGAATATAACGCATAATTCAATTAAAGTCAAGGCATTTGGCGGCTATATCATGTCTATTGCGCGGAACTTTTTTTCCAGTGCAAATTCGGCGAAGCTGTTCACGGCCTGCTTAAGCTCCGCACGCTGCTTTTCTGGCAAAACCACGCGATTAATTTCGCTATCTTTCATTATAAGCATCCTTCGCATGGCTTCAAGAGAAAGCGGGCTTATGTCCTGCGCTGATACGGCCCGCGCGCAGCTATCGCAAAGGGCCCCGCCGAAACGCGCGCTGAACGCCGCGCTGCTCTGGCGGCGAAGATCCTTTGAACAAAGCGCACATTCGGTTATGCTTGGCCTGTATCCAAGCGCCATAAGGCACTTGAGCGCAAAGCATATCGCCATGTCCGTTGGGTTCACTTCTGCATATGCAGTATACGCAAGGGCATAGCGGAGCAGCGTGAAAAGCGGCCTGTTTGCCGTTTCCTCGGCACCTGCGTTCACAATTGAAAGCATATAGCTTGCTGCGGCAAAGCGGTCTATATCCTCCCTGAGCGGATAATAGTGCTCGGATATTTCGGCGCTGTCCAGCGTAAGCCTATCCTTTGCGCTGAACAGCACAAATTCGCCGGAAACGAACAGCTCGCTTGCGCCCATAAGCGGGCTTTTTGCCCGGCGGCACCCACGCGCGGCGCAGGAAACAAGCCCATGCTCATATGTGAACAGGGTAAGCATACGGTCGTTATCCTTGTAATCCGCATAGCGCGTAACTATGCCGTTCAGCTTTATGCTTGGCATGCATGCCTCCGGGTGCGGCTACGAAATAGCTACTCTTGTGTTATTATACGATAAGGCATATATCAAAAACAATATACATAAAATTAAAATATACCTTGACAGGCGAGGTATAGCAAAGTATACTGTATCCGCAACGGCGAGGTAAGGAGGCGAACGCATTGTCCATTGCATCGGATATAATTCGGGGCCATACGGATGCTATTATACTTGCGCGGCTCAGCGCGGGTGACAGCTACGGGTACGAGATAAATAAGGCCATTTTGCGCAAAACCAACGGCAGGTACGAGCTGAAGGAGGCTACGCTGTATACGGCGTTCAAGCGGCTGGAGGAATCCGGCAGCATAACGTCTTACTGGGGGAACGAGGCCACGGGGGCGCGCAGGCGGTATTACGCCATAACGGAACAGGGCAGGAAGAACTACGAGGCGCTGCTTGAGGAATGGAAGGACGCACGCGCCATGATAGACGAATTGACGAATAAGGAAGGGTATTAAAAACTATGGAAAACGTAAACGAGTACAGGATAAGGCAGCATATTGAGCGGCTGTTCGCTGCCGCGCCTACCACGGCGCAGGCGTATAACATGCGCGAAGAAATGATAATGAACACGATAGAGCGCTACCATGACGGTATAGCTAAGGGCTATACACCAGATCAGGCGTATGCCGCGGCGATAGGCGGGATAGGCGACGTGAGCGAGCTTATAAAAAGCCTTGGCGGCGGAGAGCAGAGCGCGCAGAACACGGCTCAGCAGCCTGTTCAACCCGTTCAGCAGCCGCAGAAAAAGAGCAACGTTGGCAAAATAATAGCAATAATTGCGGCTGTACTCTGCGGTACGGTGCTGCTGATCACGATAGCCGGCTGCATTGCCGGCGTAAGCATAATAAAGAGCATAACCGGCAGGGATGGCTTCATATCCAGCATAGTTGGCAATGCCATGGAAAACGGCGTGGAGTACAGCTTTGGTGATGACGATACGGGCTTCAACAACGCATACACCGGCTCCAATTCGTATTCCGTACCGGCGGACGGCATAGATAAGATCCGCGTGGAATGGGTAAGCGGCCTTGTCAGGGTGCAGCCTTATGAAGGAACGGACATAAAGCTTGACGAGATGAGCAACGATAATATAAGCGAAGAATACGCCCTGCGCTATAAAATAGCCGATGGCAAGCTTACGGTGCGTTTCTGCAAAAAGCATACATGGTACGGCGTGGATGCAGCCATGCTCAATCTGGACGAAATAATAAAGCCGAAGGAGCTTGTTGTAAGCGTGCCGCGGGCCATGCTGGAGTCAGGTGAGATGGATATACAGCTCGACGGCGTATCCAATGATGCGTATATTTCAAGCGCCAGGCTTGGTGAGTTGGACGCAAACAGCATATCGGGTGATATAGATATTGAGAACATTACCGCAAAGGAAATAGATTTGGACACCGTATCCGGACTTATCAATGCAAACGACTGCGCGGCTGACACGATAAAGGTTGTGTCTGTATCTGGAGAGATGACCATAGACGGCGGCTATGGCAATGCCAAACTTAATTCTACCTCCGGTGGAGTATGGTTCACGGACGAAAGCGACGGAATAAAGGAGCTTAAAATCGGCACGGTTTCCGGCGATGTCACAATGCAGCTGCCCGAGAGCGCAGGATTCAATATGATGGTATCGACCGTATCGGGCGATGTGAGCAGCGTATTCGGGCTGACCAAAAACGGTTCAAACTATGTTTATGGCGATGCATCTGCGGACTTTGACATAGATACCGTTTCCGGCGATATAACGATTCAGGAGAGGTAAAACTCGCACGCCGCACCGCTATTTTCCTGCGAATGAAATTTAGGTGTTGCATTAAGCGCGGATTTGTTGTAGAATATATCTTGCGCCGGGGATGTAGCCCAGCTGGTTAGAGCGCTTCGCTCACATCGAAGAGGTCGGGGGTTCGAGCCCCTCCATCCCCACCAAACAGAAAAGCCTATGCACAGCATGGGCTTTTTCTGTCACTATAGAAGCGAAAATCCGAAAGCTATATTGTTATAATGCCGCAGGCATAGCCAAGCTTTTCCGGGTGAGTGAGTGCCAGCATTTGCAGGGAGGTCGCTTTTGCGGCAATCTCCTTTCTTGTTCCGTTAGCAAAAAGAAACTCTTTTGCCTGCGCCGAATCAGAGCAATCCCCGATAATGCAAAAATTACCGGCGAACTGTCTGATATTTGAATTGCCGGAGAGATACATCTGCATGGGCGGATACAGCATCCAGCTATAACACAGGAACGCTTTATATTGCTCTTTCGGAAAATATTCCGCGAAAAATTCTTTTGCCATTTTGAAAGAGAGATTGACCGATTCGGGGCGCAAATCTGCGCCTTGCTGAATATGGCAATTCAATACGGGAGAACCTGCGGGCAAAGCTTTTTTCTGTTCTGCCGTAAAGCTCATATACGGTTCGCCGATTGTTTCTTCATCCAAATAAATCATCTTAAACGGCTGGAACTGCAGGGAGCCTACTTTGAATATGGCAACATTCATAATGTGGCGAAACCATATCACATCCTCTTTTGATATGCCTGCCTTGCCTGCTTTTTTGTAATACAGGGCTGCCCGCAGGGAAATATCTCCGAATGTATCAAATATAACTTGGTCAGGGATTCTCGCCTTCTTGTATTCGCCATATTTGCGTATCAGAAGATATGTAACGACAGATAAACGGGTAAGCGGCATACGTTTGCACAGCGGAAAGTCAAAGCTGTCCGACTGATATGCGGTTTTTGCAAGCTCATCAATAAGCTTTTCATCCCTTCGGATTTTCCATAAGACATCTTGCTTAACCCGATTGGTGTAATGCAGTTCCGAGATTATTTTTTCTAAAGTCATGCAGCTCTCCTATAAAGTATAATATTACCCATGCCAAATGGCTTATGGATTCATTTTACAGCATTATATAATACAAAGCAAACTATTTTCGATATTAAGCAAAGTGAAAGGATTATCTTTATTTATCAAATTCAGCCCTTCAGGCGGAGCGGTATTATCGGAATAACGCAGGCGAACAAGGCGGCAATTCAACATAATGCTGATTGATAATAACAAAAGCGCAGTCGGCTTATCGGCTGCGCTTTTGCAAAGCTTGGGTTTTACTTTATCTTTACGCCGTATATCTTCTGGCCGCGGGTGCCGACTACCACGGTGTTTTCAAACACGGCTGGGGAGGCCTCTATATTGGAACCGAGCGAGAACTCGTAAAGTATGGTTCCGGTCTGCCCGTCAACAAGGTGCATGTAACCGGTGGAGTTGCACTGTATTATGTATCCGTTGCCGTTCTGGTCATATACCACAACGGGACTGGACCACGGATAACCCGCGAAGTTGCATTCCCACACAACGTGACCGTCGGCCTTAGAGAAGGCGACAAGCTTGCCGCGGTGGCCGTCCGTCATGGCTACGGGAGCGAATACAAGCTCGCTCAGGCTGCCCTTGCCTATTGCGAAGGAGCCCTGTACGCCGCCGGATACGCCGGATACGGTCTGGCAGGAATAATCCGTGTTCTTCCAAACTATGCGGCCCGTTTCGGCATCCAGCTTCCATATGGGTATGGACGCCTTTGCATTCGTATCCGCGCGCCAGCCGCCATGGAATGAGGTGGAGCAGTATACGTAAGGATGCCCGTTTTCAAGCTCCAGCACGGCTGTGCAGTTTGTGTCGTCCAGCACGTCCTGAACCCACACCAGTTCAAGTGTATTCAGGTTTATGCACATCATGTGGCCGCCGTTATCGCTTACGATAAGGTGCCCGCGCCAGATTATCGCGCTGTCCTCCATGCCGAACCACCAGCCCTTTGAACCGTCCACCGTGGCGGTACTGTTGTTGCGTGAACCCTTATAGCGCCACTTTACTACTTCGGGAGCTACGGATATCGTGCCGGCGTTTACATCATAATTGGTGTTAAGCTTTATCATGTACAGTATGCCGTTTTCGCCGGGGTAAATGAGAGTATCAGTCTCGGCGTCAACAAGGGCGGAGCTGTCGAAATACGAAAGCTTACCCCTCAGGCTGAAGCTATCCTTGCTTCCGAATTCATACAGTACCTTGCCGTCTATAAGGCTGATTATAGATGCATGGGAGGAACCCTCGCCATCGTCCTTACTGTCGTCGCCGGAGCCGAGATACATCAGCGGATAGCCGCGCGGATCGAGCGCGCCCGCACCCTTGAAGGGATAGCGGCCCATGTTGATGGGGTCGCGCGTGCGTTCGCCGGTGTCAAGGTCAAGGAAGTAAATATGCCCGTCCATAGTGGCATATATTACTTCAACAAGATCGGTCTTATTCTTGGCGGAATCGTAAAGGTTCATTATGCGCTTGGTTTCTTCTGGCCAGCGGACGATGAGCGGCTGTCCCGTCCAGCCGGAGCCTGTCCATGCGCCGGAACCGTATACCTTTGGCACGCTGCCGGTGTTCACTATCCATGCGTTGGCGTCGTCCAGCGTTTTTTCAACTATGGTAGCCGTGCCGTAGGCGGGATTGTCGCGGAAATTGTTGCCGCGGAAGGTGATAATACCTTCAAGTTGGGTATAATCCTTGCCCTCGCCAAAGTCTATGGTCTGCTCCCGCTGATAGCTTGAAACTATCTCGCCATTGACCTCTATGGCTGTTTCCATGCCGAAATCGCTCGGCCGCGTGCCTTCTATTGCATACGGACTGAACTCCGGCAGGGGAGTGGGGGTAGGCTCGGGCGTTTCGGTGGGCTCGGGTTCGGGCGTTTCGGTAGGCTCGGGCGTTTTGCTGAATATGGAATCGATCAGTCCGGGCTTTTGCGTTTCGCCGGGAACTACATTGTCGTTATCGCTTCCCGAATTGCTCAGCACAAGTATGCCAAGCGTGAGCGCGATTATGAACAATACCAGTATTATCACGAACTTTGCCGTGATTCTGCGCCTTCTGCGGCGGCGTGTTTTCATGCGTAAACAATACCTTTCTGCTTATTTATATAAAGTATTCTTTCCAGTATTATACTCCGCAACACGCTTATCATCAAGCCTGAGCAATTTTACCAATCTGTAAACATTTGCTTTCGCGCGGCAGGACACAATTAATCCAAAATGTAACACAATGTTGATACGAGCTGCGCGTTTATTGTACATAATCTGTCGGTATAATAAGGCCATAAAAAGAAAACGACCACGAGTTTCCGCGGGAACGGGAACGAAAGGAGGAAATAATATGGAAAACAACTGGAAATGGTATGAACAGCAAAACCCGCAGCAGAACGCCCAGCAGAGCGAACAGCCGCAGCAGAGCCAGCCGAACTACGGCCAATATAATTACAGCACTAATGCAAACCCGGGCTACAATGCCTACGGCGCGGGCAACGGCGGCAGCGGAAACGGCAGCAGACCGAAAAAGTTTGTTACGATGACACAGATGATAGTTACCGTAATAGTGGCGGCGCTGCTGTTCACTGGAGCGGGACTGGCGATAGGCCGCGGCATAAGCGCTAACAATGAGCCCACCCAGCAGGAGGTGCTCAGCAACGCAACTACGGCGCCTGAGCAGAATAACACGGCTAATGCGCCTACCGTAACGCAGGACCCTGCTACGCAGCCCAGCAGCGGCATTAAGACGAATGACAGCCGCGCCGAGGGCGACGGCAGCACGAGCGTTGTGCAGAGCAGCATGAGCAGCGTTGTGAGCATAGATATAGAGGCCGAGGTCTCCACCGGACGTTACTGGTATTCACAGGGTGAAACGGAAAGTGAAACGGTCGGCAGCGGCAGCGGAGTGATACTCACGTCCGATGGTTACATCGTTACCAATAACCACGTTGTGTCCGGCGCGGATAAGATAAAGGTATATCTGCAGGACGGCACGGAATACGAAGCGCAGCTCATAGGCGCGGACAGCTATACTGATCTTGCCGTGATAAAGATAGATGCCGAGAATCTGCCCGCCGCAACGGTAGGCTCCAGCAGCACCCTTATGGTGGGTGATACGGTATACGCAATAGGCAATCCGCTTGGCGTGCTTGCCACAAGCGTATCCAAGGGCATTGTGAGCGGCCTTGATAGGGAAGTTACCATTGACGGTCAGCAGATGACGCTTATGCAGGTGAACGCCAGCGTAAACCCCGGCAACAGCGGCGGCGGCCTGTTCAATGCGGACGGCGAACTGGTTGGCATAGTCAATTCAAAGGCCAGCGGCGAAAACGTTGAAGGCATAGGCTTTGCCATTCCTATGGACACGGCTAAGAGCGTTATAACCGACCTGATGGACCGCGGCTTTGTTACCGGCAGACCGTATCTTGGCATAGTGATGCAGAACGTGGCCTTTACCACCGGCAACCGCGGGTTCTTCGGCAGCAGCTATACTACCCACCCGCAGATATACTCCATCGAATCCGGCAGCGCGGCTGAAAAAGCCGGCTTGAAGGTGAACGATATCATTCTTGCATTCGGCGGAGAACAGATAACGAGCTCTTCCGAAATTTCTGCCCTGCTTTACGGATATAATGTGGGCGATACGGTAACAATAACCGTACAGCGCGGCAGCGAGCAGATAGACGTTGACGTTACGCTGGGCGAAAGGCAGAGCTGATAAGTCCTTGCGCCGAAACAAGCTTTGGTCATGACGGGCACTCCGTTTTGACATACCCCCCATCCATAGAAGGGCGCCGCAGAAATGCGGTGCTCTTCGTTTTATGCATAAAACCGATGTATAATCCTAAAATATGCAATTTCGGCTTGACGAAGCGTCAAATATTATATAAAATATATCTATGCAATCAGTCTGCTTTTGCGGTGTATGACAACATCGGTCGATATATTCTAAAAAATTAAAGAGAGTTAGGAAGGCATTATGGAATTTGCAAGAATAGCGCAGGAGCTTCAGCCGCGCTCCATAGCGGCACGGGATTGGGTGTTTCAGGTGATACGCACGGCAATAATCCGCGGCGTTCTGCCGGGCGGCATGCCGCTTAGGCAGGACGAAATATCAACAACGCTAAACGTGAGCCACATTCCCGTAAGGGAAGCGCTAAGGCAGCTTGAGGCGCAGGGCTTGGTTCGCATATACCCCAACCGCGGCGCGGTGGTAACAAAGCTGTGCGCAAGCGAGCTTGCGAACGTTATGGATACGCGCATAATGCTTGAAACCGGCACGCTTGGCGCGGCGATACCGCTGATGACGGACGAAACCATATGCAAGGCCAGGCAGTATCTTGATGAATTCAATGAAGAGCAGAACATGGAGTATATTGATTCCATCAATCTTAAGCTGCACTTTGCTCTGTATGAACCCAGCGGCAACAAGGTTGCCATAGGGCTGATAGATCAGTTCCATGCCAACGTGGACAGATATCTGCACCCGTTTTATACAAAGGCGGACATGCCACGCGTGAAGAACATAGCCGAGCACCGCGCGCTAATAGACGCCTGCGAAGCAAAGGACATCGTGCTTGCCAAGGCGATACTTAGAACGCATCTTGAAAGCACTAAGCGGGCGCTGCTCAAGTCCCCGCTACTGGCTAAGGAGTAAAACGCCTGTTGAATACTAAAAAAGAAAACGACATACTGGAAATAACGCTTTCGATAGCGGAGAGCGGATATGCCGAGGCGTACCGCTTTTTAGCCGAGGCGTATGAAAAGGACGCCGGGAGTTTTGGTCCGCAGGCGCTGTATTTCCTTGCCTGTTTGGCGGGCGGAGCCGATATGTCGGAAAAAGCCTTGGCATGGATAAGAAAAGCTGTTGCCGATAACGGATGGTGGTACAGGCCGGAGGTATTGGAGGACGGCGATCTTGAGCCGATTAAAGATAATGCTGAGTTTATTGCGCTTAAAGCCGTTTCCGATGCACGCTATGCGGACGCAGCGGCCAAGGCCAAGGAAGTGTTCTCGTGGGAAGGAAAGAAGACAGAAAAGCTGTTACTTGCCGTTCACGGCAACACGCAAAACGGGCAGACAGCGCGGAATGATTGGGAACCGTTGCTTGGCGAAAACAGCCGATGGCAGACAGAAACGATACAAAGCGCGGAACCAGACGGATACGGAACGTATCGTTGGAGCTATGACATGGTGTCGTATCAGCCCGTAGTAAGGGCGCTCCAAATGATGCAAAGCGCAGGCTATAAGCAAATAGTCTGCGGCGGCTTTTCGGCGGGGTGCGATATGCTGCTGCGCACCGTGCTGTTCACGCCCGCGCGCTGCGACATGCTGATTCTGCAAAGCCCATGGATACCGCTATTGCATGAAAATGCCAGGCAGTTGATCGATGCTATCGGTCAAAAGGGAATCGCTCTGAATATCTTTTGCGGTTCGGAAGATGCCGACTGCCTTCCCATGGCGGAGCAGCTATATGCATTGGCCGCTAAAAATGGCCTGAATGTGCGGTTTGATATTCAAAAAGGCATCCGGCATCAGTTTCCCGACGGCCCGTCCGCATTGACGGACCTGCTGCGGGGGATGTAAGAAAGATTTGGTGATAAAACAGGCTTTCGGGATGAGAGCCTGTTTTTATAATACTTAATTGAAGTTATTTGTTGAAATCAGACGCAACTGAACGGAACCAACTCCCAAACATGTGTGGAAGTTTCATTGAACAATTCGTCATATACTAAGCCGTTTGGATTTGGGCTGCGCTGCTCCACGATAAATATCTTGTTCCCGTTTGAAAATGCGTGGCAAACTATGCCAGCAAAAGAAAATCTGGAAACTACTTTTCCGCTTTTATCGAGCACAATAAGTTTCTTTTCGCTTTCGTTTGTGCATAGTATAAGGCCATTTGAAAAAACAGCTATAACATAAGCGGGAATTTCAAAATTTACCTTTAATGCTTCGCCGTTGCGAAGATTGAAGAATCGTATTCCTGTTGAATCCCAGCAATTCCAAATTGTATCGCAGTATATTTGCTCGTTTTCTATATAATAGTTGCCAAAATATCCGGCTAATCGGTATTCCTTATCCAAGTTGCTATCAATGACAACTAATTCGCTTGTGCTGCGGCAGCAGTAGATAAAGGAATTTATCGACTCGGCATATATCAGGTGGACTGCTTCATCGTTGGCTGAAATATGATGCAAACGCAGCAGTTCGCCGGTTTCGGCGTTGATTTGCCAAATTAGTGCATCGGCATCTGGAATGCCGCGAGTTGCGGGTGAAAATAGCGTAACGACGCCATCGGAAGAACTATGTATATGATAAAGTTGCCGTGAATTGCTCAGCTCGGGTTCAAAGCGCCAGCACTCGGTTCCGTCTTTTTTTATGCAGCTTACATACTCAGATCCCACGATTTGGGACCAACTACCGTCATCCTTCTGCTCTTTGACGGTTTTAGCATACAGCACAACAAGATTTCCACTCTTTGTTATCCAGACTACAGATCGACAAGCGGCTGGAAGTGGGCCGATATCCTGATAATCATCGGTATTTCCGTTGTACAATAACAGATAATCCTTACGGTTCTCATTATCCGAATAATGGTAGGCTACAAGTCCATCTGCTCTTGGAACAAGGTATTCCTTTATATCTGTGTTGTATAACAGCGTACTGAGGCTATATCTTTGCCATTGCGGTTGCAGCAGTTCTAAAAGTTTCTGCCGGATTTTCATTTCATCAGGCCAAACTTCCTGCGGTACTTCGGATAAGCTGTACTTATTAGGTCGCTTGCGCAGCATTGCTTCCCGCAGCTTGATTGCACGCAATGTGGAATCTCCGCGCTCAACAATGCGTGGTTGCTCGTTTTGCATATCATACAGCGCTGCGCCAACGGTTTCCTCCAATAGCTTTAATTGCTCCTCAATACAGGTGCAATGAGAAGCATAACGCAATGCTTTGGCAGGTAAATCATCACCGAATAAGTCGTTTAACTTTTTGCCGAATTTTATCCACGTCAAATCACTGCCGCAGGAAGCGGCTTTCCTTCCGGCGCTATATAGGTCGCAATGGAATAGCTCATCGTCAAAGTATAGAAATAATAATGCTATGGCGGCATGTTCATTTGTCAACTTCTTTGCAAGCTTGCATAGCCTGTTTATATTATCGCCATCGGTTCCGCATACTGGCACAATGGTGATCCATGGCAAATTCTGTTCGCGCAGCAAGTCGCTTGGCGCAAGCAGTGGTTCGATTACTGAGCGGTTTATACCATATAGGCTGAGGGTCATTAAGGTCGTTCCCATAGTTTTCTCCATATGTTTTATTGCGATAGTAAAGTATTACGGCTTGAAGATATTATAATAAAGGCTGGAATGTCTTGCAAGCTGTATAAAGAAAAGAACGGCTATTTAATAATAACCGTTCTCAGTGGTTGCGGGGGAAGGACTTGAACCTACGACCTCCGGGTTATGAGCCCGACGAGCTACCGACTGCTCTACCCCGCGACGTTATCTTTGCTGCAAAACATATATTAGCATAAGACGGCTGTGGTGTCAAGCTTTTTTGTGAATATTATTTTGCTGCGCTGCAAACACTTGGCATTATATACGGAGGTATAGTGGATGCTTGTATTGTTTTGCAGGGTTATAATACTCTATTTTCTTGTGTTTTTTGTTATCCGGCTTACCGGTAAGCGGCAGATAAGCGAGCTGCAGCCGTTTGATCTTTGCATAACGCTGCTTATTGCGGACATGGCCAGCGTGGCTGCCACCAATACCGGCGTCCCGCTGCTGTACGGCATAGTGCCGATTGTTACGCTGTTTTTGGTGCAGCAGCTTATATCGTTCCTTTCTCTTAAAAGCGAAAGCATACGCAAGGCCGTGTGCGGTCAGCCGTTGCTGCTGATTTCGCGCGGGGTCGTGCAGGAAAAGGCGCTTAAAAGCGCGCGCTATACCATTACCGACCTTACGGAGCAGCTTAGGGTAAAGGATGTTTTTACATTAAGCAATGTCGAATATGCCATACTTGAAACCAACGGCGAGCTCTCCGTTTTGTTGAAAGGGCCTATGCAGCAGCCGACTTATCGGGACTTTGCAATGCCGTCGCCTGATGCCGCGCCCGCGCTTATGCTCATTCAGGACGGGGCCATGCATCCGGACACGCTTGCGCGCGCAGGACGGGACGAAGCATGGCTCAATAAACAGCTTGCCAAGGTCGGCTGCGGCGATGTGCGCTCGGTGTTCTTCGCATTTCTTGCATCCGATGGCGTGCTGCACGTACAGCTTCGCTCCGAAGCCGGTGGCAGGCATTATTTTATAGACACCAATGCAAAGGGGGACGGCAAGTGAGATACAGAATATTTACATGGGCGGACATAACGGCATGCATAATAGTGATAGCAGTGCTGCTTTTCGTATTTATATATCCGTATTGCTTGAGCAGGGATTATTATGAACTGTTTTATGATAAGCAGCAGCGCGTGCTTGAATGCACCCGCGAAGAAAACTGGGGAGAGGCGCAAAAGCTTATGGAGGCCATGACGACGGACTTTTATGCCAAGCGGGACTCGATGCGCTTTTTTTACGACCATGAGGACATAGATGAAATAGAGGGGTATATACTTTCCGCGCAGGAGTTGATACTGCGCGAGGAAAGCGAACAGTCCGCATCCGAACTTATGCACGCGCTTATAGTTGCCGATTTCCTTAGGGGAATACAAAGCTTCGATATGCCGAATTTGTTTTGAAGAGAGAAGCGGCTTATGAATCAAGCCGCTTCTTTTAATAATATTATGCTTCCGCCATTTCCGTTTTCTTTACCTTCTTTTCGGTATATACGAAATAGATAAGGCAAAGGGCTATTTGTATCACTGTGGAGGCAGGAGTGGCAAGGCCGATATAGAACAGCGATATGCCCGGTATGCGGCTCATGAAATACGAAAACGGTATGCGCACAAGGAATGCGCCCGCTATACCCTGCACCATTGTGAACGTGGTGCGGCCGCAGCCGCTGTAATATCCGCAGAAGCAGAAAAGGAACGCAGTAAGTATGCAGTCTATGCTGTATGCCTTAAGATAGTCGCTCGCCATTCGGATAACCTCTTGGTCGTTTGAGAATATCCCCGCCAAAGCTTCGCCGTGGAAAAACGAAAGGTAGCCCATTACCGCGCCCGCGGCAAGGCTTGTAAGTATGCCGTATTTCAGCGCAAGCTTAGCCCTGTCGCTCCGCTTTGCGCCTATGTTCTGCGCCACGAATGCGGATAGGGACTGCATGTATGCCGAGGCCACCAGCATAAGGAAGCCGCATATTTTTTCCGCCACGCCTACGCCTGCACTTTGCGTAAGACCAAGGGAATTGACTATTGCGAATATAACAAGGAAGGAAAGGCTCACCAGCAGCTCCTGCAGCGCTACCGGCGCGCCTAACTTGAACAGCTGCAGCGCTATGTCCTTTTCTATGCGAATATCCGCACGGGAAAATGCAAACGGCATCGCCCTGCGCGATATTATTATAAGCGAAAGCACAACGCTTACCGCCTGCGCAAGCACGGTTGCGTATGCCGCGCCGTCCGCGCCCATTTTGAATACCGCTACAAGCAGCAGATCGCCGAATATATTGACAACGCACGCTATCGCAACGGTTATCAGCGGCATCTTTGAATCCCCCATGCCGCGGAATATGCTGCCGAGAAGGTTGAAAGCTATTATGAATATAGTTCCCGCCGAGCATATGCGCACATATGAAACGGTTTGGCTGAACGCTTCCTCCGGCGCCTGCATAAGGGCGGATATTTCGGGGGTGAATGCAACGAATACAACCGTGCATACAGCCGCGATTATTGCAAAAAGCGCAACGCCCGTGCCTATTACCTTGCCGCCGAGTTCGCTTTTGCCTTCGCCTATTTTTTGACCGAGCAGTATGGTTATGCCTATTGAAAAGCTTGTAAGTACGAACGTAAGGCTCTGCATTATCTGGCTGCCTGTGGCAACGCCCGAAACATCGGCCGTGGTTGCGAATTTGCCAACCACCAGCAAATCCACCGCGCCGTACATGGCCTGCAAAAACAGCGCCAGAAATACGGGATATGCAAATTTAAGCAGCGGGCCTAATATTTTGCCCTTTGTAAAGTCGTGTAGTGATTCCATTTATTTATCCTCATTTGTTAAGCAGCCGCGCTATTGCCGTGCGCTTCACCTTCATTGCTCCCTTTGGGCAGAATTCCTGGCAGCAGAAGCAGCGTATGCATTTTTTGCGGTCTATGCTCGGCAGCTTATTCTTCATTGTTATGGCTTTGGCCGGGCAAAGCTTTGCGCACAGGCCGCAGCCTATGCATTCGCTCTTTACGGCGGCGGGCTTGGAGGCCATAACCATCTTCATAAATGCCCGCGTAACGCCGCGCGTGTTTTTTACTGATGTTATGTCGTGCCGCGGCGTAAGCTCGCAGTCCTTTATTATAAATCGGTCGGCATCGCCGTAAAGCGATACCTTATCAAGCGAATCGCGGCTTAAACCGCGCTCTATCGCGGCTGCTATTGTGGGAACGTCCTTCGGCTCGATGCCTATAAGCCTTGCCCCTACAAGGTCTGCATCGTATGCCGTGTGCGCGGCTATAAGCGCGCCGCATTCGCGCGGGCGGCCCGCCGTTGGGCCGTTGCCGTCCATTGCCGTTACCGCATCTATAAGCGCAAGGATGGGGTGGTTATATTCGTATATGTCCACCAGCATATTTGAAAAGTCCGCGTGATTCGGGAAGCGGTAGTGGTATTCAAGCTTTACCGTACCTGGAATGGTACCGTAAAGGTTCTTTACCGCACCCGTCATGCCCATCATGCCGTGGGTTTTAAGCTTGGCGAACGTTATAAGCACGTCCACATCATCGAGCCAGCCCGTATAGTGAAAGCTTTTGAGCACCTTAGCGTCCGCAAAATGCCCTTCCTTTGAAGAGAAATCATTGTTCAGCTTTGCTCCCGCTTCGGCTGCAAGCGTCATGCCCGTTGCGGAATAGGAATGGTTCAGCGCCGCGGCAGTATATATCCCGCCAGGGCTTTCGCCTATCGTTACCTGCGCGCCGCGTTCAATAAGCATTTTTGTAAGCTCCGCAACCATTACCGGATGCGTACACACGGCAAATTCAGGCGTTTTGCCCGCGGCGAGGTTTGGCTTTATACCAACCTTCATGCCACTCCTTACCCAATCAAGCCCACCTATTGCATCAAGCGCTTCTGTCAGGGCCGCGCGCACATGCGCCGCGTTGTAATCCGGGCAGGGTACTATTGCCGCATCGTAAACGGTGTTGCGCATTTATAATATGCTCCTTTCTTATAAGTAAGGCGGGGAAGTCCCCGCCGTGTATTTTGCTTTGAAAAAGAATCAGTTGTTCTTTGCCGCCTGCTTCATACGCATTTCCTTAGAAAGTATGCGCTTGCGCATGCGGATATTCTTGGGCGTAACCTCAACCAGTTCGTCGTCCGCAATGAACTCAAGGCATTGTTCAAGCGACAGTATGGTGGGCGGGGTAAGGCGCAGCGCTTCGTCACTGCCGGCGGCGCGCATGTTGGTAACGTGCTTCTTTTTGCATACGTTCACAACAATGTCGTCCCCGCGGGAGCATTCGCCCACAACTTCGCCTTCGTATACCGGCACGCCGGGGCCAACGAACAAGCGGCCGCGGTCCTGAGTATTGAAAAGGCCGTAGCTGTTGGTTTCGCCGGTTTCGCTGCAAACAAGGCTGCCGCGTTCGCGCTCCTCAATATCTCCCTTATAAAGCTCGTAGCCGTGGAATATATGGCTCATAACGCCGTTGCCGCGCGTATCGGTAAGCAGTTCGCTGCGGTATCCCATAAGGCTGCGGGCAGGTATGTTGAAAAGGAGCCTTGTGCTGCCTTCGTTTTCGGTATGCATATCAACAAGTTCCGCCTTGCGCGAACCAAGCTTCTCCATAACGCTGCCGACGTATTCGCTCGGCACGTCGACAGTCAATTCTTCGATAGGCTCAAGCGTATGCCCCTGCTCGTCCTGCTTCAATATCACCTTGGGGCGGGATACTGCAAATTCATAATCCTGCCTGCGCATCTGCTCTATCAGTATGGAAAGGTGCAGCTCGCCGCGGCCGGATACCTTGAATGTATCGGTCGTGCCGGTTTCCTCAACGCGCATGGAAACATTGGTTTCAACCTCTTTCATCAGCCTGTCGCGCAGGTTGCGGCTGGTAACGTATTTGCCCTCCTTGCCTGCAAAGGGGCTGTCGTTTACCATGAACATCATGGATACGGTGGGTTCATCTATATGCACGAAAGGCATCGGCTCAACGCATTCGGGCGCGCAGGCGGTCTCGCCTATAGAAAGATCCGCAATGCCCGCAACGGCTACTATATCGCCCGCGTAAGCTTCCTCAACCTCAACGCGCTTCAATCCTTCGTAGCGGTAAAGCCTGCTCAGCTTGACCGTGCGCACGGCGTTCGCCGTGCCGCCGCACATGGTGACCATCTGGTTGCGGCGGGCAATACCGCGCTCCATGCGGCCTATGCCTATGCGGCCCACATAGTCGTCGTAATCTATGGTGGAGAACAATATCTGCAGCGGGGCTTCCGTATCGCACGCGGGGGCGGGAATGGCGCTTATTATCGTATCGAACACGGCCTGCATGTCCGTGCCGAGTTCGTCCGGCTCCATGCCGGCTATGCCTTCCTTGGCGCTTGCATAAACAACGGGGAAGTCAAGCTGCTCCGCCGTTGCGCCAAGCTCCATGAACAGCTCCAGCGTCTCGTCCACAACCTCCATCGGCCTTGCGCCGGGGCGGTCTATCTTGTTTACAACAACAACGGGAACCTTGTTCAGCTCCAGCGCCTTCCTCAGCACGAAGCGGGTCTGCGGCATACAGCCTTCAAATGCGTCAACCAGCAGCAGCACGCCGTCAACCATTTGCAGTATGCGCTCAACCTCTCCGCCGAAGTCCGCATGGCCCGGCGTATCTATTATGTTTATTCTGTAATCCTTATACTTTATCGCGGTATTTTTGCTGAGTATGGTTATGCCGCGCTCCCGTTCCAGGTCGCCGGAGTCCATCACGCGCTCCTGCACCTGCTCGTTCGCCCTGAATACGCCGCTTTGACGCAGCAGGCAGTCCACCAGCGTGGTCTTGCCGTGGTCAACGTGGGCAATTATGGCAACGTTACGGATATTTTCCTTCTGCATATATTCTAAGCACTCCTTCCGGTTAAAACCGTTTCAAAAACCGCTATATTATACACCATGCGCATGTTACGGCGCAACGTTTTTTCATATGTTTTTGCCGCTTTTTGCTATGCGTACCGCGCTGCGCGTTGCCGCGACCATAAGTATTATGGATGCAAGCACTATATACGGGGCTGTGCTTTCCGTGAATATATGCTCCATTACATAGCCGCCCATAAGGTTGAAGCATATGTGCACCGCAATGCCCGCAAAAAGCGAACCCGTGCTTTCAACTATCGCCGCCAGCACAAGCCCCATAACGAACGCATATGCAACCCATAATATCTGCCCGTGCAGCGCGCCGAAAACGGCAGCCTGCAATATTGCCGCAACCCATGCGGGCATGGCGCGCTTCAGCCGCGTGTATACAAGCCCGCGGAATACGGTCTCCTCGGCTATGGGTGCGAATATAACGGTGGAGAGCATTGGTATGAGCCCCGCGGAATCTATCATGGAGGCGCTCTGGTTATATTCCTCCCAAACCTCCTCACTTATCGGCAAAATGCCCAAAGCAAACGTTATAAGCACCGCGAAGCACATGCCCATTATGCTAAGCGGCACATATGTAAGCGCGGGAATGGGGGAGGCGTTTATTTCACTGAGCAGATTCTTTTTGCGCAGCGCAAAAAACGCGAACAGTACGCCAACCGTGCATATATTTGAAACAAGCGTAATAAGCGTTGCATTGGTGGTAACGCCATCGTAAAGCACTGCTATGAGCGCATTGTAATCTATGCCGCCGTTAACGGTCAGCTGCTCAGCGGCATAGCCAATGAGCATTGCAAGCGCAACAATAAAACTTGCAATAAGCTGCATCAAAACGAACAGCAGCGTGTAGCATATGGCCTTACCAAGGGCATTAAAAACGTTCTTCATGGCTAAAAGCTCCGTTCAAATGAAAGTATTATAAATTATTATAGCATATTTGGGTACATCATGCCAAAAAAACGTGTACATTCGGCAGTATATAATGTATTATATATATGTAAAGATATTGCTAAGAAACAGCATATTATTTTTAATGATTGGAGAAATAGATGGAAAATAAAACGCCGCACGAAGAACCGAACCATCCTAAACATGGGGTAATAATGGACATGAAGAACATATTGGCTATTTTGGCGGTCATATGCTTTGCAGGGTCGCTGTTTATTGATGATAGGCAGTTTTTGCTTAAAGCCGTGGCATACGGCGTGGGCGCGCTTGCATATCTTGGGGAACTTATGGCAATGACGCACATGTTCAAAAAACGTGTAGACGGCCGCGAACTGCTCATGCCTATTCTTTTTGGCGTTATGTACATTATGCTCGGCTTCAGCTACGCAATAGAGCATTATCATCTCTTCGGTTGATCCTGCTGTGTTCTTCGCAGCATATGTGACAATACTGTAAACAATAAATATATAGAAAAGAATGTCGTTTTCTGGTATATTATAGTCAGGCTTTGTACCCACGGAAGGGGGAGTAAAATTGGCTAACAACATTACGCCGGAAATGATAGCGCTGCTCAACAGCGGCAATAAGGCCGAACTGAGGGCATTTCTTAAGCTATACACGCGCCCGGTATACGAAAGGGCGCTGGCGATAACAAAAAGCGAGGAGGACGCCATCCGCGTTACCAGAAGGGTAACGAGCGAGGTATCTGTACTTGCGCTGAGGGGAAAGCTTGAAGAGGACATAGACGCGCAGCTTATGGCGCTGACGGATGCATGCTGCAGCGAGGATATGTTCTTTGCAAGGCTTGTTGAGGATACGCTTAGGGATTATCCGGAGGAGAAGAACGAGCAGCCAACGCTTTTCGGCAAGGCCGTAAAGCCGAACTGGCCCGCGAAGCAGCCAAGCGTTGTGGAGCGCAGCAGTGCTGCCATGGCTGTATCCGCGCCGAAGGCCAAAGCGGAGAGCGGACCGGTTGCCGCCGCGGCAAGCGCATATACCGCGCCCACAGCAGAGAGCAGCGCGCCAAGGCTCTTTGACGAGGATCTTTCGCTGGACTGGGAGAATGAGGACGATATAGAGCCGGAGGACGAGGCGGACAGCAAGCCCAGCGTGCTGATAGTGCTGCTGATATTCCTGCTGGCAATCGTTACGCTTGCGCTGGTGTGGGTGCTGGTGGTCAAGCTTATGTATCTTGGCATATTGCCAAAGGCGGACTTTGGCTTTGCGGAGTGGTTCAACGCGCATCTGTTCAGGCTGTATTAAGCCGCGCGGATGAGCCGTATACATATATTATTATGAAACGGAGGTAGTGCAGATGGACTTTATGAGCACATATCTTGCGGGCTGGAGCGTGCTCTCGCTCATGTGCCTGATAATAGGGCTTGGGCTTATGATAGCGGAGATGTTCACGCCCGGCCTTGGGCTTATGGGCACGTTTGGCATAATCGCGCTTATTGCGGCGATCGTGCTCAGTGCGCATTCGCTGCTGGATGCAATATTCACACTCGCCATAATATTCGTGGTGCTGTTCATTGCGGGCTTTATTGTATACCGTTCTTTTACAAAAGGCCGGTTGGCAAATTCAAGCATTGTGCTTAGTGATCGCATAGATTCTGCGTCAACATCGCTTGATAATGCGGAGATACGGGGCATAGTCGGCAAAGAAGGCATTACTACCACGGCGCTAAGGCCAAGCGGCAATGCCGAAATAGACGGCAAGCGGTACGATGTTGTAACGAGCGGCGAATTTATACAAAAGGATACCCGCATAACCGTGGAACGCATAGACGGGCTGAAAATACTGGTCAAAAAGGTGGAGGACGCAAAGGAATAAAATGAAGGTATGCAAAAAATGCGGCACGCTCTATAACGAAAACGAAGGGCCGTGCCCAAAGTGCTATACGGAAGATCTGCTTATAAGCGGGGAAGCCGCCAAGCACGAAATAGATACGGATATGACCCCGGAAGAGGCCGAAAAGGCACGCAAAAAATCATGGATACAGATATTGATAGGCATGCCGCTTTTCATTGGGTTCATATATCTTATATTTCTTTTAATACGGCTTATGAAATAAGCCTATAATAAACAAAAACACAGGAGGAAATCAAAATGCCGGAATTTGTAATCACGATTATAATCGTTATAGCGGGAATTATTTTCCTGTCTATATTCTTCAGCTTTGTGCCGGTGGGCCTGTTCATAAGCGCCCGCGCAAGCGGCGTTAAGGTTGGCATAGGCCAGCTTGCGGCCATGCGCATCCGTAAGGTCACGCCCAGTCGCATAATCAACCCAATGATAAAGGCCACCAAGGCGGGCATGGACGTTCCGCTGAATAAGCTTGAAGCGCACTACCTTGCCGGCGGCAACGTGGATAGGGTTGTAAACGCACTGATAGCCGCCCAGCGCGCGGGCATACCGCTGGACTTTGAGCGTGCCTGCGCAATTGACCTTGCCGGACGCGACGTGCTAAACGCCGTGCAGATGAGCGTTAACCCCAAGGTTATAGAAACCCCCGTAATAGCCGCCATAGCTAAGGACGGCATAGAGCTGCGTGCAAAGGCGCGCGTTACCGTGCGCGCCAATATAGACAGGCTTGTCGGCGGCGCGGGAGAGGAAACCATAATCGCCCGTATCGGCGAAGGTATAGTTACCACCGTAGGCTCTTCCACCAGCCATAAGGACGTGCTTGAAAATCCGGACCTTATATCCCAAACCGTGCTGAATAAGGGCCTTGACGCGGGCACCGCCTTTGAAATACTGTCCATAGACATTGCGGACGTGGACGTTGGCCGCAACGTGGGCGCGCAGCTGCAGATAGACCAGGCGGAAGCCGATAAGCGCATAGCGCAGGCCAAGGCGGAGGAACGCCGCGCAATGGCCGTTGCTCAGGAGCAGGAGAACAAGGCGGAGGTCGCTGGTATGCGCGCCAAGGTAATAGAGGCCGAGGCTGAGGTTCCCAAGGCCATAGCCGCCGCCTTCCGCGACGGTAAGCTGGGCGTGATGGATTATTACAACATGCAGAATGTTATAAGCGACACCAAGATGCGCGAATCCATCGCCGGCGGAGCAGCCACACCCGCAAAACACGAATAAGCCGGAAAGCTTGTACCCCAACGGAAAGGAGGGATAGGCCGTGTCGGGCATATTTGTACTGATAGCGATAGCATGGGTGGTATATGCTGCGATTGCCAAAAAGGCGAATGCTCAGCAGCAGGCGCAGCGCCAGCGTAAGCTGAACGAAAACGTGGCGGAAGCCGAGGCCGAAACATCATCGCTCCATGCCAAAACGCAGGCTGCGGCGCCGAGAGTTGCGCCCACCGTTGGCGTAAGCCAAAACGGCGCATGGACGTGCGGCTGCGGATACAGGAACACTGCAAACAGCAAATTCTGCCGCCAATGCGGCGCGGCACGCGCGCAGAGCGGAAGCATGAACTATGCTTCGAGCGAAGGCAGATCGACCGAAGGCGGGGGAGGACTGAAAAGGCCGCCGCTTACGCGGGAAACAATGCCCAAACCTTCGCTTAACCATGTCGTGAAGCCCATGACGGAATCGCACCACAGCCATACGGAAGCGAGCATATCCGGCAGGGAAGCAAAGTGCGAGGAACGCTATACCGAAGCCGAGGATGCATATTCCGGCGCGGAGCAGCGTGCGGCTTATGCCGTGGACATGGGCGACCGCGAAAAGATAATACAGGGCATACTGTATAGTGAAATACTATCCAAGCCAAAGGCGCTTAGAAAATAGCATAACGAAACAGAAAGGGACTGCGTTCAAAACCGATGCAGTCCCTTTTTCTATACCAATTTTCTTAACCGTTGCAATATCGCGTTTTCAAGGCGCGATACCTGCACCTGCGATATCCCGAGCGACTTTGCCACCTGCGTCTGCGTTTGGTCCGAAAAATAACGCAGGGTTATTATAGTCCGCTCCCTTGCTGAAAGTGTATTAAGCAGTTCCTTCAGCGCAACGCGGTCCGTTGCGCTGTCCAGCTCCCTGCACGCGCCGCCAACGGTATCCAGTAGCATTGCGTCGCTTTCCGCGCCGTATGCGGGTTCGTATATGGATGCATACGGCCGCGCCGCCTCAAGCGCTTCGGCTACGTCCTCCGCGTCCACGCCAAGCACGGCTGCGATTTCGGCAACGCTCGGTTCGCGTGCGTGAGTATCTATCAACTTTTCGCGTACGGCTGCGGCCCGCGCTGCCAGTTCCTTGAGCGACCGGCTGACCTTAATCATGCCGTCGTCGCGCAAAAAGCGCTTTATTTCGCCTGCTATCATTGGCACGGCATATGTTGAAAATCTTACGTCGTAGCTGAGATCAAAGCGCGCAATGGCCTTTATCAGACCCATGCAGCCTATCTGGTAAAGGTCGTCGTATTCTATGGCGCGGTTCATGAATCGCTTTGCAACGCTTTTTACAAGCGGCGCGTTCGTTGTGACCAGCTGCTCCTTTGCCTGCTCGTCTCCCTGCTGCGCGCGGCTTATAAGCGTGCGCGTCAATGCGGAGGAAAACTGCCCGTTTGTGTTTATCTGCTGCTCATCCATCGGCCCTCACCAGGCCTATTCTTTTTGTCATGGTCACCTTAGTGCCTTCCCCGGGTGTGCTTTTCACGTCCACGCTGTCCATAAACGCCTGCATAACGCAAAAGCCCATCCCGCTGCGCTCAAGATCGGGCGCGCTGGTGAAAAACGGCTGCATGGCCTGTTCTATGTCCGCTATGCCGCGGCCTTTATCGGTAATTGTCGCGGTGAATACGTCGCCGTCTATGCTGCAATCCATGCGCACCGTGCCGCCTTTTTGCGAATAGCCGTGTATTATGGCGTTTGTCACGGCCTCGCTTACCGCCGTGCGTACATCCGTCAGCTCCTCTATCGTTGGGTCAAGCTGCACCATGAACGCCGCTGCCACGCTCCGTGCAAAGGCCTCGTTGCGCGAAAGCGCAGGAAAAGTTATGCTCATCTCGTTGCTTACCATCGTTCTCTCCCCCTATATATCCATGTGCTCTGCCAGCGTGTATATGCCGGCCATGCGCAGTATGCGGTCTATGGCGCGGTTGGCGCCGCCTATGAGCACCCGTCCGCCCCTCCCGGCAATAACCCTGTACCGGCCAAGTATCACGCCCAAGCCGGAGCTGTCCATAAAAGTAAGCCCTCTCAGGTCTATCCTCAGTTCGCGTATCCTTTCATCCGTCAGCAGCGCGTCCAACTGTGCGCGTGCCTGCGCGGCGCTGTGGTGATCCAGTTCGCCCTTTATGCGCGCGGTCAGTCTGTCTCCCGCCGCTTCAATCTCCATCTGCATGGCGCTTCCTCCTTTGCGTATATCGTTCGCTTGTCGCGCGGTTTGGTTTTCTATAAACGGCGCGTTTATTCCTGCATATTATTTCCACTTGTTTTGTCGTATATACGCTAATTTTGTAAAATAATTATTTTCTTTCCGCACGGATGCATATTGGTGTATAATTCTCCGCATAGCAAAGGGCAGCTGCTCGCATAATAAGGGCAGCGTTGATATGACTAATTTGTTTATTCGGAAGGTAAGTGCTATGGAAGTGACTGTTTTGGGCCGCTGCGGCCCGTTTCCCGCGCCGGGAGAGGCCTGTTCGGGCTATCTTTTGAAATGCGGCGGCAAGAATATAATGCTGGACTTCGGCAGCGGAGTGTTTTCGCGGCTGTATGGGCTGCTGCCGCGGCTTGATGTGGATGCGGTGGTGCTCAGCCATCTGCACAGCGACCATATGGCGGATATGCTTATTTTCCGCTATGCGCTGGAGCAGCTCAGCGCGCGCTCGTTGTGCCGCCAGCCGCCCATTCCCGTTATAGCGCCGGCGGAACCGCGGGAGGAATATAGGCTGCTCAGCGGCAGCGGCGTATTCGATATGACTGCCATAAAGGACGGCGCGAAGTTGAGATACGAAGGGATAACGTTCACGTTTCACCGCATGACGCATCCGGTGGAAAGCTATGCCATAGGCGTTGAATACGGCGGCAAGCGTCTGCTTTATACCGGGGACACGGGAATGCGGCACGACATGGTGGATATTGCGAGCGGGGCGGATATGCTGCTGGCAGACGTGTGCTATCTTAATGAAGAACTTGGCATGCGGCCTATAGCTGCACACCTGAGCGCAGCACAGGCGGGCAATCTTGCCGCCGCGGCAAACGTTGACATGCTGCTGTGCAGCCATCTTTGGGGTGGGCGCACGGATCACAGCGAGCTTATGCGCCAGGTGCGCGCGGCATTCCCCAAGGCAGTGCTTGCGGAGGAATTCAAAAGCTACCCTATTTAAGGGTAGCTTATCGTCAACAACATATTTAATAGCGTTCGTAATGCTCGCTTTCTTTATGCATGTCGCCGGCGGTATACGGCGGCTTTTCTTAATTCCTTCCTGCGGCTTTATATACCTGTGCCTGATGCTCAACGTCCGGCAGCGATGCAACGTGGGAAGTGGAGGATGAGAAGTATAAACAGGCGTGGCCGTCCATATCGTTTGCCGCAACCGTGTCCTCTCCGTGAGGCTGACCCTGGAGCGAAGCCGCAACACTGTTTGCGCCTATTGTAACTATAACCGGGCGCTTTGAATAATTGTATTCGCCGCCGAATGCTTCAAGGTAAATCGCCGTGTCCTCAGCCGTGCGGCATTCAACCTCGGCATGGCCTTCGCCGCCGGTGTATACCATTGTGAACGTTACGCCGGTGTTGTAATCCGTTATGGTGTAGCCCGAACCCGCGACCAGCATGTCCTTCACTGCGCTCCATTCCATCAGTTCGCCCGTAAGCGCCGCCTGCCCGCTCAGCTGCTTGCCTATGGGTATCTTTGCGGCTATGTCCGCGCGCTGCACTCTGTGCGAAAACAGCAGACCCATGGACTGCGCGCCTACCGTGCCGTCGCTCATAATGGGCTGACCCTGGCTGTCCACCTGCTTTTGCTGGAAGCGCTTTGTGGCTTCAACGGTCATGTTCTGGAAGCTGCCGGTGGGCTTATAGTTAAAATAGCCCAACTCCCTCAGCCTCAGCTGTATGCGCACTACCGTTTCACCCGTTATGCCGTAGCTTATCAGTTTGCCTGAATAAGTATCGGTCTGCTCAGGCGAAGGGGAGGGCGTTGGGTCAGCATATGCCACGGCGCTTATGAGCGCCATGCTCAATATCAATATTGTACAAATCAGCTTCTTCATATCATAATTATAGCACAGAAGCGGGAATAAACGCTATGTACAAAATGTAAATTAGGGAAGATCCGTCGGAATAAGGTTCAGCATATCATCTTCGCTTGCCACGTTCGTGTAAACCTGCGGCACTTCGCCCGCAATTATGTTTTCGGCTATAGCGGCTTCCGTGCTTACGCGGATAAGCTCATATATGCCGGGCATAACAAGCTGTATGCTCGCCGTGAGCTTTATATTTACACGGTAGAGCGTTTGGTTTATGCCGGAGGAGGTGAATTCCGATGAAAACTGGCTCTGCACGCTGCCGGCGGGCGTGTATGAAACATGAATGGTCGGCCCCTTGCCGGAAAGGAACGAAATTCCCGTTATCGTGCCGAGCGGTATGGCTATGCCTTGCTCGCCAAGGGCGGCTATGCGCTGCTGCGCCGCTTCCGCACATTGTGCGCTCAAAAGGTTCATTTGCCGCGGATCGGCCTGCACCATGTATACCTTGCTGCCGTTTTCACGTATGTGCAGAAGTTCGGTATAGTTCTCGTCCTGCTGCATGGTGTCCAATATTGCGTCGTTCATGGCCTTTGCCGCAACGGAGCGTATTCTTGCCGTGGCAAGGGCGGTCATTGCGCTGCGCATGTTTGCGCCGAGCCATGTGAACAGGGCACCTATCAATATCGCGGCCGCGCCTATGCAGATGAGCATGCGCCTTAACGCGCGGTGGTTTTTCCTTAATGCAGGTGTGGTTTCCATGACAACTGCATACCCTCCTTTTAATTCAAATTATGGCTGCCGTGTTAATTCAGCATATGCACGCGCCCCTAAGTATTGAGCCTAAGAAGCAAAAATGATATAATAAAAAAACTAATATAGGAAAATAGGCGGACTGTATATAGATGAAGGAAAAGCTAAAAGAGGTATTCGGCAATATCCGTTCCCGCGTAACAAGCGCATTCATGCATTCGGCGAGCGCGCGCGGCGGCGCGCATGAAGCCGAAGAGATGTTTGTTGAGCGCAAGGGTAATAGGCCATTTGTTCTCAGCGTGTTTTTCACAACGTGCAAGTTCATGCTGACAGGCGTGCTGCTTTTGGGCTGCGCGGGGTTTGGGCTGGTGCTTGGCGTTGCCAAGGCTTATATAGATACCACGCCGGAACTTGACGTGACCCTGCTTACGAAGAGCGACAGAACATCGTATATATACGACATGAACGGCAAGCTGATCTCCACGTTTGCGGGTTATGAATACCGCGACTGGGTGGATATAGAAGCCGTGCCCGATATGCTTAAAAACGCCGTTATAGCCATTGAGGACGTAAGGTTTTACAGGCACGGCGGCGTGGACTATAAGCGGCTGTTTGCGGCTGTAGTGGGGTCGCTCAGTGCATCGAGCGATGCGGGCGGAAGCACGCTTACCCAGCAGTTGGTCAAAAATAAGCTCCTCACAAGCGAAGTCAGCTACCGAAGGAAGATACAGGAAGCGTACCTTGCGCTCCAGGTGGAGAACGCAATGGATAAGGACGAAATCCTTGAAGCATACTTGAACGACGTATACCTTGGCCAATCCAATTACGGCATGAAGGCCGCGGCAAAGGATTATTTCGGCAAAGAACTTTCCGAGCTGAGCATACGCGAGTGCGCAATGCTTGCCGGCATGATAAAAGCGCCCAATAATTACGACCCCAGGCGCAACACATATTCGCGGACGTATACCTCCGGCGATAAGGCCGGGCAGAATAAGATGGACATTACCAATTCGCGCACGGATACGGTGATAAAGCGCATGTATCAGGCGGGCTTCATAACATACGACCAAATGCAGACCGCGCTGAACGACAAGGTGTATATTGTTGAAAAGCGGCAGAGCAATAAGGTGGATGATATGCTCTACTTTGTTGAATACGCCATAAGGGATATTGAGGATTATCTGCTTGAAGAACGCGGGCTGCTCGATACGTCCGCCAACCGCTCGGCGATAGAAAGCGAACTGAGCCGCGGCGGATATTCGATATATCTTACGGTAGATACCGAAATGCAGCACATTGTGCAGAACACGCTTGCCACATGGGAAGATTACCCGGGCGTGAGCGGCGCAGCGGGCGAAGATAAAATACCGCAGTCCGCCGCCGTTGTGATAGATCAAAAGACGGGCGAACTGAGGGCGATAGTCGGCGGCCGCGAAGCGCCGGAAGTCCGTAAAGGGTGGAACAGGGCATATCAAAGCGCGACGGAAGTTGGCTCGAGCATAAAGCCGCTCAGCGTATATGGCCCTGCGCTCGACCTTGGCCTGTCTCCGGCGTCCGCCGTGGTGAATATTCCCGATCCGATAGTCGGCTGGGATACGGAAACCGGTTACCCCGCGATAGGTTCGGAAAAGTATGAAGGCATAATCACGCTGCGCCGCGGCGTGGTATCCTCGCTCAATGTGGCGGCGGCAAGGACTCTGCTTGAGGATGTGTCATTGCAAACAGGCGCGGATTATCTTGCAAAGCTTGGAGTTGACCCGTCCCGCATAAAGACAACGGGCAGCGGCCTTGCGCTGGGTGCAATGGGCATAACGCCGATAGAAATGGCGGGCGCTTATGCCGCAATAGCCAACGAGGGCAAATATATAAAGCCGGTGTCCTTCAGCCGCGTTGTGGACCAAAACGGCAAAGTGATATTGGATTCATCAAAGCTTAGGACGGAGCAGCAGGTGTTTAAGCCCACTACTGCTTATATGCTGGTGGATATACTGCACGAAGCCGTTGAAAGCGGCACGGGTACCGCGGCGAAGATAAAGGGCATGACCGTTGCCGGAAAGACCGGCACCAATTCGGACTACGGCAGCGCGTATTTTGCCGGCATGACCGGATATTATACCGCAGTTGTATGGGTAGGGCCGGATAAGTATGAATATAAGCTGCCAAAAGGCTCCACCGGCGGCAAGGTGGCGGCGCCCATATGGCGGGCGTTTATGAAAGAGATACTCAACGAGCTGCCCGATAAGCAGATAATCGACGCATCGCCCGTTGAACTGGGGCTTGTGCAGCGGACGGTATGCTCGCTCAGCGGAAAGCTTGCCACGGAAGCCTGCGCGTTTGATGCATCGGGTCACGTGCCGGTGACGGACTGGTTTGCGAGCGACAGCGTGCCTGTTGAATCCTGCGATATGCATGCGCTTGCGGGCATCTGCTCCGCGTCCGGCCAGGCCGCAGGGCCTTACTGCCCGACAGACGGGATACAGTATCAAAGCGTTGCGATCATTTCCTCAACCTCGCGGTACAAGAAATATGACCCGCTGATACTTATAAAATACCTGCCGAACCTTGTGTACAGCGATGTTCCCGCAGCGGAATACGGAATGTATACCGCCGGCGGCATGTGCAGCGTGCATTACTCAAGCTGGAGCGGCGGGCTTTTCGGCGGCTATGCCGAAACCAATGCCAAGAACCTTATAGCCACCGTGCGGGATTATCTTGCCAAGGTGCAGAATTTGCCCGATACGGACAGGGCAACGCTCGAAAGCGGCATAGAGCAGCTTGAAAGCTACCTTGCATCTTCCGGCGGGCACGGGTTTATACAAAGCTATTATGATAGGCTTAAATACAATTACAGCGTTATCAGTTCGGATTATCCGCCGCCGGCGAATGTTACCGTTGGCGGCAGCACCGGCAGCATAAGCGGCGGCTGGGGAGGACAGGATGACTGACGCGCTTCGTTTACTTTATGATGCCGAACGGGCAAGGCTTTCGGGGCTAAGTACGCAGAACAATGGGGACTATCTGAACCCGGTGTTCGGCGAAGGGCCGCTTACGCCGCATTTGATGTTGATCGGCGAAGCGCCCGGGCGGGAGGAAGCTGCGGCCGGGCATCCGTTCGTTGGAAAGGCGGGCAGGCAGCTTAACGAGTTACTTGAGCTTGCGGGCATAGCGCGCGGCGACGTGTTCGTGACAAACGCGGTGAAATTCCGCCCGATAAAGCGCGGTGCGCGCAGCGTGGCTAATCGCACGCCTACGGCAAAAGAACTTGCTTCGGGAGAAGAACTGCTGAAAAGCGAAATTATTGCGGTGCGTCCGCGCGTTATAGCCACGCTTGGCAATAGTCCGCTTGCATCTATGGCAAGGCTTGGCGGAATCTCCGCGCCAAAGATTGGCGAAGCGCACGGGCAGGCCATGAACGTGAATATAGGCGGCAACGATATAGCACTGTTTCCGCTGTATCATCCGGCAAGCGGTATATATAATAGGGAACTTGTTGAAACAATGCGGCAGGACATAGTAAAGCTTGGGCAATACATAAAGGAGGGCATGGCATGAAGCGCATAATTGCATGGCTTGTGCTTGCGGCGCTGGTGATGGGCATGCCGGGCGCGGTAATAAACACCGGCGGCACGGCACACGCTGAAGAAGTCGGCGAAACGGGCCAAATAATGGCGGACGGCGTTAAGGTGAGAAAATCGCCCGATACAAAGAGTGACGTACTGATGGAGCTGAACTGCGGCGAGGCTGTGAGCGTGCTTGCGGAGGACGGTAACTGGTATCGCGTGAAATGCGGCGATGTGCTGGGTTATGTTCGCAAGGACTATGTGTTCACCAATTCTGCCGGCAGCCGCGGCGCGTATGCCGTGAGCGACACGGCCGTGCTGATGGGTGCGCCTTCGCAGAATTCATATACGGTTTGCTCCCTCGCCGCCGGGCAGGGGCTGAAGGTAAAGGCACTTATAGGCGAATGGTACTATGCTGTGGTGGATAGCCATGCGGGTTATATACACCGCACGGATGTGACCATATCATCGTCGGCCGTTGCGGGCATGGGAATGCTGAAGCAGGGCATGAAGGGCGAGGAGGTCATGAAGCTTCAGCGCGCGCTTTACGACCGCGGCTTTTTAACAAAGGATAATATAAGCGGAACGTTCACATCCCAAACGCGTAAGGCGGTTATGGAATATCAGCAGGCGATGGGCCTTTCCGCAGACGGCATAGCCGGCAGCGCAACGCTTTCAACTGTGTATGACAGTTCAAATAAGCTTGAAAAAGCGAACGCAGACTTCTATAGGCTTAAAGGCACAGTGGTGCTGCTTGATTGGTTCAAGGGCGGCAACGAATGGCTGCATAAGGGCGCGCGCTTTACCGTTACGGACGTGCGCACGGGCAAAAGCTTCCGTGCCAAGCGCTTCGGCGGCTGGTACCATGCGGACAGCGAACCTATAACCAAATATGACACATCCATTATAAAGAGCCTTGAAGGCTTCTCGTGGAACCGCAGGCCCATATGGGTAACATATAACGGCAAAACGGTCGCCGCAAGCATGCACACCATGCCGCACATGGCAAACCCAACCCCATCCAATGGCTTTGACGGGCATTTTTGCATCCATCTGTATCATTCCAAGGTGCATGCAAACAGCAAGGAATGCCCGCGGCATCAGCGCTGCGTTCAGGAAGCATACAGCGCGGGCAAAAAACACTAACTGAATATAAAAACGGTATCATTACGTCTCTTTTTGCCAATACTTGCTTATATAGCTTGTATGGATAAAGGGAGGCGTATTTTTATTGAATATAATAAAGCGCATATTCAGCTTCGGCAGGAGTTACGATGAATTTGAACTGCTGGAGACAGAAGGCGGACAGCCAAGCTTTTTCGGCAGCGCAGGCAAGGCGCATAAGGACGCAGCGGGAGCGATAGAAAACGCGAACGACACGATAAACTGCGACGTATCCGCCAACGAAGAACGGCTCAAAACAGAGATGCACGCGGAGATAAATCCGGATATGGTACTGCGGCGCTTTTTACTTTGCGGGCAGATAGAGGCGCTGGCCGTGTTCATAAACGGCATGAGCGACCAAAGCTTAGTGAGCGATTTTATATTGCGGCAGGGAATTCCCAAAAGGGAACTGCCCAATGATGCGCCGCTTATTGAATACGTTGCAAATAACGTTTTCGCCATGGCGGAAGTTAAGCAGGAAACAAGCTGGAACACAATAAAAACAGCCATAATGGATGGCTGTACTGCCGTGTTTATTCAGGGGCAGACGACGGCGCTTACTATGGACACTCGCAGCTATGAGCACCGCAGCATACAGGAACCCAACAACGAAAAGGTCGTGAAAGGCTCGCAGGAGGGCTTTGTAGAAAACCTGAGGACGAACATAACGCTTATCCGCCGCCGCGTACGCACAGATGATCTGGTGGTGGAACTGCGTACATACGGCAAGGAGGGCAGCTCCCGCGCGGCAATAATGTATCGCGAAGGGATAGCGAATGAATCGCTGGTGAATGAAATTAAGCGCCGCCTTGCAAACGTGAATGCCATGTATGTTTTTAATGCGGGCACGCTTGAACAGCTTACCGAGAGCAACACTTATTCCGTTTTTCCGCAGCTGCTTGCAACGGAACGGCCGGACAGGACGGCGGCAATGCTGACGGAAGGGCATGTGGCAGTTATAGTTGAAGGCAACCCAACGGCAAACGTTATGCCTGCAACGCTTTTTACCCTTATGGCTACGGGGGAGGACAGCACAATGCGCGTTGTGCAGGGCAGCGTTATAAGAATGGTGCGCTACATAGGAGCGGCAATCTCGATATTGCTGCCGGGATACTTTCTTGCGCTTGCGCTGCATCATCAGTCGCTGCTGTCGTCTGAGGTGCTTACGACGGTTGTAGCATCGCGCAAGATGGTGTTTGCGCCGATTGGAATGGAGATGCTGTTTTTGCTGCTTGTGTTCCAGCTTGTGCGCGAAGCAGGGATGCGCGTGCCGGGGTCTATCGGACAGGCGATAGGCATAATAGGCGGGCTTATATTGGGACAGGCCGCGGTAACGGCGAACCTTGCAAGTTCCGTAATGCTTATAATAGTCGCGCTGACGGGGCTTGGCAATTTCTGCATTCCGGATTATTCAACTCAGCTTTCAGCATCGGTACTGAGGGTGATATTGGTGATAGCGTCGTGGCTGGCGGGGCTAATGGGGCTGTTCTGCGGGGTGTTTGTGATAATTGCATGGATGGCGTCTCTCAAGTCATTCGGCGTGCCGTTCCTTGCACCGCATTCGCCAAAGGCAAATTCAAAGCGGCCTATGATACTGCGCGGGCCGATAGATAACGTGAGCCGGCATAAGGACGTGCTGAATACGGAGGAGGACGGCAGATGAGGCTGAACGAAGGTAAAATAGGCATGCAGGAAAGCGCGAGCATTGCGGCGGTGGCTATCACGGCATGCAGCGTTTTTCTGCTGGATTCCGAAAGGGCGTATTCCCGCGGGGATGCAACGTTCATATCACTGCCGGTGAGTATAGCGGTAAGCTTAGCAATGTTTATGCTGATGTGGTGCGCAATGCGCCGTACAGGCGCGCGAAACCTGATTGAACTGTTTGATATGTGCGTAGGGAAGGCGATAGGCACCGTGCTGAGCATTGTTGCGGCGCTTATATTCATACTGTATGCATACAGGCTGATGGCAAGATTCTGTATACTGATACACGGGCGCGTGTTTGCCGCGGCGGAGTATGAAAGCGTTGCGCTGTGGATAGCCGTTCCGGTGGCGTATGCGGCTATAAAGGGGCTTGAATGCATAAGCAGACTGGCGAAGATATTCGGTGTGATGATTGGCGCGCTTGTGCTGATTAGCCTTATAATAATGCTGCCAGCCTATGATATTAGCCGCCTTGCGCCGTTTCCGGGGGACTTGGGCAAGCTTGGCACGGATACGATTTCGCGTTCTGCGGATTCTGTTGCGGCATTTCTCGGGCTGATATGCGTAGCGGGCGCGCTTCAGGGCGGGCGCAATGTAAAAAAGAGCGCGCTCATTGGCAGCGGAGTAGCCATAGCATTTGTGTTCATGATACAATTCGCGCTTGGCGCAACGTTTACATATACAGACCTATCCCAAATGGCAATGCCCATATATCTCATGAAAATGGTAGTCATGCGCGAAAGCTATCTTTTCAGGCTGGATCAGATGAATCTGTTCTTTTACATGATAGCTGCGCTTATTGCGGCGGCGTATTATATATACTGCGCGGCGCTTATAATCACCCGCCGCACATCAGGGCAGGACATCCGCCCGGCGGTCGTGGGCGTGAGCGCGTTTATATTGGCTGCGCTAAGGGTAGATCACCGCTTTGAGGCAGGCATAATACAGCAGAGCATAGATTTTTTGTATGATTACGCATTTGTGGCCGGCGTGCCGTTTATACTGGCAGCGATAGCGGGGCTGATACGCTTTGGCGGGAAGGGCAAGGCATATGAAGCGGATAAGTAAAGCAATATGCTTAGCGCTGGCGGCTGCCTTTGCAGCGCTCAATATGGCGGGATGCATAAGCTACGTTGCGATAGATGAATACGGCTACGTTATGACCGTTGGCGTGGACAAGGGCGAAACGTATGATTACCGCTTCTGCTTTATTGTGCAAGTGGAGGGTGAATCGCAGGGCGAAAGCGATGCGGAGAACGTTGTGCTCAGCGCGGAAGGAGACAATATTTACGATGCTGTAGCCGTTGTAGAAGTTGGGGTTCCGTATCAGCTTAATTTCGGCAGGGCGAACTATATGCTGTTTTCAAAGGATGTGGCAGAGACGGGATACATATCACGCTTTATAGACGAATCGTTCAAAAACCTTGGCGTGCGCCGCTCAACTAAGCTTATGGTTGTGCTTGGAGACAGCCTTGATTACTGCATAGGCGTTGTGAGCAAGGATAACCCGAATACATCAAAGCGGCAGTATTCAATACTGCGCGACTATGTGTCCGAAGGCCTTACGCCTATAACAAACATTGCCATGTTCACCCAAAACGTGAACGCCAAACGCGGGGACAACATAGTTACGCTCGGCGCAACGGATGATTCTATATCGAATGAAGAAATAACCGGAAGCAGTCAGGACAGCGAACTGAACCCAAACAGCACCACGGCGGGGGTTGAGCGCACGGGCGGACTGCGGGCATATTACATGGGCTGCGCTGTGTTCGACGGCGGAACGATGAAGGGTGTGCTCAGCGGGCGTGACACGGAAATAATTCTTATGGCCAAAGGTATGTTCCGCGCGGGCAGGCTAACGCTTCATCACGAAGGCGGAGAAGGGCACATGGTGCTTTTACTCAAGGACGGAGGAAAGCCCAAGATTGAACTTTCAATAGAGGGCGATGCGCCTTACGCCAAAATGGGTGTAAGGCTGCAATGCCACATTGAATGCGGCGAGGAGGACATGGATTACAACAAATGGAACCGGGAGGTTAAACCGATGCTTGAGGATTATATGGAACGCGAGCTTGAAAGGGTGTTCACACTATGCCGCGGCATGAACAGCGACGCTTACGAAATAGGCAAGTATGCGGCAATGAAATTCCACAGTGCGGAAGAATGGGAGCAATACGACTGGAAAAGCCGGTATCCTGAGCTGAATATGGAATTTGATGTTTCGCTTTACGTTGAAAATGAAGAAATAAACTCACTTGGAGGTTAAATTATGGCAGCATATGTTATTGCGCTTGCCGCGGCGGAAATGTATTCGGCGGCATACGCCGTGTATTCTTTCAAAAAAGGGCCTGCATCCGCGGCCATAGCCGCCCTGATTATGGCGATGCTGCCGCTTGCGCTGTTCATAATATCGCTTACATAAAAAAGGAAGGGATTCTCAGTCCCTCTCAATTTCATCGCTCAGCAGCTTTAACCGCTGCCTTAAAGAAAGCCGCCAGGCATCGGTGGCTTCTTTTTGTATTGTAATATTGCCGTGCTCATCGGCGGCTATAATGTCGCCTTCCGCGGCATCGGATGGCAGCATATCACGCCGCATGCCGTACAGCTTTCCGTCGTCATCTATTATGGCTATGTCGCCCTCGAACCTGTCTATGCTCTTCATTGCATTGCCGCACCTCGCTTCTTTATTACATTATAGCGCATATCTATCGCCCAATAAATAGAAAACGGTCAAAAAAGTATTGCAAAGCATCATTTTAACCTGTTCCATAAGGCGAAAGGATATGTTACAATATATATAAGCCTATCCGAAAAAGGGGGATGCGGTAATGGCTCCGCGTAAAGGGACAAAAAAACCTGCTTATGAAGGGCTTACGCTTGAGATGCTCGAAAAGCTTAAAACCCAGGCTATACTTATGGAAGATCGCATAAACATCATGGGCGAGGAGTGCATGGATAAAAACGGCAAACTGTGCGACCCTAAATTAAGCGAACTGAGCAACGAATACGAAGACCTATGCCTTGATATAGAAAAGCTTGAAGGGCTGCTTAAAACGTTGAATAAAAAATGATGCGCTCTTCACTTATGAACAAATGGTAAACGCGCACGTACAGCCGTTTATTTTGAAATGATTATAATGTATAATAACAAATAATGTACCGGGCTTTCCGGCGGAAAGGGGTGCGCTCGCCTTGTCATATGACGTATTTGCAAAGGCTATTGCTTCCGGATTGAGTCAGATCCGCATACTGGATCTTATCGATATAATCGTAATAGCCATAATAATCTATAAATTGATAGTATTGACTAAGGAGACCCGCGCATATCAGGTGCTTAAAGGAATGGGAATACTGTTCCTGTGCGCCGTTGTGTGCGATTTGTTGCAGATACAAACATTAAGTTGGCTTTTAAGTTCATTCCTCAGTAGCGGCTTAATACTGGCTGTGGTGCTGTTCCAGCCGGAGTTCAGGCGCGCGCTTGAGCACATTGGCCGCGGCAATCTGTTCGATAAATCCGTGCTTAACGGTTTCAGCCAGGAGGATTCAACAATAGTTTCCGAATTGCAGCTTGCAATAACGGATCTGGCAAAGCGCAGGGTTGGCGCGCTTATAGTAATAGAGCAAAAGACGGCCTTGGGCGATATTGCCGCGACAGGCACGCGCATAGATGGCGTGATATCCGCCCCGCTGGTTGAAAACATATTCGAACCCAATACGCCGCTGCATGACGGCGCAATGATAATAAGGGACAGGCAGATAATTGCCGCGGCGTGTATACTGCCGCTGGCGGAGAACATGAGCGTTGCAAGGGAGCTTGGCACAAGGCACCGCGCTGCGCTTGGAATATCCACTGTGTCCGACAGCATTACGATAGTTGTAAGCGAGGAAACCGGCGTTATATCCTATGCACGAGACGGTAAGCTTGTGCGCTACGTTGATAATCGCGCGCTGAAGGATCTGTTGGAAACCATATTTGTGCGCGGCGGTGCATCGCTGCTCGCGCTGCTGAAGCGGAGGGTTAAAAATGAAGAAAAGCACTAACACAGGCTCTGCGCTCAAAACATGGCTGAAGAACGCATTTACCAAAAATCTTGCGCTTAAAATAGTGTCGCTCATATTTGCAATGCTCCTTTGGGGATATGTATTGATGAGCGAAAATCCGCAGCGCACCAAAACGCTGACAAATGTGCCGATAAGCGTAGAAGGCGGGGCCGATCTTATTGCGCGTAAGCTGGTATTGTCCGGCGATAAGGACTACGGCAGCGTTACCGTACGCGTAAGCACGCAGCTTACATCATATTCCGATCTCACCGCGGACGACATTACCGCCAGCATAAACCTTTCAAACATAACCGCTACGGGTGAACACGAGGTAATAATTACCGCGCGCAGCGCAATAGGCACCACGGTAAGCGTATCGCCTGACCATATAAAGGTGAACGTGGATAACCTTGTTTCAAGGTCAATACCGGTTGAAATAGACCTTGAAGGAGAACTGGATGAAGGCTACTGGGCCGGGGATGTTATATATAGCCGGAACATGATAGACATTGAAGGCCCGCTTGAATACGTCAGCCGGATAGACAGCGCCAAGGGCGTGCTGAACATAGATTCGGCCACAAGCAGCATAAATAAATCGGTTCTTCTTACGCTTTACGATAATGAAGGCAATGAACTGGATGCGGATCTGTTTTACAGCAAGCTGCCTTCCGTAACGGCACGCATGGAAGTATTGCCAATGAAAACAGTGCCCATAGACGTGGAAAGCGCAATACAAGGCAAGGATAATATCCCGAAGAATTATGAACTTGTGGGCTACGGTGTTAACGGAACCGGCAAGGTGCGCATAGTGGGCGAGCAGGATGTGCTGGACGCTATCGATTCGATAGGTATTGATTTTATAGACGTTTCAGGCGTTACGGAAAGCATTGTGCAGGACGCTGCGCTGGTAATACCCGAGGGCGTAAGACTGCTTGACGACGACACGGTGAGTCTGTATATAAATATTCGTGAAAAGACCGACGAGGCTATGTTCAACAGCGTGCCGATAAACGTGGAACATCTTGGCCGCAAACTGAATGCGCAGCTGAACGTTGAAGCCGTGGACGTATATCTGCACGGCAGGGTGAGCCTGCTTAACCAAATAGACAGGAGCGATATTGAACTGTATATCGACCTGAGCGGGCTTGAAGCGGGCGTGCATCAGGTTCCGGTAGAAATAAGGCTGCCTAAGGAGGAAATGAAGAACGAGCTTACCTGTGTTATGAGCATAGACACGGTATCCGTTACAATACATTAATATGCCGATAGTTCTTAACCAGATAAAATTACCGATAGAAGAAAACGAGTCCTCGCTGAGCATACACGCGGCGAGGGCTCTTGCCGTTCCTGCAAAGGCAATACTGGGGCTGCGCGTGGTGCGGATTTCGCTTGATGCGCGCAAGAAGGATGCCATATCGTTCAACTATACGCTTGAAGTAACGCTAAGCCCGCAGGATGAAGCACGCCTTGCGAAGAAGGGGTTTGCGCTTGCGCAGCCGCTTAAACTGGGTGAACCCATATTCGGTACAAAGCCGCTCGATAAGCCGATAATAGTGGTAGGGCTTGGCCCGGCGGGACTTTTTGCAGCATATACGCTGGCGAAATACGGCTATAAGCCGATAGTGCTTGAGCGCGGCAAGTGTGTGGACGACAGGCGAAGGGACGTCGAAACGTTCTGGCGGACGGGCAAGCTGAACACGGAAAGCAACGTAATGTTCGGCGAAGGCGGAGCGGGCACGTTTTCGGACGGCAAGCTGACAACGCGCATAAAGGACCCGCGTGCGCATAAGGTTATAGAGCTGCTGCATCGCTTCGGTGCGCCGGAGGAGATAACTGTGATGGCGAAGCCGCATATAGGCACGGATAGGCTTATAGAGACTGTTAGAAACATGCGGCAGGAGATTGCTGCACTTGGCGGCGAAGTGCGCTTTGAAGCAAAACTGAGCGGCATAGAGCGCGAAGACAACCACATAGCCGCGACAATAGTGCAAACGCCGCACGGCGAAGAACGCATAGAATGCAGCGCGCTTATATTGGCAGCAGGGCAGGGCGGCAGGGACACATATGAACTGCTGCTGAATGCTGGCGTTGAACTTGTGCCGAAGCCTTTTGCAGCGGGTGTGCGTATTGAGCATCCACGGGAAATGATAGACCGCGCGCAATACGGCAAGTATATGGACAATCCGCGGCTCGGTGCGGCGGAGTATCAGCTCACGTCCCAGCAAGGGGAAAGGGGAGTATACACGTTTTGCATGTGCCCCGGCGGCGTTGTGGTCGCATCATCATCGGGCGAGGAGCAGGTGGTTGTTAACGGCATGAGCTACTATGCCCGCAACGGAGAAAATTCAAACGCAGCCGTTGTGGTGCAGGTAGGGGAGAAGGATTATCCGGCAGGGCCGCTCGGCGGGCTTGATTTCCGCGAAAGGCTTGAGAAGGCGGCATTCATTGCCGGCGGGGCGGATTACCGTGCCCCTGCATGTACGGTAGGCGCGCTTAACGGCAAAGCATCCGCGTTTGCAGCGGTGAAGCCTACATACCGCCCGGGAGTTAAGGTTGCGGATATGCATAGCGTGCTGCCTGATTTTATGTATGAAGGCATACGGCTTGGGCTGAAGGACTTTGGCCGCAGGCTGAAAGGATATGATATGGAGGACGCCGTTATAACGGCCGTGGAAAGCCGAACAAGCTCACCGGTAAGGATACCGCGCACGGAAACGGGCGAAGCCACGCGCATGGCTGGGCTGTATCCCGTTGGCGAAGGTGCGGGCTATGCGGGCGGCATAGTAAGCGCGGCTGTGGACGGGATGAAGGCAGCGGAGCATATTATGGCGATATATAAGGGAGTATAAGAATGCTGAAACTGATAAAGCCGGAAATAGGTCAGCTTGAATATAGGCAAAAGCTTATTGCGGACAGCGATACCATGGCATACAACGTCAAATGGGGCGGAACGATAGATTTTCCGCCGGAAAAGTGGGAGAAATGGTACGAAAGATGCCTGAACGATGCAAACGGTAAGCAGTTTTACCGCTTTGTTTACAGCGAGGAAGAGAATTGCTTTGTTGGTGAAGCATCCTATCGCTACGATGAAGGCTACGGCGAATACATAGTGAACATAATAATAGAGCATAAGCACAGGGGAAAAGGCTACGGCAGGGAAGGGTTGCGGCTGCTGATGGATGCGGCTAAGGCAAACGGCGTGGAGAAGCTGTGCGACGATATTGCGGCGGATAATCCGAGCATTGCGCTTTTTAAGGAGATGGGCTTCAGCGAAGAATGGCGCAATGACGACGCTGTTATGATAGCGAAAACGCTTTAATTGAAAGCATATAGAAAGACCGGTGGGATGATTTCCGCCGGCCTTAGCTTTATGTTGACTTATTTGCCAAGCATTTTGTTGTACTTTTCAAGCTCCTCTTTGTTAGCCATTATGAAGTGGCCTGGCTCAATCTCTGTCCATACGGGCTTATCAGTCTCGTAATGGTGGCAGGAAGGATCGTATATGACCAGCTTCTTGTGCTTTTCGCTCTTAGGATCGGGCAGGGGGATGGCCGAAAGCAGAGCCCTTGTATAAGGATGCAGCGGATGCGCAAACAGCTTTTCGGTTTCCGCAAGCTCCACGATAACGCCCTTATGTATAACGGCTATCCTGTCGCATATGAAGCGCATAACGCTCAGATCGTGCGCTATGAACAGGTAGGTGAGGCCATGCTCCTTTTGCAGCTTGCTCATCAAATTGAGCACCTGCGCGCGGATGGATACGTCCAGCGCGCTTATTGGTTCGTCTGCAATTATGAACTCAGGCTCCATTATCAGCGCGCGGGCTATGCCGATACGCTGACGCTGACCGCCGGAAAACTCATGCGGGAAGCGGCTGGCAAATTCGGGGAGCAGACCAACATCCAGTAGCGCCTGCTCAACCATTTTGCTGCGCTCTTCCTTGCTCAGGTCCTTGCGTACGTTTTGCAGGCCTTCGCTTACAATGTAGTCTACCTTGGCCCTTTCGTTAAGGCTTGCCATGGGGTCCTGGAATATCATCTGAATATTCTGGGTGACCTGCTTATCCAATTCCTTGGATATTTTGCCGCTTATGCGTTCGCCGTTGAAGAATACTTCGCCGGCGGACATTGGGTTGATGCGGATTATGGCACGGCCGATGGTGGTTTTACCGGAACCGGATTCGCCGACCAAACCGAACGTTTCGCCCTTGTATATGTCAAAACTGACATCGTGCACGGCTACGAACGGATGGCGTTTGGAACCGAAGGTGACCTCCATATTGCGAACGCTTACCAATACATCTGTCAAATCCTTAGCCATTGCTCAGGTCGCCTCCTCTGTTCAGGTTCATTATGTTCTTAAGATGCGGCGGCGGATCTATCTTGGGCGCTCTGGGATCGAGCAGCCAAGTGCGCGCCTTATGGGTGGGAGTGACTTCAAAATACGGCGGACGCGCCACAAAGTCTACCTTCAGCGCCTGCGGATTACGCGGGGCAAAGGCATCGCCCTGAATGTGCTGGAACAGGTTCGGCGGAGTACCCTGAATGGAGTAAAGATCCTCGCCCTTTATGCCAAGCTGCGGGAGGCTGGAAAGCAGCGCCCAGGTGTAGGGGTGCTTAGGATCGTAGAATACCTCGTCACAGGTACCTATTTCAACTATGTCGCCCGCATACATTACGGCGATACGGTCAGCCACGTTTGCAACCACGCCAAGGTCGTGCGTGATGTATATGACGGTAAGGCCGTATTTAGCCTGCAGCTTTTTGAGCAGGTCCAGTATCTGCGCCTGAATGGTAACGTCCAGCGCGGTGGTGGGTTCGTCGCATATCAGGATTTCCGGTACGCAGGCCATTGCTATGGCTATAACGACCCTTTGCCTCATACCGCCGGAAAACTCATGCCGATACTGCTTATAACGCTTTTCGGGTTCGGGGATACCAACATCCGCCAGCAGCTCAAGCGTTCTCGCCTTGGCTTCGGCCTTGCTGACCTTATTGTGCAGCGTAAAGGCTTCCTGAATCTGCTTACCTACGGTCTTCAGCGGGTTAAGGCTGGTCATAGGATCCTGGAACACCATTGCTATGCGCTGGCCGCGAATCTTTGTCCAATCCTTTTCCTTCTTGAATGTGGTCAAATCATAATCATGATAATATATATGGCCGTTGTCTATCCAGCCGTTATTGTCCAACAATCCCATAAAGGTCTTGGTGAACACGCTTTTGCCCGAGCCGGATTCGCCGACTATCGCAAGGCTTTCGCCCTTGTAAAGCTCAAGGCTGATGCCGCGCACGGCAGTGAGCACCTGGCCGCGCAGGTTGAACTTGACCACAAGATCTTCAACGGTAAGGACAGGATTATTGTAATCGGGAGTATGTTCTATGATATAGTCTTCCATTATTGTTACCTCATTCCTTACTTGTGGTTACGTGGGTCGGATGCATCGGCAAATGCATTGCCCAGTGCGTAGAACGAAATGGTTATGGCAGACACTATCAGCACGGGGAAGAGCAGCTGATACCTCTGCTCGGCCACCAGCATGACCTTACGGCCTTCGTTGATAAGGTTGCCAAGGGAGGGGATCTCCACCGGCAGGCCAAGGCCGATATAGGTAAGGAACACTTCCGAACCTATGGCATCTGGTATGGCAAGCGCGGTTTGAAGCATAACTACCGAAATGAGCTGCGGCAGTATGTTCTTGGCGATTATCTTGGAGCTGGGAGTGCCAAGGCAGCGGGAAGCCAGATTGAATTCCCTGTCGCGATAGATGAGGATAAGGTTACGAATGTACTTGGTCATGCCTATCCAGCCGGTGAGGCACATGACAAATATCATGGTCTTAAGGCTCGGACGGAGAATGTACATAAGCAGCATCCTCAATACCGTATATGGTATGTTGTCAAATAGGTTATAAATCTCGGTAAATAACCAGTCCAGCTTTCTTGCGTAGCCCCAAATGGAACCGAGTATCAGGCCGATGACGATATTGCATACGGCAACGCAGATACCTATGAACAGGCTGGTACGGGTACCCTTCCAAATACGGCTCCAAAGGTCTTGCCCGATGCTATTGGTACCGAACCAGAATTCTTCATTCGGTGCAACGTTACGCAGAGTAGCGCCGTTTTCATCATTATATACCTTATAGGAGTCCTTCTGATTGGGCAGAAGGGGCTGTATAAACGTGAAGGCGAGCAGTGCAACGAGGAATACCAGCAGTATAACGGATATCTTCTTTTTGAAGAACACGCGGAAGGTGCTTCCCCAATAAGAATAGTTGGAATAACCGATGCGCTCGGCTTCGGAAGTATCGTGATGCGCAAGCTCGAACAGATCGTCCGTTATGGGGGTTGAACCGTCATCGCAAACATTGCAGTTCTCGGGTACTTTTATTTCCTCAAGATCTGCCAGGTTGTTGGTAGCAGCAAAGCCTTCCTGAAGCGTGGTTATCTTATGGTCGGCATAGCCGCGGGTGATGGGCTTTTTAGCCTTGTCAAACATTTTTTTCTCGTCCATTATCTGCTGTCTCCCTTCTTGACCAGTTTAATGCGCGGGTCGCAGATCATCATCATTATATCGCCCAGCAGCAGGCCGGTAACGCTTATAACGGAGTAGAGGAGCACCATGGCCTGAACCATAGTATTATCCTGGCGCTGTATGGACTGTATCAGCAGTCCACCCATGCCGGGGATGGAGAAAAGGGACTCAACATACAGAGAACCCGATATGGTGAACAGCAGCGACGTGGGCAGGCTCTGCGCCATGGGAATGAATGCGTTCCTCATAACGTGGCGGAAAGCGACCTGGCTGGAGGTCATGCCCTTTGCGCGCGCAAGGCGGATATAATCCATGTTCATCTGGTCCACCATGTAACGCCTCATCCACATTGCGTTGGAGGCTATGCCGCCGAGGGAGAGGCAGATTATAGGCAAGATGCGGCTCTTCCAATCGAGCGGGTCGAACAGCATCGGCAATTTCAACAGAGTGGAAAGATACAGCTGTATCGCAAGAAAGTAAACTGCGGCAGGCAGCGCGTTTATAAGCAGAACGTATGCATTGCCCAGCGTATCCACAAATTTGCCCTTGCTGCGCGCCATCAGCACGCCAAGGGGGTAACCTATCAGCATCTGTATGCCAAGGGCTATGATGCCGAACTGGAAGGAAGTCTTAGCCTTGGGCCAAATAACGTCAACGCAGGGTACGCCCTTGCGCATGACGATGGACTTGCCAAGATCGCCTTCAAGCAGCAGCTTGCGCCAGAAATTATAAAGCTGCTTATACCAAGGGTCAAGCAGACCCAGTTCTTTCAATATGTTGTTTTTTACGGTTTCGCTCATGGTATCGGTACGGCCTTCAAAGTAACCGTCAACGGGCAGCAATCTCATGAGTAGAAATACGATGGATAGCACCAGAAACAGCGTTATCATGGCGCGACCCAATCGGCCGAGAATATATCTTAACAACAGCATTCACCTCACAGTTTTTGATCTTGGTATTACGGCGCCGCCTGAGTACCGGCCCGGGTCCGAGCCGGTACTCAGGCGGCGTGTGGCGCAAACACGCCCATCCTTCTATTTAGGAGAGCCCCCCGAAGGGGCTCTCCGTTCTGTATTACTCGCTTAAATTGTAAGCTTTTCGGCTTAGTAGTCTATGCCGTTAGCTTCGGCGTAGGCGATGCGCTCAGCACGCTCGGCTTCCCAGACGGGCAGCATCTCAAGATATTCTTCGGTGCTGAAGGGCTTTTCATATACCCACTGGTACTTATAACGGGAGTCGGACATGCCGAAGGGGGCATACTGGCTCTCGAAGGGGTTCATGCAGCTGGACATATAACCGCAGCCGCCCAGAACGCCGAACGGAATTACGAACGCCTGATCTATCAGCCAAGCTTCGGCTTCGGCAAGAGCATTGTAGCGCTTGCTGTTGTCAACGGTTTCGGCGGTTGCTTCGGCAACCTTCTGGTCGTATACGAAATCCTTCCAATAGGTTTCATCATAGCCGCTGCGTCCCATACGGCCGGCAGGATCGTCCTTGGTGGTCTCGGTGGCCATGCCGTCCGCACGCCATATGTAGTTATAAGCCTGACCAAGGTTGAAAGGATCGGTCCAGGTTTCGGGGTCGGCGTAGTCAGGTCCCCAGTAGGACATCATGAAGGAGTAGTTACCGGCGCGGCGAGTGGTGCTCAGATAGTCGGTATCAGGATAGCCCTCGATGATGAACTTGATGTAATCGGAGCCGAGGAGCTCTTCAAGCTGCTGGGAAACTATAACGGCAAGGTTGGTCTGCTGGGTGGATTCACTGTTGTACGGCATGTAAGCCATAATCGGGAACGTGACGCCGGCGGCTTCAAGCTCGGCGCGAGCCTTGTCGCGGTACTCGATAGCGGTTTCGGGCTGGAACTGCTCGGTTTCGGTGATAGCCTTAAGAGCATCCAGATACGGATAGTCCTTACCATCGGCAGCGCAGAAGTTGTAAGGGGTAATGGTGCGCAGCTCGTAATCTTCCGGAGTGTAAGGATCGTAGCAGCCGATGCCCTTTATACGGTCAAGACCGTAATACAGAGACTTACGGAAGTTTAGGTTGTTGGCAGCCTTGAGCCACTGCTCATGGCTAAGACCGTCGCGCTCGGTATAGGTGGGCATGAAGTTGACAAGGAAGAAATAGCTGTAACTACCGGGACGGTTCGGGCGTATAAAGGCCTTCTTCGTGGGGTCATTCATCCAGCCGTCGAGCTGATCGGTAGGAATATCGGCAACCGTAACTTCGCCGCGGAGCAGGGCCTCGGGAGCGAGGGTATCGGCTTCGGCGTTGTACTTTTCTTCAATGCGCTCTACATGAATCTTATCGATATCCCAGTAGAGGGGGTTACGGGTGGAGATGACGTAAGAGTTGGGTTCATACTGAGAGCAAAGGAACGCACCGCAGTAGAGGATGGTATCGTTGTTGGTGCCGAAGGATTCGCCCATTTCATCGAGAAACTTGGCACAGGTGGGGTAACCCCAGTTGTAAGTCAGGCGGGAGAGAAACCAGGGGCAGGGGCTGATGAGCGTGAACTGGAGTTCATATTCGCTGATGGCCTTGATACCTACGTTGTCCCAGTTGGCTTCGGTGCCGCTTTCAAGAGCCATGTAGTACTCTTTTGCGCCGACCATGTCGAACAGAAGGTCAGCAGTACGGGCGGTATTGGCGGGATCAAGTATCCACTTGGCGGAGGTTACCCAGTCCTCGGCCTTTACGTTTTCGCCGTATTCACTGCCGTCGTAACGCTGCCACTTAACGCCTTCGCGAATCTTGAAGGTCCAGGTCAGGCCGTCCTCACTCTTGGTCCAGCTTTCGGCAAGGCAGGGCTGGCACATACCGTAGTTGTCGTATTCAACCAGGGAGTCTATCCAGTTTGCCCAAGTACCGGCAGAGGAGGGATGCAGGGGGTTCCAGTCCGTTATTTCATCAGAGTAGAACAGCTTGACTACCTGCTCGGCAGCAGCATTTTCGGGCCTTTCGGCACCGGTGTTGTTAACTACAACATTGCTGTTGTCCGGAGTGGTTGCAGGTGCGTTGTCACCGTTGGTTGCAGGGGCATCGGTGGCGGGAGTATCGGTGTTCGCGGGCTGTTCATTGGTGGTGCAACCTGCGAATGCGGATACTGCCATTACTGCTACCAGCAACAGTGCGATCCATTTCTTCATTGTGTGTTCTCCTTTTTATTTTTGTCCCTCCGCGCGTTTTATACGCGGGGAAGCTTTAGGTTCGTATAAATAAGTTCAACCCCTCTGGCGGCTAACATTGCCGCCGGAATGCTTTATGGGCGCCGTGCCCATGGCCTTTTTTTCTCGAATGTTTCTTTCAATAAATTTACTAATCCGCCCACAAAGAAAACGGAACAATTTGTCTTTGTTTGACACAAATTATACTACGCGCTGCCACACTCGTCAACAAAAATATGGTATACAATATATAATAAAAATGCATCACAATGAGTGCCATCCTGCGAAGCAAAGTAAAATGAACCTATCCGATGGGGAATAAATGGGCAAAAATGCACCTAAAAATGCATAAAGATATTCATTATGGTGCATATATGCATTATTTGGAGCACAAATAGAGATTTCGGCTATGCATAAGCGGTACATAAAAATGCATATGCGTTTTTACCGGCAGGGTAAACAAAACGGCGGGGAGAGTATCCCGCCGTTTGGAGCATAATCTGTTTGTTTTATTCATCCTCATTCTCGGGAGCAAGGCTCCTAAGACCGACCATGCTGTCCACCGGAAGCGAGAACAGCACCGTCTGCGCGTCCGTATGCATGCCGGCTTTCTCCATAATGGCATGCATTATTTTATCCTTATCGGATTTGAGCGTAAGAATATATACTATTTCCTTTTCGTTACTGATTGAAAGGCCGAAAAACTTGGCCTTTGCCCCGGGCGCTGTGCCGCGCGCGTTTATTACCGTGCCGCCGCGTGCGCCCGCGCTGCGTGCAGCGTCCATAACGGTATCGGTGTTGCCTTTCGCCGTGATGGCCACTATAAGCGAATACATAATATCATTCATCTTTTTCACCTCGTCAGATGTCGTCTCATTGGGTTCCTGCTGTCCCTTGGTCAAATAGTTGAAGCTGGACTGTCCGCCCACGCTGCCAACGGGTATGCTCATGGCTATTCCGTTTCCCGGCACCTCTATGCCCATCACGTCCACAAGCCTTCTAAGAATTTTTTTGATATAGCTTGACGGCACGAATGCCTGAAGCAGCACTTTTTCTGTTTTTTCAATGCCAAGATAGTCCAGCACGCTCTTGCTCGCCGTTCCGTGGCAAAGGCTTGCAAACTGCGCCTCTATCCCTATGCTTTTGAGCATGTTCAGGTACGATTCGTATTGATCGCGCTTAACTATGCACAAAAGGAGTCTGTAATCCTTCATGCGTCGCCCTCCATTTCTATAATGTCTTCCACTATTGTTTCGGCCTCGTTCGCCTTTATGCCGGCGCCGGTCTTTATGCGGAACATAACGCCAAGTATCTGGATTGTGATAAGCGGTGTCATCGCCACCATTGCAACTATGCCGAAAGCATCGGTTGCAATGTCCCCACCGACTGCCGAGCATACGCCCATGGCAAGGGGCAGCAGGAACGTTGCGGTCATGGGGCCGCTTGCAACTCCGCCGGAGTCAAACGCTATTGCGGTGAACATGGGCGGAACGAAGAAAGACAGTACAAGCGAAAGTATGTAACCCGGCAGCAGCAGATACATTATGGGCAGCCCTGTAAGTATCCTTATCATCGCCAGACCTACCGATGCACAAACGCCTATCGATAAGCTTACGCTCAGCGCCTTCTTGGGTATCATGCCGTTTGTCAGTTCGTATACCTGTTTGTTCAGCACATGCACGGCGGGTTCAGCAGCCACTATGAAATAGCCCATCAGCATGCCTATCGGCACAACTATCCAGTTGTATTCAAGCATACCGAGTTCTTTTCCGATAAGGCTGCCCATCGGCATAAAGCCGACGTTTACACCCGTAAGGAATATGACCAAACCTATGAACGTATATACAAGGCCGATTGTTATCCTTATCAGCCGGTCTTTCTTCATTTTAATTGAAGTAAGCTGGAATATGACGAAAAATACTATTATGGGCGACAGCGCCAGCACAACTTCCTTGAGATAATGGGGGATGGCATCCTTAAAATAGTTCCAAAGCGCCTTAGTATCCTCGAACACGGGCAGCACGTTTGAACTATACGCCGCGTCCGCGCCGGTGGGCTTGAATATAAGGCCGAGCACAAGCACGGATATTATAGGCCCTATTGAGCAGAGCGCAACAAGGCCGAAGCTATCCTGCTCAGCGTTCTTGTCGGTTCGTATCGCTGCCGCGCCAACGCCCAGCGCCATTATGAAAGGCACGGTCATGGGGCCGGTTGTAACGCCGCCGGAATCGAACGCAACGGCAAGGAATTCCTTGGGAACGAATATAGACACGACGAATACTGCAGCATAGAAACCAATAAGCAAATAATTAAGCGGTATTTTGAACACGATGCGCAGCATGGCAATCACAAGAAATACGCCCACGCCCACGGCTACCGTGATTATAATCGTCATATTTGGAATGTTCGGGACCTGCTCCGCCAATACCTGAAGGTCAGGTTCGGCAATGGTTATGATTATTCCAACAACAAGGCTAATGAGGGCAATGAACCACAGCTTTCGTGAACGGGTTATAGCGGAACCTACTTCGCTGCCGATAGGCGTCATTGCAAGGTCAGTACCCAGCGTGAACAGCCCCATGCCCAAAATAAGCATTATTGCGCCAATTATAAAGGAAATAAGAATGTCGGTAGGCACAGGCACAACGGTGAAGCACAGCACGAATACAATGGCCGTTATCGGCAGGACAGAGGAAAGCGATTCCTTCAGCTTTTCATAAAGTATCGTTTTGTTGGCTTTTAGCACTAATTATCCTCCTTTTTTGATAGATGCCGGCCGGGGGATATCCAGCCATATATTAGTTTAACATAACGAATATTTATATGCTACTCAAAAATTTGCGCATTTGTGAAATATCGGTCAAAAAGTTGGAGGATTTGTTCATTATATATAAATATATAGCAAGACCGCACCCGTTAAAGGATGCGGCCTTAAGAGGGTTAAATATTTTTGAAACGCTTACACCTGCTTAGACTCGGTAAGAGCCTTGTTAGCGGCAGCCATTTCGTCAAATATTCCCGCGTGCTTCTTGGCAACAACGGCCTTGATTACGAACAGGGTGGCAACCATAAGCACAACGGCTATGGCAAGGTTAAGCCACACATTCTGGATAAGACCGGCCAGTATGAAGCTGACGAACGCCACAGCGGAAACGGTGATGGCATAGGGCAGCTGGGTGAACACATGGTTCAGGTGGAAGCAGTGCGCACCGGCAGAGGCCATGATGGTGGTATCTGAAATGGGGGAGCAATGGTCGCCCATAACGCCGCCGGAGCAGGCCGCCGCAAGGCCGATGGTGCAGAGCACAGGCTCTACGCTGTAGTCAAATACCGCAACCACTATGGGAGCCATTATGCCGATGGTACCCCAGGAAGTACCGGTAGCAAAGCCTATCGCAGCGCCGATTATGAATATGACGGCGGGCAGGAACAGCTTGAGGCTTCCGGCGTTGGCCATGGCTGCCTTAACGAACTCGGCAGAGTACATGGCGTAGCGGGTGAAGGAGCAAAGCGTCCAGGCAAAGGTCAGTATCAGTATGGGAGCGATCATCTGAATGAAGCCGTGAGGAACGGATTCCATGGACTTTTCAAACGTAAATGCACCGCGGATCCAGAAGTAGATTATGGTGAATATAAGCGCTATCATGCCGCCAAGTGCAAGAGCCGGTCCTGCCTCAGCATTGGAGAAGGCAACAACGAAATCCTGATAGGCTTCTTCGCCGGGCGTGAAGTATCCGCCGGAGAATACAAGCGCTATAACGCAGACAATTATAAGCACCACAACGGGGATGAGCAGGTCGAGTACGGAGGACTTGCCGCTGGCAGGCTTCTCGTAATCGTCCGCGCCTTCGAAAGGACGCTCGGGAGTGGTGAACAGGTCATCCTTAACCTGCGCGTTATACTCATGCTTAAGCATGGAGCCGTAGTCAAGGTTGATAATGCTGGTGACTACAATCATTACAAGCGTCAGCAAGCAGTAATAGTTCCAAGGAATCTGCTTTACGAAAAGCTCGATACCGTTGATGTCGGAGGTGG
>ERZ772820.19-NODE-19-length-155326-cov-9.626859_pt1 | contig 155326 bp, 136 predicted proteins | sample MGYA00511377_ERZ772820 | MGnify/ENA primary metagenome ERZ772820 (study PRJEB29015, sample SAMEA2737684) | human gut metagenome | biome: human gut; feature: human-associated habitat; material: faeces | place: China | collected 2012 ... | reverse complement strand
CACACCCACGGCGACGCCGACCGCAACGCCGACGGCCACCCCGACGGCAGCGCCCACGGCCACGCCGACCGCGTCTCCGACGCCTACGCCGACCCCGACGCCCACCCCGGTTCCCTATCGGGCTGAAAAGGCGTCCGCATCGGAAAACGCTCTGCCGGAGAATGTGCTCAAGAGCAGCTTCATCGTTTCCGGCGGGCAGAAGGTCGATACCTATGCCAGCAGCGAAACCGTCAGCATGGGCGACCCGAACAAGTACAGCGCGCAGGGCGGTGTGCTGACCTTCCGCGGCGGCCCGCTTCGCCAGAACGCGGCATACGGCACGGTCGAGGTGACGGAGGAGCAGCTTTCCGTCGTCCGCGGCATGCGCACCTCCAGACTGGATAACACATACACCGGCTTTGGCTTTGGCAGCCAGCCGCTGATCGTCAAGTGGTACAAGAACATCCGCGAGATGATGAACATCACGGATGAGTCGAAGAACACGACGGCGATGAAGGAGGTCATCGTTCCCTCCGATGACGGCAAGATTTACTTCTACGATTTGGACACGAAGGCGTATTCCCGCCCGGCGATTGATATCGGTCTGCCGGTCGGCGTGACGGCCAGCGTCAATCCCTACGGTTATCCGCTGCTGTATGTCGGCCAGAATGTGGAGGCGACCTCCGCCTACACCGGCATTATCGGCATGCGCATTTACAACCTGATCAATCAGAAGATGATCGACTTTGAAACCAGCAAGGACGAGGCCGCGTTGGGCAAGGAAGACGCCGTCGCGCCGTCTTCCATCGTGGAAAGCGGCTCGGATACGCTGGTGTACACCGCCAGGAACGGCCTGCTCTACACGCTGGCGATGAATACCTCGTTCGATCTGAACAATGCGACGATCTCTGTCAACCCGGTGAAGACCGCATACGGCTATACCGGCAGCGTCAGGGATTTCAAGCAGGGGATCACCGGCGGCGTGGCCAGCTACGGCGATTATGCGTACTATGGCGACGACACGGGCATCCTCCAGTGCGTGGACATGAACACGATGCAGGCGGTCTGGGCCATTGATCTGGGCGAGAGCATGATGTGCACGCCGGCGCTGGAAACGGAAGAAGACGGCGGCGTATACCTGTACACCGGCACGGCGCTGGGCAAGACGGGGCGCAGCGCGCAGATTCGACTGCTGAAGATCGACGCGCTGACCGGCGACATCGTCTGGGAATGTCAGAGCGCGATCAAGGGCAAGTATGCCAGCAAGGACGCGAAGGCCGGTTCCTACGCGGGCGTGATGGCCTCTCCGCTCGTCGGCGAGGGCGAAATCAATGATCTGATTATCTTCAACGTGAACCACGTCGAGCTGGATGACAAGAGCATCTGCGCGGTCGTGTATGCGCTGGATAAGGCGACCGGCGAGGAAGTATGGAATCAGCCGCTGGATGTGGATTCCAAGTCTTCCCCGATTGGGCTGTATCAGCGCGACGGCAAGAGCTACATCGTCATGGGCGACGACGGCGGCACGCTGCGCCTGATGGACGGCTTTAGCGGAACGACCCTCAGCACGCTCAATCTGGGCAGCGCGATTCAGGCTTCCCCGGCGGCTTACGGCAACGAGATTGTCGTCGGCACGACGGGCGGCATGCTGTATTTTGTTGAACTGAAGTAAGAAACGGAAGGCCTGCGCCGCCGCGGGGATGACCTGCGGCGGCGCGTTTTATACGAAAAAACGGGAGGCTTTGCGCCATGCATACCTATGTGATTGCGCTCGATCAGGGGACGACCAGCTCCCGCGCCGTTTTGTTTGACGAAAGCGCGCGGATCGTCGCCATGAAAAGCTATGAATTTGAGCAGATTTATCCGCAGCCCGGCTGGGTGGAGCACGACCCGGCGGCGATCCTCAATACGCAGGTTGACGCGCTGCGCGAGGTCGTCCGCATTTCCGGCGTTCCGCTGGACAGCATCGCGGCAATCGGCATCACCAACCAGCGCGAAACCACGCTGCTCTGGGATCGGAAAACCGGCAGGCCGCTGCACAACGCGATTGTCTGGCAATGCCGCAGAACCGCGCCGATTGTCGCCCGACTCTGTGAGGACGGGCTTGAAAAGCACATCAAATCCGTGACGAGACTCGTGCCGGACGCCTATTTTTCCGGCAGCAAGCTGAGCTGGCTGCTGGATCGGCTTGGGCTGCACGAGCGCGCTGAGCGCGGGGAAATCTGCTTCGGCACGGTGGACAGCTTTCTGGCGTGGAACCTTGTCAGCGGGCGGCCGCATGTGACGGACGCGACCAACGCGAGCCGGACGATGCTCTTTGACATCCGCAAGAACGATTGGGACGACACGCTGCTCGACGCGCTGAACATTCCCCGCGCCGTTCTGCCGCGCGTGACGGATACATCGGGCGTGATCGGCATGCTCGATCCGTCCATCCTCGGGCGATCCATCCCCGTTGCGGCGCTCTGCGGCGACCAGCACAGCGCGCTCTTCGGTCAGGGCTGCTTTGAGCCGGGCATGATGAAAAACACATACGGAACAGGCTGCTTTCTGCTGATGAACACGGGCGATCAGCCCGCCGTCAGCCAAAACGGGCTGGTTTCGACGATTGCGTGGCGGCTGAACGGAACATGCACCTACGCGCTGGAAGGAAGCGTGTTCGTCGCCGGCGCGGCGATTCAATGGCTGCGGGACGAGATGAAGATCATCGAGCGCGCATCCGAAACGGAGACCATCGCGCGCTCCCTGCCCGATAACGGCGGCGTGTACATGGTGCCGACCTTCACGGGGCTCGGCGCGCCGTATTGGGATATGTACAGCCGGGGCACGATCATCGGGCTTACGCGGGGGACAGGGCGCGCGCATGTTGTCCGCGCGGCGCTGGAATCCATCGCGTATCAATCGGCCGATCTGGTCAGCGCGATGGCTTCCGACTGCGGGCGCAAGCCGTCGGAACTCCGCGTGGACGGCGGCGCGAGCGCGAACCAGTTTCTGATGCAGTTTCAGGCGGATGTGCTGGGCTGCAAGGTGATCCGCCCGGCGGTGATTGAAACGACGGCGCTCGGCGCGGCGCTGCTGGCGGGACTGGCTGTCGGTGTTTGGAAGGACATGGATGAAATCCGGCGCGTTTGGCAGATGGATTTGAGCCTGACGCCGCAGATGACGGAGCAGGAGCGGGAAAAGGCCATGACGCTCTGGCACCGCGCCGTGAAGCGCAGCATGCGCTGGGCGGCGGAGGAAGAATAGCCCGCGCGAGCCGGAATTTGGCGCTTTGCGGGCTTTGACAGAGGCGAAGGCGGGCTCAGCCCGCCTTTTTGCAGGAATTTTTACCCAATCGATAGGTTTTTGCGAGTTTGTGTCGAATAATGCTTTATGTCGTTTCAGCGCGTGAAACGACAGGGAAAACAATCAAGGGGAGGCGGAAACCGATTTTCAGCCCTTTCGGGACGTGAACGGGCAGAAAACCCCGCCCCAAGCGATTCATTTGGCCGACTTTTGACGGAATTGGATGAATATACGCACCCATCCACAAAAAAATGCATGAAGGATGCAGGAATGAGCAAGAAAACGGCGAAAAAGAGTAGGACGGTGAAGGACGATGGCCGGAAGGCTGCCTCAGGCATGGCTTGATGAGCTTCGCGACCGGGCGGATATCGTGCAGGTGGTTTCGCGATATGTGCAACTGAATCCCAAAGGCGGCCGCTATTGGGGGCTTTGTCCGTTCCACGGTGAAAAAACGCCGTCCTTTTCCGTGAATCCGCAGCGGCAGATGTATTATTGCTTCGGCTGCCACGCGGGCGGAAGCGCCATTACGTTTGTGATGGAAATGGAACATTTGGATTTTATGGAAGCGGTCAAGCTGCTGGCCGAGCAGGTGCACATGGAGGTGCCGGAGCTTACGCACAGCAGGGAGGACGCGGAAAGCAAATCACGCAAGGAGCGGCTTTACGAGGCAAACCGGCAGTGCGCGCGTTTTTTTCACGCGCAGCTCTGGAAAAAGGAAAGCGCGCAGATTCTGGAATATCTGCACGGGCGGGAGCTGAGCGACAGCACCATCCGCGTCTTCGGCCTTGGCGCAACGCCGCCGCAGAGCGACGGCGCGACGCGGGCGATGCGTGAACTGGGGTTTACGGACGACGAACTGGTGAGCGCGGGAATCTCCGTGCGGCGGGAAGGCCGCGTGTATGATATGTTCCGGCAGCGCGCCATCTTTCCCATCATCGACGCGCAGGGGCGCGTGCTCGGCTTCGGCGGGCGCGCGCTGGGCGATGTGAAGCCCAAATACCTGAACACGGGCGATACGCCGATATTCAACAAGAGGCTCGGCGTGTTTGCCGCCAATCTGCTCAAAAAGCAGCGCGGGCTCAAGCGCGTGATCCTCACGGAGGGTTACATGGACGTGATCGCGCTGGTACAGGCGGGGGTGCCCGGCGTCTGCGCGACGCTCGGCACGGCGCTCACGCTCGAACAGGCGAGGCTGCTCAAGCGCTATGCGCCGGAAATCTGGGTTTCCTACGACGGCGACGCGGCCGGGCAGCACGCCATCCTGCGCGCGCTGGATATTTTCGAGGAAGAAGGCGTTCCGGCTCGCGTGCTGGATTTTCCGGGCGGCATGGATCCCGACGAATACATCAAAACCTACGGCCCGCAGAGCGTCGAGCAGCTCAGACCGACGGATGCGACCGCTTACCGCATGAAGCAGGAGGCGGCCAACCACGATCTATCCACGGAGGAAGGGCGGACGGCTTACGCAATCGCCTGCGCCAAGTATCTGGCGAAGGTGAAGGAGCCGGTCGAGCTTGAAAACTACGTCAAGCAGTTGATGGTTTCAACGGGCTTTACGCGGGAGGTTCTGCTGGCTCAGATTGGGCGGACGGAGCTGATCGAGGAAAACAAACGACCGATATTCCGCCATGCCGCGCGGCCGCTCGAGGAGAAAAACGACGGCGTGGACACCGAAACCGCCGCTGCCGAAAAGGGGCTGCTCATCCTGCTGGCAGAGGGCGGCATTGAGCCGGGAACGATCTCGGCGGACGACTTTATTTCGCCGCAGAGGCGGGCGCTGGCGCAGAAGCTGCTGGACGGCCTGACCCCGGCGGCCATTCTGGAAGAAATGGACGACGAGGAGGAGCGGAGCCGGACGGCAAAGCTGCTCTCGAGCGAAAGCGGTGCAGGCGAACAGGAACTGCGCATGGTTGCAGATTATCTGCGTGTGCTGGAAAAGAAGCGGAAGGAAAACGAGATCAAGGCGCTTAAAGAAAAAATGAGCACGCAGCAGGGCGAGGAAAAGCGCGGTACGCTGATCAAAATACAGAAATTACTGGCTCAGGAAAACAAGACCGGGAGAAGGGAATGATCGTTAGTGGCATTGAACAAGGAACAGGCACAGCAAAAGGTGAAGGAAATCCTCGACCTTGCGCGCAACGAAAAGAAAACGCTGACCTATCAGGATGTGATGAACAAGCTCAGCGATTTGGATATTGATGCGGACGCGATTGACGCGGTATTTGAAACGCTGGAATCCGAAGGGATCAACGTCATTAACGCGACGGAGGACGAGACCGCTGTGCTGCCCGCCGATGTGACGGGCACGGACATGGACATCTCCGTTCCGGAAGGCATCAGCATTGACGACCCCGTGCGCATGTACCTCAAGGAAATCGGCAAGGTGCCGCTGCTGACGGCGGAAGAAGAGATCGAAATCGCCAAGCAGATGGAAATGGGCGGCGAGGTAGCGGAGGCGGCAAAAAAGAAGCTCGCCGAGGCGAACCTGCGTCTGGTCGTCTCCATCGCCAAGCGCTATGTCGGCCGCGGCATGCTCTTCCTCGATCTGATTCAGGAGGGCAACCTCGGTCTGATTAAGGCGGTTGAAAAGTTCAATTATACGAAGGGCTTCAAATTCTCGACCTATGCGACGTGGTGGATTCGTCAGGCCATCACCCGCGCGATTGCCGATCAGGCGCGCACGATCCGCATCCCGGTGCACATGGTTGAAACCATCAACAAGCTGATTCGCGTCAGCCGCCAGCTGCTTCAGGAGAAGGGGCGCGAGCCGCAGCCGGAGGAAGTCGCGGAAGCGATGGGCATCAGCGTTGAAAAGGTGCGCGAAATCATCAAGATTGCGCAGGAGCCGGTGTCGCTTGAAACGCCGATCGGCGAGGAAGAGGATTCGCACCTCGGCGACTTTATTCAGGATGACGACGCGCCGCCGCCCGCGGAGGCCGCTTCTTTCACGCTGATGAAGGAACAGCTCATGGGTGTGCTCGATACGCTCACCCCGCGCGAAAAGAAGGTGCTCTCCCTGCGTTTCGGCCTGGAGGACGGCCGCCAGCGCACCCTCGAAGAGGTCGGGCAGGAGTTCAACGTGACGCGCGAACGCATCCGCCAGATCGAGGCCAAGGCGCTGCGCAAGCTCCGCCATCCGAGCCGGAGCAAGAAGCTCAAGGACTATCTGGAGTAAACAAAGTTTCAAAAGGGGCGCGGAAGCGCTCTTTTTTGATTGCCGTCCATTCGTGCGAAATTGTATCATAACTGGCGAAACATTCTAGTTTTGCACGATTATGGCGGAAAAGGTGAGAAGATTTCGCTGTTTTCCCGCAAAAAAGAGCGCATTTCCACAGGATTCGACAACGGAAGCGCTTGACATTATGTACATGTGGCGATACAATAGAACCACTACGATTCGAGGCATTTTTGCCCCAGAGTTCGCGGCAAACCGAACTTTGATGGAGGATACGACCATGTACGACATTCCTGTGACGCTCACAACCAATCCGAAAAAAAAGCCGGAGGATGAATCCAAACTCGGCTTTGGCAAGATCTTTACCGATCATATGTTCATCATGGATTACGAAAAGGGACGCGGCTGGCACGACGCTCGCGTGGTGCCCTATGGCCCGTTTGTGATGGATCCGGCCTGCACCGTGTTCCACTATGCGCAGGAAATCTTTGAAGGCATGAAGTGCTATCGCCGCAAGGACGGCGGCTTGAATCTCTTCCGTCCGCGCGACAACTTTGAGCGCATGAACCGCTCTGCCGAGCGCATGGGCATGCCGAAGATCGACGTGGAGGAGGCGCTGGCGGGTCTGACCGCGCTGCTGAAGGTCGATGCGGATTGGGTGCCGAGCGCGCCGGGCACTTCGCTGTATATCCGTCCGACGATGATCTCGACGGATGTGATGCTGGGCGTTCACGCATCTCACACCTATCGCTTCTTCATCATCTGCTCTCCGTCCGGCGCGTATTACGCCAAGGGGCTCGCCCCGGTCGGCATCTACGTCGAGCCGGAGCTGGTTCGCGCGGTCAAGGGCGGCGTGGGCTTCACCAAGACCGGCGGCAACTACGCCGCATCGATTCTCGCGGGTGACATCGCGGAGAAAAAGGGCTACGAGCAGGTGCTCTGGCTGGATGGCAAGGAGAACAAGTACATCGAGGAAGTCGGTTCGATGAACATGTTCTTCAAGTTCAAGGATGCGCTGGTCACGCCGCCGCTGCTCGGTTCCATCCTCGGCGGTATCACCCGCGACTCCATCATCAAGCTGGCCAAGCACAAGGGAATCCCCGTGGACGAGCGCCGCATTACGGTGCAGGACGTCTTTGACGCGGCGGATAACGGCACGTTGGAAGAGGCGTTTGGCTCCGGCACGGCGGCTGTCGTCTCCCCGGTGGGTCGTCTCGCGTGGAACGACCGCGAGATTTCCATTTCCGGCGGCCAGATTGGCAAGCTGACGCAGGATTTCTATGATACGCTGACGGGAATCCAGTATGGCGAGCGTGAAGATCCGTTCGGCTGGGTCGTCAGGATTTCCTAAAAACGAGCGATAAAGGACGAACTTTGTCCGATTCCGAAAGATAAACGGATGATAAATGGCACCCATGCAAACCACGGGTGCCATTGTCATGCGGAGAAAACGAAAACAATCGCGGAGGGATCGACAAATGTTCAGGCAGGAAGAAGTATTCCCGGGCGGCTGGCCGGATAAGACCGTGGAGGCCATGCGGAAACGGCGTTTTGAGCAGAGCATCCGCCAGATGAAGCCGCTTGACGCCAATCGCTTGGAAACGCTGCCCCCCGGCGCGCTGGCGCGCAGGCTGGAGCAGAGCTGGCAGGAGGTCAAGCGCAAGCCGATGTATTACCAGCAGCTGACGCAGGTGTGGAAGCAGGTGCTGGAAACCATCGACGCGCAGGCGGATTGCCTCTCAAACGAGGAACACGAGCTGGTGGAGCGGGCGATCATTTTGGGCGGGACGGCGCAAATCGAGGACGCGGCGGAGCTGGAAGCGGCGCGCGCGTTGTCGCTCAGGCTGTGGGCGAACATCGGGCTGATATCCGACAAACCCTATCTGGAGCTGGAAAAAGCGATTCGCCAACCCGTCGCGCGCGCGTTTGCCAGAGCGGAGCATGAGCGCGTTCGGGCGCGGCTGAGCGGTTTTCACGAATATCTGACGGGGACGCTGTACCGCGTCGGCGCGATGGACGACCGGCAGCCGCAGAAAATGATTCTGCGCGAGGTTCTGGGCGGCGACGAGCGGGACGAGGTTCGCATGCATCTGGCGCGCCGCTATCTGTGGGCGAGCTATGACTGCATGGATTACAGCGGCGGCGTGATGCTCATTCATCCGGCACTGGCTGAACCGCAGAGCGTGATGCGGGGAAAGCGCCGCGCAGGCGGCCTGCTGATGACGCCGGCGGGCTCGGCGCGTTGCACGGATATCCTCCCGGAGGAAATACCGCTGCAAAGAGAGATGGAACGCGCGATTGCGGGGGCGCTCCGCGACGGTCAGTGCGCGGAGGACGTCGCCACAACACTGCGCCTTTTGTGCAAGCAGGGAGCGCCGCTCGACGCGCTGGAAGACGTTTTGCAGACGGCGCTGATCGTCTACGTTTCCGACGCGATGCGCGCCGCGCTTTCCGATTTGTATTTTCAAACGCCCAAGTGGGTCATATCCGCAGGCAGCGAGACGCTGCAATAACCAAAGAGGAGAATCCATATGCAATTCGACGTAACGCCCGAAAAAGACGGAATGATGCTTTCGCGCCTGCTGCTGCAGGCGGCCGATGTGCCGCAGTGGGCCATCAAGCAGGCGATGAAAAACCGAGACGTGCGCGTGGACGGCGTTCGGGTATCGGGCGATGTGCGGGTGCGGGAAGGACAGCAGATTCGCGTCTATTGGCCAAAGGAAGTCGTCGCCTCGCAGGGGCAGAGCAAGCCCGCCCTGCCGATTGTCTTTGAGGACGAGCATATCATTCTTGTCAATAAGCCGCAGGGGATTCAGGCGCAGAACGAAGAAAACCCGCTTGCCGGGGACAGCGTGCTGACCCGCGTGATGGCGGACAAGCAGCGACAGGGCGAAAAAACAGACCGGATTCGGCTTTGCCATCGGCTGGATGTACAGACCGGCGGTCTGCTTCTGCTGACCAAGGACGACGCGGCCTATGAGGCGGCTCGAGAAGCGTTTGAACAGCGGACGATGGAAAAATTTTATACCTGCCGAACCAAGGGTTGCCCGGCCAAACGGGAGGCGGTCATGCATGCGTATCTGCGGAAAGACGCGCAGCTTTCCCGTGTTGCGGTGACGGATTATCCGGCCAGAGGGGCGCTTGAAATCGTTACCGGCTATCGGGTGCTGGAGCCGGGGGAATACGCGCGGCTTGAGGTCGAGCTGATGACGGGGCGCACACATCAGATTCGCGCGCATCTGGCGCACATCGGCCATCCGATTCTGGGCGACGACAAATACGGCGACCGCGCGCTGAATCGCAGGCTGGGGCTTCGCCGTCAGCAGCTCTGGGCGACGCGACTTGTTTTTCACGCGGGCGGTGCGCTGGCTTATTTGGACGGCAAGGCGTTTACGGTGGATTGTCCGTTTTGATGCCGGGGAGGGAAAAGCATGAAACGAGTGCGGTTGATTGCGCTGGACATGGATGGAACACTGCTGCTCAGCGACCATCAGACTGTTCCGCAGCGAAATATAGACGCCATTCGCAGGGCGGATGCGGCAGGGATTCGCGTCTGCATCTGCACGGGGCGCATGATCGAGGATGCAAGCGATTTTGTGAAGCGGCTGAATCTGCCCTGCATGCTGATTGCCTGCAACGGCACGCGAATCAGCGACGCGCCGCTTCCGGAGGGGCGTATTCTTTACAGGCGCTCGCTTGAGCCGGAGGACGCCAAACGCGCGATTGCCCTTCTGATGCCGTATCGCATTATGATGAACGGCTTTGAGGACGGACGGGTGACGACAATCGCCTTTGCGCCGGGGCAGCATTATCATGTCGCAAAGCGCGCGCTGGTTGAGGTCTGCTACGGCGAAGAAGCGATGTATGCAGCGGCAGAGCGCGGCATTATGAAGCTGTATCTGGCGGAAGACGGCTGTGACGGCGCGGCGGACAACGCGAATATCCGGGCGGCGCGCGCGGCCGTTCGCGCGGCGCTGCCGCATTTGCAGATGACCAAATCCGCGCCGGGCAACATTGAAATTACGCCGGAGGACGCGGGGAAGGGGACGGCGCTGGCGTATCTGGCGCAGTACCTCGGCCTTGAGCGGGAACAGGTCATGGCGATGGGCGACGCGGAGAACGACTTGAGCATGCTGGAATATGCGGAGCACAGCGTCGCGATGGCGAATGCGAGCGACGAGGTGAAAGCCGCGTGTCGATATCAGACGACGAGCAACGACGATTGCGGGGTTGCGGCGATGATCGACCGCGTATTGGCGGCCAAGGAGACAACATAATAATACTAATTCTTGTTAAAATGGCTTAATCCGCGCACCATCTTTTTCGCTCTGACTTTGCCTCGTTCCGTTCAACGTACCTCCAGTACGCCTCACTTCACTTGGCTTCGTCAGAACAAAAAATCTGATGCGCTCTGTTAAGCATTTTAACTGCGAATCAGTATAAAAAGAAGAAACCGACGGCAGGGACACAGACCAACCGTCGGTTTCTTCTTTGAGTGCGTGAAAATGCGAATAACCGCTGTGTGGATATGTCTGGCGGTGAGGTTGCCTCAACCCGCTTGCTACAGGGAGTAGGCTGTACGCTCAAACCGGCAGACGGTTTGTATATGCGTTGCGAGCTGAACCAGATATCGCTCGTCCAGTTCGCCAAAGCGCGCGGGATCAGGACTATCGATATCCAGAACGCCGATGACGCGCCCCTGATGGTGAAGCGGGATGACGATCTCGCTTCGGGATGCGCTGTCGCAGGCGATATGGCCGGGAAAGGCGTGCACATCGGCGACGCGCTGAACCTCGTCGCGCTGGGCGGCTGTGCCGCATACGCCGCGCCCCAGCGGAATCCTTGTGCAAGCGGGAAGGCCGCAGAATGGTCCGAGCGTCAGCACACCGCCATCCAGCAGATAAAAACCGCACCAGTTGGTCCTTGGCAAAGCGTCGGCCAGAAGCGCGGCCATGTTCGCCAGATTGGCGATGGGGTTGAGGGTTTCATCCAGCAGGGACGCGGCCTGCGCCAGAATCAGCTCATAGCGCGCCGCCTGATCCTCGGGATAACAGGGCTTGGAAAACGACATGGTGGCTGTTCCTCCTTCAAGGCGAAGAGAAAAAGAGGCGCGTGACGCGCCTCCAAGTGTTTAATGGCCGGTGGTTGAGCCGAGGCCGCCGTTGCGAACGCCCTGCGCATGGTCATCTACCGTGATGCCGAACGGCAGGAAGATGCCTTGCGCAAACGCCGTGCCGGAGGGGACGATCAGCGTCTTGCCCTCGCGGCTGTCGTTGGTCATGCGCATAAAGATGTGCCCCTCGTTATCCGAACGGGCGTAATCGCTGTCGATGACGCCGACGGAATTATCCAGTTGGAAGCGATATTTGAAGCCCAGACCGCTGCGCGGATAGATCGTCAGCACCCAGCCTTCTTCGATCAGCACCCGAAGCCCCGTCGGAATTTTGATGCCTTCGCCCGCGCCGAGTTCAAAACCGACCGGCGCAAAGAGGTCATACCCAGCGGAACCGCTTGTCGCGCGCTCCGGCAGGCGGATGCGCTCATACGCGGCGACGGCCTGCTCGACGGTCTGCTGAGGAAACGTCGCGACCCAATCCGCGACAAAGCGGCGAAGGGAAACCTTTTCAAAACGTGCGACACGAACCATAAAGAACTCCTTTTGTATCGGTCAATTTTTTGCCCACAGGACGATTTCTCCGCTGGCGAGCGTCTTTTTAACGTCGATGACGCGCTGGTTTTTGCTGCCCTTCCAGCGCAGATTGACGTCGCGAAGCGCCTCGACATAAGGGCCGTCCACAATCACGTCGATCATCGGAAGGAAGCTGAGCGTGTCGCGGAAGCTCTCAAACAGATCCCCGGTGTAAAGCCATATCGTTTTTTCCGGGAAACGCTCGTGAATTTCGGCAATCAACTGCCCGACGGTTTCACGGTTGCCGGGGCAGAGCGGATCGCCGCCGGAAAACGTCACGCCGCTCATATAATCCCGCGAGAGGTCGGCAAAAAGCTCTTTTTTCGCCGCGTCGTCAAACGGAATCCCGCTGCAGGCATCCCATGTTTGCGGATTCTGGCAGCCGCGGCAATGGTGCGCACAGCCGGAAACCCAGAGCACCGTGCGCAGACCGTCGCCGTTGAGCATATCATCCACGGTTATGTTATGGTAATTCATGTCACATACTCTTTCTTTCCGCAATTTCGGCCATCTTCGCGTCGTTGAGGCGGCTCTCGCCGTGGACGCGGGAATAGGAAAGGTAGCCGTTCATGCGGTCAATTTTCGTCAGATTGGTGCTGCCGCACTTCGGGCAGACGTCCATTTCGAGCTGCTGATATCCGCAGTCGTCGCAGTAAGCCAGCGACAGGTTGACGCCCTCGTACAGGCCGAGCTTCATGGCGCGGCGCACCAGCGTGCGGATGGCTTCTTTGTTGTAGCTGACGGGATAGCGGACGTATTGAATCTTTCCGCCGTTGGAGAGGTTCCAGAAACGCGCTTCGCTGTTTTGCTTTTCAATCGGCGTGATCTCCTCGGTGACGTGGCAGTGGAAGGAATTGGAGACATATGGCCGGTCGGACACGTTTTCCACAATGCCGTACAGCTTTCGGAACTGCTCGATTTGCAGGCCGCAGAGGCTCTCCGCGGGCGTGCCGTAAATGGCGTAGAGATTGCCGTCTTCCTTCTTGAACTGGTTCACCTTGTCGTTGATGTGCTGCATCACCTCGAGGGCGAACTGGCCGTCTTCGTAGATGCTCTTGCCGTTGTAAAGCTCCTGAAGCTCATTGAGCGCGGTGTAGCCGAAGGAGGCCGTCGCCGTCTTGAGCAGCGGCTTGATCTTGTCGTAAAGCCCCAGATGGCCGCCGTAGAAGCCGCCTTCGCAGTAAGCCAGCGGGTTGGTGCTTGCGCGCATTTCGCCCAGATAGGCGTAGGTGCGGATGTGCAGGCGGCGGATCAGCTCGAGGTAATAATCCAGCACCTCGTAGAAATCGCGGCTCTCCTTGCGCGCCTTGGCGAGAATCAGCGGCAGATGCAGCGAAACCGCGCCGATGTTGAAGCGGCCGACAAAGACGGGCTTGTCGTTTTCATCCGCGGGCTCCATGCCGCCGCGCTCAAACCACGGGGAGAGGAACGCACGGCAGCCCATCGGGCTGATGACCGCGCCGTATTGCTTGTACATCGAGGCGACGTAGCCCTCGCCCGTCAGGCTCAGCCAATCGGGATACATCGTCTTGGAGGAGCACTCGATGCCCGCTTCAAAGACGTCTTCAAGCGGCTTGCCCGGTCCGTGCAGGTTTTCGTCGTAGAGAAAGACCAGCTTGGGGAAGAGCACCGGCTTTTTGTTGTTCTTCTTGCCCTGACCGCCCGCGTGCACCTTGAGGAACAGCTTGCTGGCGAGCTTGGCCATGCGCGTCTGACCGAGGCCGAGCGTCATGGTGATAAACGGATAATCGCCACGGCTGGAAGCGACCGTGTTGAATTTGTATTCCCAGCCCTGGAAGCCCTGCTCGAAGTCGTTGACGATGTCCTTCATCGCTTCTTCCTGCGCGCGCTCGTCGGAGAGGCCGAGGGAACGATAGCGATCATAGAACATGATGTAGCTGGCCTCAGCGTATTTATCCAGAAGCTGATCGACGCAGGACACGGTGAAGCCGCCGTATTGCTGGCTCGCGGCGGAGAGCACGATATCGCCGATCACGTCGAACGCGACGTTCAGCGTCTTCGGCTCGTTATACCACAGGTTGCCCATTTCAAACCCGCCGCGCAGCACGGCGCCCACGTCAAACAGGCAGCAGTTCATCGTGTCGCGGCGGGCGGACATATCGTGAATGTAGATATATCCGTCGCGCTGCGCCTGAAGCTCTTCGACCGTCAAAAAGAATTTCTGATAGAGCTGCTTGTTGAGCTGGTTGAAAATCAGGCTGCGGCGGGTGGAAACCAGCGCGCTGTCGGCGTTGGAATTCTCCTTGTCGCCGATGTACATGATGGATTGCGATTTCTTATAGACCGTGTCGAGCATCTGCACGAAATCGGTCTTATAGTTGCGGTAATCGCGATACGATTTGGCGACCGCCGGGTTGATGGCGTCCAGCGCGCCCTCGACGATGTTGTGCATCTGCGCGATCATAATGCCGTCCGCGCCCAGCGCTTCGCATTTCTCGGTGACGAAGCGGCAGATGAAATCCAGCTCGTCGGGCTTGAAGGTATAGAGCACACGCTCGGCGCTTTTATTGACGGCAGCGACGACCTTTTGAACGTTAAACGGCTCCTTCGTGCCGTCTTTTTTGATGATGTACATCCCCACACTCATTCCTCTCTTTGTATGATTGAAACCTGAAACCACAATATATAGATGTCGGTCTTAAATCTGAACACAATATTTAGTTTGTGCTATCGAGAACCATCTTATCACGAAAACAGGGGGAGCGTCAAGGGTGATTGCGCTTAAAAAAAGAAAATATCTTCCGCGTGAACGTTAGCCCTTTTCGCAGGCGATCAGGCGGCGGGGACGGCCTGCGGAAAAATGACGGAGATTCATGCGGAACAGACAGGATATTGTAAAAAAATGCGTGATTCAGCCAAAGAGAGCGGAAAAACTTGCAGGGCGGCGGTCAGGCGGCGGCTTTACCGACAAAGGAAAGGGAAATGATATACGAATAATCTTGCTGTATTACTTAAAATTGTTCGATTTTAAGCCCTGCCAAAGCGCCAAAATCTTGTTTTTGTTTCGTTTTTACACAAAAACGCAAAATTGTGGCATAAAAACAGGAAAAATGGCGGGTACATTCATTGACAAAAAAGGAAATCAGCGTATAATAAAAATGATGATTATTGCCTCGGTTTTCCGGCGGCAAGAAAGAAGGTTCGACTCCATGAATACGCATTATCACATGACAATCGCCGGCTGTGAGCGCGATCTGCCCATTTGCCCGCTTAATGACAAGCTCTCCATCGGTGCGTTCGTTATCTTTGGCGACTGCGAGCTGACCGAGGCCTGCGCGACGGAGCTGCTCAAGAAAGCGCCGGAGTTTGATTATCTGATTACGGCGGAGAGCAAGGGTATTCCGCTGGTTTATGAGATGGCGCGCCAGCATGGCTGCAAGAAGTGGATGCTTGCGCGCAAGGGCGTGAAGCTCTACATGAAGGACGTAATCGGCGTGGAGGTTCGCTCCATCACCACCGACCATGTGCAGAAGCTCTATATCGACGGCGAAGACGCCGCGCTGATGAAGGGCAAGCGCATCCTGATTGTGGATGACGTGATCTCCACCGGCGAGTCCCTCACGGCGCTGGAGAAGCTCGTGGAAAAGGCCGGCGGCAACATTTGCGGCCGCATGGCAATTCTCGCGGAAGGCGACGCGCAGGAGCGCGGCGATATCATCTATCTGGAGAAACTGCCGCTCTTCAACCCGGACGGTACGGTTCTCGGCTGATTTCATGCACAAACAGCCCCTCGACGCATAGGCTTTTAGCAGAACGTCGAAAGGGGCTGTTCTTTTATGGATCAAATCAATGCGACCACGACCGAAAACGAATGGATCAATCAGGCGGCGATGGAGCGGGACGCCGGCGCATGCCCGCCGGGCAGCGAAACCTATCGGGTTCAGCGCGGCGACAGCTTCTACCTGATCGCCCGGAAGTTCGGCGTGAGCGTGCGCGCGCTGATGAACGCCAACCCGAATATCGCGGCGGGGCATCTGCTGGTGGGCGATATCCTGTGCGTGCCGGTGGGAGAGGGGCGATCCTGCCCGGTCGGTTCCTCCGCGTATACGGTGCGGCCGGGGCAGAGCGTTGTGGACGTCATGCTGTCCTCCAACGTGTCACTCAGGGCATTGCGCGAATACAACGAGGATATCCGGCTGACGGCGCTGCGCCCCGGCGATGTGCTCTGCGTGCCGCCGAGCGGAGATCGGGGGCTTTGCGAAAACGGCGGTCCGGTCTATCGCCTTCAGGAAGGCGACACGCTGGATGAAATCGCGGCGCGCAACGGCACGAATGTTGAGCAGCTCCTGCGGCTGAACCCCAACCTGCTGCCCAGCGATTTTGTCAGCGGACAGGTGATCTGCCTGCCGACCAAGCGGCGGATCGTGGAGGAAAGCGAGCCGGAAGTTTGACCTACATAGCGAAACGCACGCCATTCAATTTCATATAGGAAAAAGGAGCGGGTCTTGCGAACTCGCTCCTTTTGTGCTTGGCTGAAATTTAACAGCGCGTTTATTTCTTTTTGCTCAGGCTGATTTTGCTTTCCGTGTGGTTCATCAGGCGCTTGATGTTCGGCGCATGCCGCCAAATCGCCAGCAGGCAGATGGCGATCACCGAACCCCAGATGACCGGGTTGCAGGGCGTGGTGAGCATGATGAAGAACGGAAGCGTGACGGCCGCGCCCAGCGAACCGGCGGAGACATAGCGCGTCAGCGCCACGATCAGCAGGAACACGCCGAAGGCGCACAGCGTCTGCGCCGGAAACACGATCAGCAAACAGCCGAAGCTCGTCGCGATGCCCTTTCCGCCCTTGAAACCGAAGTAGAGCGGAAAATTGTGCCCCAGAATGGCGCCGAACGCGCCGACGATTTCACCCGCCTGCGTGCCAAGCCACGCCTTGCCGATCAGCACGGCGACAATGCCCTTGAGCAAATCGCCCGCGAATGTCAGCAGGGCATATTTTTTGCCCATGACGCGGAGCATGTTCGTTGTGCCGGAATTGCCGCTGCCCTCGCTGCGGATATCCTTGTGGCCGAACACGCGGGAGACGATGACGCCCGTGGAAATGCTGCCCAGCAGGTAGCCGATCACAAGCGTCAGAATCAGCTTGACAGAAACGCTCATTTCACGTCATCTCCCTTTTGATTCTTGTTGCGGAGGATGAAACGAATCGGCGTGCCCTCAAACCCGAAGGATTTGCGGAACTGATTTTCCAGATAGCGCTGATAGGCAAAATGCATCAGCTTTTCGTCGTTGACGAAGAGCACAAAGGTCGGCGGGCAGACGCTCTGCTGCGTGGCGTAATAAATCTTGAGCCGGCGGCCGCTGATATACGGCGGCTGGAGCGCGGTGGTCGCGTCGGCCAGAATATCGTTGAGCAGGCCGGTTGTGATGCGGCGGGAGGTCTGGCCGTAGACCTCGCGGACGCTTTCCAGCACCTTCGGCACGCGCTGACCGGTCAGCGCGGAGATGAAGAGCACCGGGGCGTAATCCATGAATTTAAGATCCTCGATGACCTTCTTGCGGAAGGCTTCCATCGTGTTGGTGTCTTTTTCCAGCGCGTCCCACTTGTTGACGACGATGATGGCGGCCTTGCCCTCGTCGTGCACATAGCCCGCGACCTTCGTATCCTGCTCGGTTACGCCGTCCTCGGCATTGATGACGATCAGGGCCACGTCGCAGCGGCGCACTGCGGCCAGCGCGCGCACGATGCTGTAACGCTCGATGGATTCTTCTTCGATGGCGCGCTTGCGGCGAATACCGGCCGTGTCGATGATGTTGTAGCGCTGGCCGTCGCGAACAAACGCGGTATCAATCGCGTCGCGCGTCGTGCCCGCAATGCCGGAGACCATGGAGCGCTCCTGCCCGAGAATCCGATTCACGAGGCTGGATTTGCCTACGTTCGGGCGGCCGACGACGGCGATTTGAATGGTGTGATCTTCTTCGTCCTCGGTCTGCTCGTCCTGCGGGAAATGCTTGACCATTTCATCCAGCAAATCGCCCAGACCGAGCATGTTGGTCGCGGAGATGGGGAAGGGATCGCCCAGACCGAGCGCGTAGAAATCGTAGATGTTGTCGTTCATGCCCTGATAATCAACCTTGTTGACCACCAGAATGACCGGCTTGCGGCTCTTGCGCAGCATGGTGGCAACATCTTCGTCGTCAGCGGTCATGCCGGTGCGGCCGTCGGTAAAAAAGAGAATCACGTCGCAGGTGTCGATGGCGATTTCGGCCTGACGGCGCATCTGCTTGAGCAGGATATCGTCCGTGCGCGGCTCAATGCCGCCGGTGTCGATCAGGGTGAATTTATGGTTGAGCCATTCGCAATCCGCGTAGATGCGGTCGCGCGTCACGCCGGGGGTATCCTCCACGATCGAGATGCGCCGCCCCGCGATTTTGTTAAAGAAGGTCGATTTGCCCACGTTCGGGCGGCCGACGACCGCGACAAGGGGTTTGGCCATGCTTATTCCTCCGTTCCGCGCAGGGCATAGAGCAAATCCGCGCCGTCGTCCGGGACGGGGGTGATGCGGATGCCGAGCTGCTGCTGCGCCTGTTCAAGCGTCATGTCATCCAGAAAGATTTCCTCTCCCTGGCGAAGCATGCTTTCGGTGATGAGTATTTCATCTGCTTCCTCGCCTTTGAGCTGCGCGACCAGATCCTGCCCAGTAATCAGGCCGGAGACGGTTACGGTCTCGCCGAAGAAGTAGTTGACGATGGGTTTAATCCGGATATCGACGCCGCTGACGGGATGGCTTGTTATCAGCTCCCGCAGAAACGGCGCGACAGATGTGCCGCAGGCCATGATGACCCTTCGCTTTTCCGCCTGCCCTTCGTCGGGATCGAGGCGGACGGCCGTTTCGTATTCGTCCTTCAGGCGGCAGAGCAGGCCGACGCCGTTTTCGAACTGCGGAAAATCCTCATAGCTGTCCACATCGGGCAGCGGATGCTTCGCAATCTGATAAAATTCGTCGGAGGGGAAGACGAACCGCGTACCGTGCGCGGCGAGCATCTCCTTTTGAAACGCCTCCGCCTGCCGGATGACCTGCTCGGCCTCCTCCTGCGTATAGGGGCGAAGCGGATACAGATGTTCGCGGTATTTGGTCAGCCCGACCGGCACCAGCGCCACCGTCAGCGCGTGCGGCGCGAGCGAGGCCAGATCGCGCATGGTTCGTTCCAGCTCCGGCCCGTCGTTGATGCCGGGGCAGAGCACGACCTGACAGTGAAAGCTCATGTCGTGGTCGGCAAAGCGGCGAAGGTGTTCCATGATGCGGTCGGCATGGATGTGGTGCAGCATCTTTTTGCGCAATTCGCCGTTGGTCGTCTGCACCGAGATATACAGCGGGCTGGCGTGACGCTCGATCATGCGATCCATTTCCTGCGGCGGCAGGTTGGTCAGCGTCACAAAATTGCCCGCCATCAGCGAGAGCCGCCAATCGTCGTCGCGCACATAGAGGCTGGGACGCATGCCCGGCGGCATTTGCTCGATAAAGCAGAACATGCAGTGGTTCGCGCAGGTCTTCGGGCAGCTCATCAGGGAGGATTCGAGCGTCAGCCCGAGCGGCTCCTCGACGAGCTTGTAAACGTGCACCGTGCGCGACTGGCCGTCGTTATCCTCCAGCAGCATTTCCAGCGACGGACGTGCGGTGAGATATTGATAATCGACCAGATCGAGCACCGGCGTTCGGTTGATGGAAACGAGCGTTTCCCCTTCCCGGATGCCGCTGCGCGCGGCAAGCGAACCGGGGTGAACGCGAACAATACGCTGGGGCATGGAAACGAAACACCTTCTTTTTCAAAATAACCCAACATATTATGATGGATTTCGGCGGCAAAGTCAAGCATTTGCATAAAAAAACGCGCGGCAGGCTGAAAAACCGCCGTGCCGCGCAGTAAAACCGTTTGTTATCCGTTTTTGTTCTTCGGCTTTTTGCCCAACAGGCCGCCGGTCATTTCGCTGACGTTTCGCCCGAGCTTTTCGCCCATGGCCTTGCCGCTGCCGGTCTGCGCAAACGCGAAGATCAGCACGCCCGCCACGACGGCCACAAGCAGAAAGATGACGCCGCCGGAAACGCCCGCGTCGTCTTTTGCGGCCGGTTTCTGCGCGCCGGATGCGCCTTTTTCGCTCTTTTCCGCGCTGGCGCTGCCGGTCTGCGGGCCGTAAAGCGTGTTGGAGACGACCTTGGCCATCATATCCGCCGAATTGAGCACGCGCTCTTTGCTGATGGTATGTGTGCCAAACTCAAGCAGAATCGCATGCGGCGCGAGATCCTGATTATACGTGCCCTTGCCGATGAAAATATCCTTCACCAATCCGGGATACTGCTTATCGGCGACGGCCTTCATCTGCTTGGCAAACTCCCGGTTGACCGAGCTGTTCTGGTTGCCGCGCCCGACCAGCAGCCGAACCCGCGACACGTTTTCGCCGTCGATGCTGCATGCGTATTCGCTCTGGTCGGGGATGCCGTCGCGATGGACGTCGATGATCGCGTCCGGCCTTTTCTGCAAAAGCCGCTCGGCGGTCTGGCGGCTGCGCCGATACGCGCCGGAATCATGGGGCAGGTGGGTGGATTCATCCAGAATCACGTCGATGCCCTGCTGCTGGAGCGCGTCGCGGAATTCGCGCGCCACGTCGTATATGCCGCCCTGCCCGTTGACGCTCTGCGTTCCGTCGGAGGGAACGTAGCTTTCGTCGCTGTGCGTGATGTACATGGCGATCAGCTTGCGGGAATCATTGGCTTTTGCGCTGGCGGCGGGCACGGCGCTTTCCTGCGCGAAGACGGGCTGAGCCTGCCCCACGTCCAGCCACGAAACGTCCGGCATGGTTTCCTCGCCGATTTTTTCCGCGATGGCGTTTCCGTTTTGCACGGTTGCGATGCGGTAGAGGATGTTGTCGGCGCTGATATATTCGTCGCCTTCGCTGATTTCGCCGCTGATGGAGAACAGATACGCGCCCGTTCCGTCTACCGCGACGTGCAGCGATTCGGCGACGTCGTCGGCGGAGGCCGTCGGCAGAAAGGCGGCGTATAACGCAATCGCCAGCGCAAAGGAAAGCGCGAGGCGGGAGAGTTTTTCCTTCATGCGCTTTGACCTCCCTGCAGCGTGCTGCCGTCCGTCTTGCCGCGCGCCATGCGCTCCATGATTTCGCCGAACAGCTCGCAGAGCATCACCGCCGTCACGCCGGAAAGCACGACGGCGTCCAGCGCGCCCGCGCTGCCCAGATACAGAACCTGCTGAACGCCGCGCGTCCAGTTGACCACGCCGATTGCCGTGTCGGCAAGAATCATGCCGAGCACGCCCGCGATAAACGCGCTGCGCCGGGATCGCCCCGTCAGCCACGCGATGACGCCGCCGCACAGACCGTAGAGCACCATCGGGTCAAACGGCATGGCGACGGGGTCTGCGGGGAACAGCAGGCTGATGACGTCAATCACCGCGGCGGTCAGCACCGACGCGACCAGACAGCGGATTCGCTCCCTGCCCGTTCCGGCGTGAAAAAACAGATAGACGCAGACGCCTAAAGGCACAAGCGCGCCGCCGATGTTGACGGAAACCATTCCCAAACGGATATCCGGCAGCCAGCCGCCGACAAAAATCAGCGCGACCAGAAGCAGCGCCTGCCTGTCGGTGAGCGCCATTCGATCCAGAACGCGCTGCAAAACGCCGAACAGAATCAGCAGCGCGAGCACCACCAGAAGAATCATGCCCAGAGACACACAGTATCCCTCCTCGCTTCATTTCAGTAAAGACAGGATGCGCCGAAACGGCGTTTCATATGCCTGAAGGCGCGAAAAACAGTGTCCAAACCTGAACGGAAATGCGCAAGTTTCAGGCGGGGCATTGCAAAAAACGGAAAAATCAGGTATAATATAGAGTTGTACGATTATAAGGAGGGCTTTATTCATGGCGAAAACCTATTCTGCCAGCATGCTCAAGGTGCTTGAAGGGCTGGATGCGGTTCGGATGCGTCCGGGTATGTACATCGGCTCGACAGGCTCCCGCGGTCTGCACCACCTGCTTTGGGAAATCGTGGATAACGCGATTGACGAGGTGGCCAATGGCTACGCCAGGAGCATCTCCGTGGAGCTGCACAAGGACGGCAGCGCCTCCGTGGAGGACGACGGCCGCGGCGTTCCGGTCGATATCCACCCGGAATTGGGCATCACGGGCGTGGAGGTAATCTACACCCGGCTGCATGCGGGCGGCAAATTCGATCATCAGAATTATGCGTATTCCGGCGGCCTGCACGGCGTCGGCGCATCGGTCGTCAACGCGCTGAGCAAATGGCTCGTCGTGGATAGCTGCACCGGCGGCGGTCACTACCGCATGCGCTTTGAAAGCAATTATGATCCGGCGGAAAAGAAAATCGCCTCCGGGCGCGCGGTGACCCCGCTGGAGCGCGTCAGCGCGACGCGCAAGCATGGCACGCGCGTGACGTTCCTGCCGGATGACACCGTTTTTGAGGAAACGAAATTCAACGCTGAAACCGTCCGCCGCCATTTGCGCGAGCTGGCATATCTGAACAAGGGGCTTTCCATCACATTTGTCGATGAACGGGAAAAAGACCCGGAAAAGCAGAAAACCGTCTTCATGTACGAGGGCGGTCTGGCGGATTACGTGAGCTATATCAATCGGGATAAAACGCCGCTGTATGAAAACGTGCTGATGCTCGACGGCATGCAGGACGACGTGCGCGTGTGTCTGGCGATTCAGCACACCGACGATTACGCGGAGAACATCTTTTCCTATGTCAACAACATCCCGACGGCCGAGGGCGGCACGCATGAAATGGGCTTTAAGGCCGGGTTTACGCGCGCCCTGAACGACTATGCCCGCAAGGTCGGCGCGCTCAAGGAAAAGGACAACAACCTGATGGGCGAGGATTACCGCGAGGGAATCACGGCGGTGCTGGCGACCTTTGTGCGCAACCCGCAGTTTGAGGGGCAGACGAAGGGCAAGCTGGGCAACACGGAGGTTCGCCCGGCGGTGGAGGCTTTCGTGTACGCCCGCATGACGGAATACCTCGAAAACCTCAAAAATCAGGATGTTGCGCAGGCAATTGTCGAAAAAGCGCTGCGCGCCTGTAAGGTTCGCGAGGCTGCGCGAAAGGCAAAGGAAGTCGCCCGCGCGAAAAACCAACTGGACGCCGCGCCGCTGGTCGGCAAGCTCTCAAGCTGCACGGGCAGAAAGGCCGAGGAGAACGAAATGTTCATCGTCGAGGGCGATTCCGCAGGCGGCAGCGCCAAGCAGGGGCGCGACCGCCGCTTTCAGGCGATTCTGCCGATCCGCGGCAAGCCGCTCAACGTGGAGAAAAAGCGCATCGACCAAGTGCTCGCCAACGAAGAATTCCGCTCGATCATCACGGCGCTGGGCACGGGCATCGGCGAGGATTTTGATATCAAGAGCCTCAAGTATTACAAGGTCATCATCCTTTCCGATGCGGATCAGGACGGCGCGCACATCCGCGCGATTCTGCTGACGTTCTTCTATCGCTATATGCGCGAATTGATTACGGACGGCCATGTGTACATCGGCATGCCGCCGCTGTATCGCGTTGCAAAGGGCGACAAGATCGTTTATGCGTATGACGACAAGGAGCTGGCCTCCGTCACGGCGAAGGCGGGCAAGGGCTACACCATTCAGCGCTACAAGGGCTTGGGCGAGATGGATCCCTCCCAGCTGTGGGAAACGACGATGAACCCGGAGAACCGCCAGCTCATGCAGGTGACGCTGGAGGATGTGGCCGAGGCCGAACGGCTGGTGACGCTGCTGATGGGCGACAAGGTTGAGCCGCGGCGCGACTATATCACCACCTATGCCGATTTCAACAAGGTGGATACGTTTCTGGCTCGAGAAGGGAAGGCAAAGTAATGGCACGCAAAAAGGAAGGCGGTCAGCCGCCGAAGGGGACTGCGCCGCATCACGAGATCATCCAGCGCCCGATGGAAGAGGTCATGCATATCTCGATGATCCCGTATGCGGAGCACGTCATTCTGGAACGCGCGCTCCCGCGCGTGGAGGACGGCCTCAAGCCGGTTCAGCGGCGTATTCTCTTCACGCTCAGCGAGCTGGGCGTTACGCCGGATAAGCCGCACAAAAAATGCGCGCGCATTGTCGGCGACTGTCTGGGCAAATATCATCCGCATGGCGACAGCCCGGTTTACGACGCGATGGTGCGCATGGCGCAGCCGTACAGCATGCGCGCCCTGCTGGTTGACGGCCATGGCAACTTCGGCTCGATTGACGGTGACAGCGCGGCCGCGATGCGTTACACCGAGGCGCGCATGGCGCCGCTCGCGCTGGAAATGCTGCGGGATATCGACAAGGACACCGTGCCGTTCAGCTTTAACTTTGACGATACGCTCAAAGAGCCGGATATGCTGCCTGCGCGATATCCGAACCTGTTGGTGAACGGCGCATCCGGCATTGCGGTCGGTCTGGCGACGAATATTCCGCCGCATAACCTCAAGGAGGCTGTCGACGCAGCAATTCTGGTCATGGACAAGCCGGAAGCGACGCTGGATGAGATTATGAACGTCCTGCCCGCGCCGGATTTCCCGACGGGCGGCAGGCTGATTCGAAACGACGAAATTCGCGCGGCTTACGAAACGGGGCGCGGCAAGCTGACCCTGCGCGCCAAGGTGCACATCGAGGATGGCGCGGCGGGGCGCAAGCTGATTGTCATCACCGAGGTGCCGTATCAGATTCCCAAGGCGGCGATGCTGGAAAAAATTCTCAAGCTCAGCGAGGAGCGCAAGGTTCAGCTCGGCGGCATTTACGATATCCGCGACGAATCCGACCGCACGGGTCTGCGCGCGGTGATCGAGCTGAAGCGGGACGTCGATCCGATGGCGATCCTGTCGGTGCTCTATAAATATTCCGATTTGCAGATCACCTTCGGCGTGAACATGGTGGCGATTGCGGAAGGCCGCCCGGTTCAGATGGGCGTCAAGGCGATGCTTACCTATTATATTGAGCATCAGAAGCGCGTGGTGACCCGCCGCACGAAATACGAGCTGGAACAGGCGCAGGCCAGAGAGCATATTCTGGCCGGTCTGATGGTGGCGGTCAACCATCTGGACGAGGTTATCGCGCTCATCCGCAAAAGCAAAAGCCCCAAGGAAGCCAAGGAGCAGCTGATTGCGCGGTTTGGGCTGACAGATATTCAGGCGCAGGCGATTCTGGATATGCGCCTTCAGCGCCTTACCGGGCTGGAAATCGAGGCGCTTCGCAGGGAATATGCCGCGATTCTCAAAACCATCGCGCGGCTTGAGGGCATTTTGAAGAGCGAGAAGAAGCTGGACGACGTGATTCGTCAGGAAATGACCGAGATTCGGGATCGATACGGCGATGAGCGCCGCACCGAGCTGATCGAGGACGACAGCGCGACGCTGCCGGTCGTGGAAAACAAGCCCGCCGCGGAAGACACGGCGATTCTGCGCCTGCGCGACGGCCAACTGCGCCGCATGAGCCCGCGCATGGTGGATAAATACCTCGCGCAGCCCGGCGCAAAGGACGACGTGGTGGAAATCATTCAGACGGCGACGGACGAGACGCTCTACTTCTTTACGAACAGGGGAAACTGCTTCATGCTGGACGTTTCCAAAATTCCGGAGACGATGAAGCTCAGGGATCGCGGAAGTCTGCTGACCGGCCTGATCGCCGGATTGGCCGACCACGAGCATGCCGTCGCCATGGTCTGCGTCAAGACGGAGGAGATGGCGAAAAAGGGCGATTTCCTGTTTATCACCAAGAACGGACAAGTCAAGCGCACGACGGCGGCCGAATACGGAATCCGCCGCGCGCGCTTCGTGGCGATCAACCTCAAGGACGAGGACGAGCTGGTCGGCATGGTGCAGGTGGCCCCCGACGACAAGGACGACATCATTCTGATTACCCGTTTGGGCACGGCGCTCCGCTTCAGGCTCGACACGGTTTCCTGCACGGGGCGCGCGACGGCGGGCGTTCGCGGCATGGACGTGGGCAAGGACGACGAGGTGCGCTGGTTTGAAATCCCGAAGGCGGGCGATATGCTGCTGGTGCTCAGCGACCGCGGCTTCGGCAAGCGGATGCTCAGCGACGATGTGGAGCGGCAGGGCCGCGCAGGCAAGGGGCAAAAGCTCCTGCCGATGAACAAGACGGGCGAAACCGGCACACAGCTTGCCGCCTGCCTCAATGTCACGGGCGCAAAGAGCGCGCGTGTGGAACAGCGGCACGGCCATGTGACGGTGCTCAACATGGACGAAATTGCCGTGGAACGCCGCACGAGCAAGGGGCAACTGCTCATCAATGTGCTGCTTGACGATGTGGTGGAATACGCCGCACTGACCGCGGAAACAAATAACGACAATTAATACTAATTCTTGTTAAAATGGCTTAATCCGCGCACCATCTTTTTCGCTCTGACTTTGCCTCGTTCCGTTCAACGTACCTCCAGTACGCCTCACTTCACTTGGCTTCGTCAGAACAAAAAATCTGATGCGCTCTGTTAAGCATTTTAACTGCGAATTAGTATAAACAGGATTCCGGGCTGCTTTTTCTGAACAGAAGAAGCAGCTCTTTTGTATAGGCGCGCGGCGTGGCGAAGGGCGGCGAGCGAACAAGCCGAATCGGGTAGATCATATCGTTTCGAAACGACCAAATGCGGCGGAAATGTGAAATCTTTCTTTTGAGAGAAAAATTAGGGAAGAAACGAGCGGTCTGCTCCGTCTAATGAGTGAAGTTCTAAATGCAAAGCGCGCCACATATAAACCTTCGAGGTGATAAGTGGAGGCGATGCGGATGAACAAAAAGCGCTTCGGTTCGCTTTCCGTAAGGCATTGGGCCATGATCTTCGCGCTGGCGGCTTTGACGGCCGCTTATGTGACGCGAAGCGACGGTCCGGGGCTGATGGCGGCGACGACGACGCGCGAGCTGCCGGTGTATAACGTCGATACAGAGGAAAAAGTGCTCTCCATCAGCTTTGACGCCGCATGGGGAAACGCCAATACAGAGGGGATTTTGAACATTCTGGATCAATACGGGGTGAAGACCAATTTCTTTCTGGTCGGCTTCTGGGCGGAAAAATACCCCGAGCTGGTGGCGGAGCTGCAAGCCAGAGGGCATGAGGTGGGCAACCATTCCGCCACGCACCCGCATATGTCGAAGCTCTCCGATTCGCAGATTCGCGAGGAGCTGAAACGGTGCAGCGATTTGGTGCAGTCCATCACGGGCAAGCCGACCACGCTTTTCAGACCGCCGTATGGCGAATACAACGACGAAGTGGTACGCATCAGCCGGGAAGAAGGCTATGAATGTATCCAGTGGAATGTGGATTCGCTCGATTGGAAGAACATCAGCGCCGAAGACATGGTCAGGCGATGCACGAAGAACGTGAATCCCGGCGACATCGTGCTCTTCCATAACGATTCCAAGTATATCCTGCAAGCGCTGCCGCAGATTCTTGAATACTATCAGCGGGCGGGTTACAGGGTCATTCCGATTTCGCAGCTCCTGCTCGAAGGCGAAACGTGGATCGATCATGCGGGCACACAACATTCGGTCACGCCGGCGCCTTCGGCATCAACAGGCAATGAATCAAGAAAGATTGAGCAATAAGGAGGACGTACAATGGAAAACGTCATTAACACACTGCATTTGAGCGGTAAGGTTGTGGGAACGCCCGTGGTGGGGCATGAAGCGTTCGGCGAGAAATTTTATTACCTGACGCTGGGCGTGCCGCGTCTGTCCGGCGCGCAGGATCTGCTGCCGGTCACGCTTTCCGAGCGGCTGCTCGACGGCGCGATGCTCTCCGACGGCGATACGCTGGCCATTGACGGACAGGTGCGCTCCTACAACAAAATCATCGAAGGCGCGGGGCGGCTGCTGATTACGGCGTTCGCCCAGAAGATCGTTGAAAACGACGAGCACGAGAATCCCAACCAAATCCAGTTGACCGGCACGCTCTGCAAGGCTCCGGCGTATCGAACGACGCCGTTTGGGCGCGAGATTGCCGATATGATGCTGGCTGTAAACCGGGCATACGGAAAGAGCGACTATATTCCGTGCATCACGTGGGGGCGGAGCGCACGCTTTGCCGCCAAGCTGGACGTGGGCGATAAGATCACCCTGACGGGGCGGCTGCAATCGCGCGCGTATCAGAAGCAGATGCCGGATGGCAGCGTGATCGAAAAAACGGCGTATGAGGTTTCCGTCGGCCATTTGGAATTGCTGGACGGCGCGCATAACGCCGATCCGGCGCAGGCGCACCCCGCGCATGCGTTTCACGCGGAGGCAGCACAGCCGCAATAAGCGGCCGCTTTAGTGAAATAAAGAAGAAAAGCGGTGAAACAGAGCGTTCGCCGCTTTTTTTTGCGCGGTATCTGTGCTATAATGAAGTGAAATTGATCGACAGACGTTATGAGGAGGACGGCAGCATGCAGGATCACATCATCAACGATCAGATTGCCGATTTGGCTCGCGCGATGCTTGAGCTGGATAATATGGACGAAGCCTATCGTTTCTTTGAAGATATTTTTACGATTCACGAATTGCAGGCGGTCGCGCAGCGGCTGGCGGTCGCGCGCCTTTTGCAGAAAAAGGTCACCTATCAAGAGATTGCCGAACGCACCGGCGCGAGCACGGCAACCATCAGCCGCGTCAATCGCTGCCTGACCTACGGCGCGGGCGGATATCAGCTCATTTTGGGCAAAACGAAATTCGGCGATGAAATAAGCGAGGGAAATCCATGAACTTAAACGACCTGAACAGAGAACAGCGGCTCGCGGCGGAAACGCTTGAAGGGCCGCTTTTGGTGCTTGCTGGCGCGGGATCGGGCAAGACCCGCGCGCTGACGTATCGCGTGGCGAACTTGCTGGAGCACGGTGTGCCGCCGTGGGCGATTATGGCGATCACCTTCACCAACAAGGCGGCGAAGGAGATGCGGGAGCGCATTGAAAAACTGGCGGGCGCGGGGGCGGAGGACATCTGGGTTTCGACGTTCCACTCCGGCTGCGCGAAAATTCTGCGCCGCGACATCGAAAAACTGGGCTACACGCGCTCCTTCACGATCTACGACGACGACGACCAGATGAGCGCGCTGAAGGAAATTCTGAAAAAGCTGAACATCGACGACAAGTTTTTGCCGCCCAGAGAGATCAAGAGCAAGATTTCCGATGCGAAAAACAAGCTGCTCGGCCCGCAGGATTGGTTTTCGCAGAGCGAGAGAGACTATCGAAGCCAGCTCGTTTACGACGTCTATCAGGCGTATGAGGAAAAGCTGAAAAGCTCGAACGCGCTGGATTTCGACGATTTGATCGTCAAAACGCTTGAGCTTTTTGCGCAGCATCCGCCGGTGCTGGAGGCCTATCAGCGCAAGATTCGGTATATCCATGTCGATGAGTATCAGGATACGAACTACGCGCAATATATGCTTGTGCGCCTGCTGGCGGCGCAGAGCCGGAACCTTTGCGTCGTCGGCGACGACGATCAATCCATCTACGGCTGGCGCGGTGCGGATATCCGAAACATTCTCGATTTTGAAAAGGATTTCCCGGATGCAAAGGTCATCAAGCTGGAGCAGAATTACCGCTCCACGGCAAATATTCTGGACGCGGCGAATCAGGTCATCGCGCTCAACGCCAACCGCAAGGACAAAGCGCTGTGGACGCAGCAGGGGCCCGGCGAGTTGATCCGGCTGTATCGGGCGGGCGACGAGCGCGAGGAGGCGGCTTGGATTTGCCAGCAGATTCGCGAATTGAAATCGCGCGGCGAGGAGCTTGGCCGCTTTGCCGTGCTCTATCGAACCAATGCACAGTCCCGCGTCATCGAAGAATCGTTCGTGCAGGCGGGCATCCGCTACCGGATGTACGGCGGGCTGAAATTCTATGACCGCAAGGAGGTCAAGGATATTCTGGCTTATCTGCGCGTGCTGGTCAACCCGGCGGACGATATTTCCGTGCGGCGCATCATCAACGTGCCCAAGCGCGCCATTGGCGATACGACAGTGAACGAACTGGCGCGCCACGCCGCGCAGGAGGAAATGCCGCTGCTGACCGCGTGCATGGATATGCCGGAGAGCCTGAATCCCCGCGCGCGCAAGAGCGTGGAGAAATTCAGCGAACTGATGATGAGCCTGACCATGATGCAGGAGACGATGAAGCTAACCGAACTGGTGCAGCATGTCATCGACACGGTCGGGCTGGAAAGCCAGTATACCAAGGAAGACAACGACGAAAACCGTTCCCGCGTGGAGAATATTCGCGAATTTGTCGGCGCGGTCAAGGAATTTGAAGAGAAAGCCGACAACCCGACGCTGACGGATTATTTGGAAAACGTGTCTCTGGTGTCCGATCTGGATGAGATGGGCGACGACGGCGGCGCGGTGACGATGATGACGCTGCACAGCGCGAAGGGACTTGAATTTCCGAATGTGTTCATGGTCGGCATGGAGGAAAATCTGTTTCCGTCGGCCAGAAGCCGCGACGACGAGGCGCGCATGGAGGAAGAACGCCGCCTCTGCTACGTCGGCATCACGCGCGCGCGGGAGAGGCTGTTTCTGTCTCACGCATCGCGGCGCATGCTGTATAACCAGATTCAATTCAATGATCGCTCCCGGTTTATCGACGATATTCCGGCGCGGCTGATCGAGGATGTTTCCGACAGGGGCGGCCGGAGCGGCGGCTTTTCGGGAAACAAGAAGCCCGGAGGAAACTGGCAAAGCGGCGGCTGGCAGCAGCCCGCGTGGAGCAAGAGCAGCGGTTTTGCGCCGATGCAGCCGCAGGCAGGGCAATCAAACTGGAAGCCGAAGACGAGCTACAACGTCGCAAAGCCGACGGGGCAGGCGCAGAGCTTCTCCGGCTGGAACGCAAAAAGCGCGACGGTTGGCGGCGTGACGGTTCAAGGCGTGCAGCGCGGAATGAACGAGCCGCCGAAGGTGGTGGCCTCACAGGCGCATGAAACGGAGAAGCCGTCGATCTACGCGCCCGGCGACCATGTGCTGCACAAAAAATTTGGGCGCGGCGCGGTTGTGCGCGTCAGCGGAAGCGGCTCGGACGCCCGCATTATGATTCGATTTGACGACGTTCGTGTGGGCGTGAAGGAATTGGCGCTGGCGATTGCGCCGATGATCAGGCTGGAGGAGTGAACAAAACGTGAGCGAGACAAACGATTTGCAGCGCATGCGCGAGTTGATCGACAAGCTGAACGAGGCCTCGCGCAGGTATTACGATCAGAATGAATCCGATATATCCGACGACGAATGGGATGCGATGTACGCCGAGCTGCGCAGGCTGGAGGAAAAGACCGGCGAGCGCATGGCGGATTCACCGACCCGGCGCGTTGGCGGCACAGTGATGGAGGGCTTTGAGCAGCACCGTCACATCGCGCGGCTCTGGAGCATGGACAAGGCGCAGAGCGAGGAAGAAATTCTTGCGTGGGCACAGCGCTGCGAAAAGCAGACGAACGACGCGGGCGGCCTGCCGAAAAACAGCTATTGCGTGGAATATAAGCTCGACGGCCTGACAGTCAACCTGACATACGACGGAGGAAAGCTGGTTCAGGCGGCGACGCGCGGAAACGGTGAGGTCGGCGAGGCGATCCTGCCGCAGGCGATGACGATCCGCACCATTCCGCTGACCATCCCGTTCACCGGCAGGATGGAGGTGCAGGGCGAGGGCATCATGCGCCTGTCCGAACTGAAAAAATACAATGAAACCGCCGCCGAGCCGCTCAAAAATGCGCGCAATGCGGCTGCGGGCGCGCTGCGCAACCTCGATCCGCAGGTGACGGCGAGCCGCCATCTGGACGCATTCTTTTATCAAATCGGTTATATCGAGGGCAGGAGCTTTGAAACTCAGCAGGATATGCTGGCGTTTATGAAGGAAAACGGCCTCAACATCAGCCCGTTCGTTCGTCCGGCGCAGACCATCGAGGAAGCGCTGGAGGCCGTGCATGAAATCGAACAAAAACGGGAAACGCTGGATTTCCTGATCGACGGCGCGACGATCAAGATTACGGATATGCGCACGCGCGAGGTGCTGGGCACGACGGATAAGTTCCCGCGATGGTCGATTGCCTTTAAGTTCCCCGCGCAGGAAACCGTCACCAAGCTGCTGAAAATCACGTGGGAGGTCGGGCGCACGGGCAAGCTCACGCCGCTGGCGCACCTGTCCCCGGTGGATATTTGCGGCGTGACGGTGAAGCGCGCGACGCTCAACAACTACGACGACATCTGCCGCAAGCGCGTGCGCATCGGGAGCGAGGTCTGGGTGCGCCGCTCCAACGACGTTATCCCTGAAATCATGGGCGTCGTTTGGGATGGCGAAGGCGAAGCGCCGGAAACGGATATCCAGCCGCCGACGGTCTGCCCCGCATGCGGCGGCGAACTGGTCAAGCTGAGGGAGGACGGCGTTCACCTGTTCTGCCTCAACCGGACGAGCTGCCGCCCGCAGGCGATTGCCCGCATGGCGCATTTTGCCTCGCGGCAGGGCATGGACATCGAAACATTCAGCACGCGAACGGCCGGGTTGTTTTACGACGAGCTGGGCGTGCGTTCGGCGGCGGATCTGTACCATCTGGATCGGGAGAAGCTGGTCGCGCTGAAGGGCTTTGGTGAAAAGAAGGCGGAAAAGCTCTTTGCCGAGCTGGAAAAGAGCAAGGACTGCGAACTGGACGCCTTTTTGTTCGCGATCGGTATTCCCAACATCGGCAAAAAGACGGCGTATGACCTGATGGCGCATTTCAGCACGCTGGAAGCGCTGATGGGCGCGAGCGAACAGGAGCTGGAGGACGTCGAGGATGTGGGCGGCATTGTGGCCGCCTCCATTACGGAATACTTTGCGGACGAAGAAAACCGCCGCTTTGTAAACCGCCTGCTGGAAGCCGGCGTTCGCCCGCAGATGCACGCGCAGCAGGACGCGGGCACGTTGTTTGAAGGAATGACGTTTGTGCTGACCGGCACGCTGCCGACGCTTTCCCGCGCGCAGGCGCAGGAGATGATCCGCAAAAACGGCGGAAAGGCGACCGGCAGCGTATCCAAGAAAACCAGCATCGTTCTGGCCGGGGAAAGCGCGGGCAGTAAGCTGGATAAGGCGCGCGAGCTGGGGGTGCGCATCATTGACGAGGCGCAGTTTTTGCAGATGATCGAGCAGCAGAAGCGCCTGGAGATGACGGGCGATTGAAAACGTGTACGCCTGGCGAAAAAATCTGTGGAAGTAGGCCATTTCCTTTTGTAAATCTCTGTGGTATAATCAGGAATAAATCTGCGTGAAAAGAAGGGGTGATTTTCCGTGCAGAGCATGACCGGCTACGGCCGCGGGCTTGTCTGCGAGGACGGGCGCGAAATGACGGTCGAGGTCAAGAGCGTCAATCATCGTTTTCTGGATGTTTCCTTCCGCCTTGCGCGACCCATCGCGTTTCTGGACGACGCTGTGCGCACGGGTGTGGCGGCGCGGCTGGCGCGCGGGCATGTGGACGTCTTCGTCAATTATGTGAACCATCGCGAGGATGCGCGCCGCGTTCATGTGGATATGCAGCTTGCGAAAGCCTATCGGCAGGCGGCGGGCGAATTGAGCGAGGCGCTCGGCGTGAAAAACGATCTTCCGCTTTCGGATTATATGAACATGCCGGATGTGCTGACGGTGGAAGCCTCCGAGGAGGATCAGGACGCGGTTTGCGCGCTGTTCATGCGGGCGCTGAATCTGGCGCTGGATGATCTGACGGCCATGCGGAAGCGCGAGGGAAACAGCCTGCGCGGCGACATGATGAAAAAGCTCGACGCGATTGACGGTCTGCGCGAAAGCATTGCGACGCGCGCGCCGACGGTCGTGGAGGAATACCGCGCAAAGCTCAGCCAGAGGCTATCCGCGCTGCTCAGCGGCGACATCGACGAGGCGCGCTTCGCCACCGAGGTTGCGATTTTTGCGGATCGCGCGGCGATTGACGAGGAGCTTGTGCGCCTGAGCAGCCATATTGCGCAGCTTCGCGCGACGGCGGAGCTTGACGAGCCGGTTGGCAGAAAGCTCGATTTTCTGGTGCAGGAGCTGAACCGGGAGGTCAATACCATCGGATCGAAGGCCTCCGACGCGCAGATTGCCGGGTGCGTCGTCGCGGCGAAGGGCGAAATCGAAAAGCTGCGCGAGCAGGTTCAGAATATCGAATAACGAAAAACATCGGAGGTATCCGTGGACATCAAGCTCATCAATGTCGGTTACGGCAATTTCATATCTTCAAGCCGCATCATCGCGATTATCGGGCCGGAGTCTGCGCCGGTTAAGCGCATGATTCAGGAGGCGCGCGAGGAGCGCCGTCTGATTGACGCGACATACGGCAGAAGAACGCGCGCGGTGATCATTTCCGACAGCGACCATGTGATTTTATCCGCGGTTCAGCCGGAAACGATTGCGCATCGCTTTGATATCAAGGATAACACAACCATCGTCGAGGAGGAAGAACCGTAATGCACAAGGGGAAGAGGGGCATTCTGTTTGTCTTTTCCGGGCCGTCCGGCGTGGGAAAGGGCACGCTGAAGGCCAAATTGTTTGAGGAATTTGCCGGCCGAATCGCATATTCCGTTTCCGCAACGACGCGCGGGCCGCGCGAAGGCGAGGTGGACGGAAAGGATTACTTTTTCATCTCCAGGCAGGAGTTTGAACGGCGCGTGAAGAATAATGAATTTCTGGAGCATGCCGAATTTGCAGGCAACTGCTACGGCACGCCGCGCGCCTACGTGGAAAAGCTGCTGGACAGCGGCATGAACGTCGTGCTGGAGATCGACGTGCAGGGCGCGCTTCAGGTGATGAAGAGCATGCCCGAATGTGTCAGCGTGTTTATCCTGCCGCCGAGCTTTGAAGAACTGGAGCACCGGCTGCGCGGGCGCGGCACAGAGACCGAGGAGAAAGTCCGCGAGCGGCTGGAAACCGCCAAGCGCGAATTGCCGTATGCGCCGCAATACGATTATCAGATCGTCAACGGCGGCGATATCGAGGCCGCTTATCAGAGCCTGCGCGATGTATTTCTCAAGAGCACGGGCGAGGCCTGATGCCCAAAGCGCAATGAACCCGCTTCACGGCGATATTTTAGAGGAGGAAAACCCGATATGTCTATGACCGATCCTACGATTTTGCAGCTTCTTGAAAAGGCGGATTGCCGCTATACGCTGGTTGTTGAAACGAGCAAGCGCGCCCGTCAGCTCATCGACGGCGTTCCGCCGCTCATCGACGCCAAGGACAAGGAGAACATGCCTCTCTCCGTCGCGATTGACGAGGTGAATCGCGGGCTGATCACCTACGAGCGTTCCCCGGAAATTGATGTCAAGTGAGATGAAGAAACCGTGCGTTGTCCTCGGCGTGACCGGGGGCATTGCGGTTTATAAGGCATGCGAGCTGCTGCGCCTGCTGCAAAAGCGGGGCATCGACGTTTTTGTTGTGATGACGCAGAACGCATGCCGTTTTGTTGCGCCGCTGACGTTTGAAACGCTCTCCGGTCATCCTGTTGCGGTGGATACGTTTGACCGCCCGCAGACGTGGGAGGTCGAGCACATCGCGCTGGCCAAACGCGCGGATCTGTTTCTGATTGCGCCCGCGACGGCCAACATCATGGGCAAAATGGCCTGCGGCATTGCGGATGACATGCTGTCTACGACGGTGATGGCGACGCGCGCGCCTGTTCTGGTTGCGCCCGCGATGAATACCGGCATGTGGGAAAACGCCGCTGTGCAGCAAAACATCAAGACGCTTCGGGCGCGCGGCGTTGAAATCGTCGCGCCGGTTTCCGGCCATCTTGCCTGTGGGGACAGCGGAGCGGGAAAGCTGGAAGACGTTGAAGTTATTGCCGAACGCGCCTGCGAGCTGCTTTTTGCGAAAAAGGATATGGAAGGCCTGCGCGTCATGGTGACGGCGGGGCCGTCCAGAGAGGCGCTTGATCCGGTTCGCTATATATCCAACCGATCCTCCGGCAAGATGGGCTACGCCATCGCGCAGGCGGCGCAAAAGCGCGGCGCGGAGGTGACGCTGCTCAGCGGCCCGGTTGCAATCGAAGCGCCGCTAGGCGTGAAGCTCGTGCCGTTTACGACGACGCAGGAGCTGCTTGACCGGGCGAGCGAGCTGGCACGGGAGCAGGATCTGTTGATTCAGGCCGCCGCGCCGGCGGATTATCGGGCGAAGGAAGTCGCGCCCCAGAAGATCAAAAAGCAGGGCGGCGAACCGATGACCTTCACGTTGGTGGAAAACCCGGACGTTGCCGCGACGCTCGGAAAGGCCAAGCGGAGCGGGCAGGTTTTTGTCGGCTTTGCGGCGGAAACCAACGACGTTCTGGCACACGCGAAGGACAAGCTGGCGCGCAAGAATCTCGATATGATCGTGGCCAACGACGTGACGCGCCCCGGCGCGGGATTTGACGTGGACACCAATATCGTGACGCTCATCACGAAAGACGGGCAGGAGGCGCTGCCGATGATGAGCAAGGCGGAGGTCGCGCAGCGGATTCTCGATCGCGCGCTGGCGCTCAGAAGAGAATAAATGATGAACTGCCGTTTGAAAGAAAGCGGCAGTTTTTTCGTAATTGTACGGTTTCGGCGCTCTTTTTTGCTGTTTCATGTACAGAAAACTTGACGGAATTCCCGTTTACGCATATAATTGAGAATATGCTTATATAGGGCGGCATAGACCCGTTTGGCGGAGAACGCGGCATGGCGGAAGGAGGGCGATACGATGAAAGCAAGGGGATCCCGCGTATGCAGCGGGGCGATTGTGCTTTTTGTATTTGTCTGCCTGCTGCTGGCCGGAGCGGGGCGATTGATCGCCTCGGAAGGCGATGGGCAGCACATGCCCGACCTGAGCCAAAGGCAGGCATGGCTCTGCGCCGCGCCCAATGCGGCACAGGAGCCGCTGACGGATGCGCGTCAGGAGATTCGGCCGGGCGGGGAGCATCGCTTCGCCTTTTCCGCGAACCGGGAAGGGCAGCGCGCAGCGGCGCTTTTGCAGCGGCGCGACGCGAACGGCAACATTCTGCCGGGAAGCGAAAGCTATATGAAGACCGTCTATCGGGCATTTCCCTTGGGTGATGGGTTCGCATAGCACGAAAAATGGAGATGCGAACCTTTCAACAATATCAAAAGCGAGGAAAAACGTTATGGCTAACAAGCATGCTAAGGCGAAAAATCTGCGCGCCCGCGCGCTGGTTTCGCTCGTCGCAATCATTGTTGTCGTCGCCATCTGCGCCTATCTGGGCCTGTGCGGCTTCGGCAAGGGCACGATGATCAACTACCTCAAGCCGTGGAGCGATGCAATCAGCCTCGGCCTTGACCTGCGCGGCGGCGTTTACACCGTCTATCAGGCGGAGAGCAACGGCGACCCGGATTTTGACACCAAGATGGAATCCACGGTGAGCATCCTCACCAGCCGTTTGACCCGTCAGGGCTTCACCGAGGCGACCGTCACCCGTCAGGGCAGCGACCGCATCCGCGTGGAGATTCCGAATGTGTCTGACCCGAACCAGATCTTGACCATCATCGGTACGCCGGCTCAGCTCTACTTTGTCGATGAGAGCGGCAACAACCTGATGGAAGGCTCGATGGTGAAGAATGCGCAGGCGGCGCAGGATCAGGACGGCAAGCCCTGCATCGCCTTCGAGCTGACCGACGAGGGCGCGAAGATCTTCGCGGAAGCCACGGCGGCCAACCTCGGCAAGACCATCTCCATCACGCTGGACGGCGAGACCATCTCCCGCGCGACGGTCAACACCGTCATCGCCGGCGGCAAGGGCGAAATCACCGGCAACTTCACCGCGGACGAGGCGAAGAACCTGGCGACCCTGATCCTTTCCGGCGCGCTGCCGCTGAACCTGACGCAGCTCGAAGTGAGCGCCATTTCCGCGACGCTGGGCGTTGAGGCGCTCGACCGCGCGATTCAGGCGGGCATCATCGGCGTGGCGCTGGTCATGCTGTTCATGCTCTTCCGCTATCGCCTCTGCGGCCTCGTGGCGGACATCGCGCTGACCATTTACATTATGATTGTCGTGCTGCTGCTGGCGTTGACCGGCGCGCAGCTGACCCTGCCGGGCGTCGCGGGTATCATCCTGGGCATCGGCATGGCTGTTGACGCGAACGTTGTCATCTTTGAGCGCATCCGTGAGGAAGTCAAGAACGGCCGCCCGATTGGCTCCGCCGTTCGCAAGGGCTTCTCCAACGCGCTTTCTGCCATCATCGACTCGAACGTGACGACCATCATCGCCGCCGTCGTGCTGTATGCCTTCGGCACCGGCTCCGTGCGCGGCTTCGCGCTGACGCTGGGCATCGGCGTGGCGACCTCTCTGGTCACGGCTGTGTTCGTCACCCACAAGCTGCTGGATATCTTTGCCGACCTCGGCATCAAGAACCAGAAGCTCTACGTGTGATAAGGCGAGGAGGAATGAAACATGGATATCAAAGTGAAAAGCCACCTCAAGCCCTGCGCAGCCGTCTCCATCGCCATCATGGTCGTGGCGCTGGTGATGACGCTGACCGGCCACGGCATGAATCTGGGCGTTGATTTTACCGGCGGCACCATTATGACCTACAACATGGGCGAGCAGTTTGAAACTGCGGACGTTGAAAAGGTTCTGGCCGACAACGGCATTTCCGACGCGCAGATCGCCAAGACGGGCGAAAACGACACGCAGGTGCAGATTCGCATCAGCGACAAGGAGAACACGGACGATCTCCGCACGGCGCTGGAAAACACGCTCGGCGAGAAATACACCGGCATGGAATACGTCGATATTTCCCGCGTGGGCGCGATTGCGGGCCGCGATCTGATTAACAACGCCATCAAGAGCGTGAGCCTTGCGGCGGTGCTGATGCTGCTGTACATCGCGGTTCGCTTCGACTTCTATTCCGGTCTGGCTGCGATCATCGGTCTGCTGCATGACGTGGCGATCATGCTCTCCGCGGTGGTGCTGCTGCACAGCTTCATCCGCGTGGAGACGACGTTCATCGCCGCGCTGCTGACCATCGTGGGTTATTCCATCAACAATACGATCATCATCTTTGACCGTATTCGCGAAAATTCCCACAAGAGCACGCTGCGCCAGTTGAATCGCGAGAGCATCGTGAATCTCTCCGTGCAGGAGTCCCTCTCCCGCACGCTGAACACGACGATCACCACGCTGCTGACCATCGTTACCCTGTACATCATGGGCGTGGACTCCATCAAGCAGTTTGCGCTCCCGCTGATTATCGGCATTGTCGCGGGCACCTATTCCGCGAACCTGATCAACGGCTATGTGTGGGCGGCGCTGATGGACAAGCGCGACGCGAGCAAGCGCGCGAAGGCCAAGGCGTAATCAACCGGGCGATTCAGCCCGCCAAATCAGAGGATCAACCCTCTGGTTTGGCGATGAACGCGAATTTGCGTTTATCGCCAAACCACGAGGGAGAAAGGGGGCTTCGGCATGCTTCGATTGGTACCGAAAAATCAGGAAAAGAGGCAGGTTCCGCCGGAGCTTGCCTCGCTTGGATTGCCCGACAGGCTGCTTGAGCTGCTGCTGGATCGGCAAATCGACACGCCGGAAAAAATCGAGCGCTATCTGCATCCGAAGCGCGAGGATCTGCATGACCCGATGTTGATGCAGGATATGGGGAAAGCGGTCGCCGTTATCCGCGACGCCATCGAGAAGCATGAGGAGATCACGGTTTTCGGCGATTACGACGTGGATGGCGTTACCGCCACGGCCATTCTTCTGACCTATTTGCGCAAACAGGGCGCACAGGTCGATTTTTATATTCCGGACAGACACGGCGAGGGATACGGCCTGAATATCTCGGCGGTCGAGCAGATTGCGGCACATTCCAAACTGCTGATTACCGTGGATTGCGGCATCACGTGCGCGGCGGAGGTTGCGCGGGCGAAGGAATTGGGGATGCGCGTGATCGTGACGGATCACCACCAGCTCGGGCCGCAGATGCCCGAGTGCGAGGCGGTGCTCAATCCGCTGCTGGGCGATTACCCGTTCCGCCGGCTGTGCGGCGCGGGCGTTGCGTTTAAGCTGGTTCAGGCAATCGGCGGGACGGAAGCGATTGAGCCGCTTTGGGAGCTCGCCGCGCTGGCGACGATTGCGGATATTGTGCCGCTGATGGATGAAAACCGCGTCATTGTGTCCTACGGGCTGGCGGCGATGGCGGCCACGCAGCGGCCGGGGCTGATTGCGCTGATGGAATCCGCCGGGGTTGACCCGCAGAAGGTCACATCCGCCGACGTTGCGTTCCGCATGGCGCCGCGAATCAACGCGGGCGGGCGGCTGGCGTTGGCCTCGCGCGGCGTTCAGCTTTTGACGACACGGCGAATGGACACGGCGAGGGAGATTGCCGAAGAACTGAATCAGGATAACATCCGCCGCCGGGAGCTGGAAATTGATATTTTCAAGCAGGCGGACGAGATGACGCGGCAGCAGATTGATTTTATGAACGAACGCGCCATTGTCGTCTGCGGCGAGGGATGGAATCCCGGCGTCATTGGGCTGGCGGCATCCAGACTGGTGGAAAAATATAAATGGCCGACGGTGCTGCTCGCGCAGGACGGCGATATCTGCGTCGGTTCTGCGCGGTCGATTCCCGGCGTGAACATCCATGACGCGATGAGCACATGCCGCGACCTGTTCGTTCGCTTCGGCGGGCATGCGCAGGCCGCCGGATTGACGATTGAAGCTAAAAATGTGCCGGAATTTAGAAGGCGGCTGAGCGAGGCCATTCGGGCGCAGGCCGCGCCGGAGGCGTTTATTCCGACGGAGGAATATGACCTCGAATTGGAGCTTTTCGAAATGACGGAGGCGTTTGTGGATGCGTTTTCCGCCATGCAGCCGACGGGATTCGGAAATCCTGCGCCGGTGTTCTGCGTGCGCGGCGTGCACACAACGGACGTGCGAACCATCGGCAAAGACGGCGCGCATCTGCGGATGAGGCTTGCGCAGGGCGGTGAAATGCGGTCGGCCATCGGCTTTCGGATGGGCGACCGCGCGGCCGATCTGCCGGAAATCATTGAAGCGATCATCACGCTTTCCATCAACGTCTGGCAGGATAAGCGCAGTGTGCAGTGCGAACTGCGCCAGCTTCAGGCGTATATGCCGGGAAAGGCGTTCATTGCCGAATGTCAGCGGCAGAGCGACGCGCTGGATGACGCGCTGCTGAACGCCCTGTGCCTGCCGGAGGGGGAAGCGAAGGGCATTGAACAGATGCCCCTTGAGCAGGCGAAAACGGTCTTGGCCGGTGAATTTGAAAAAGGCTATCAGGGTATTCTGATCGGTGTGCACACGCTGGCGGCGATGAAGCTGCTCAACGTGCATCTGGCCGTGATGCATGCTCAACTGGATTACGCCATTGAGCGGACGAGCGACATTCGCGGCTTTAACGCGCTGGTGATGACGCCGGACTGGGCGAACATCGCGTTTTCACCGAGGCTGATTGTCGCAATGGACGGATTTTTGAGCGACGGCGAGCGCGCGCTGGCCAAGCGTCAGTTTCCTGAGGCGCGCATCATTGAAGTAATCAATATGCGGACACAGAGCGCGGCCTGCGCGGGCAGGCTGCTGCCGAGCGACGACGCGCTGCGCCAACTGTATAAGGCGCTGCGCCAGCGGGAACGGACGGATTGCACCCTAAACGTGCTTTCCGCCGCAATCGGGCTGGACGAGGGCATGATTCGATGCGGCATGCGCATCATGGAGCAGCTTGGGCTGGTCGAATATGCGCTTCAGCCGTTTCGCTTTCAGCTCATCCCCAGCGGCAGGGTGTCGCTGGAAAACAGCATGCTTCGCGCGAGGCTGTTACAGATGAAGGACGAAGGGGGGAAACCGTTTTGACGCAGGACGAATGTAAGAATCTCGACGAATTGATTGCAACGCTGGTGAAATATCACCCGGAGGCCAATGTCGAGCTGGTGGAAAAGGCGTATCACTTTGCCGAAAAGGCGCACGCCGGGCAACTGCGCAAATCGGGCGAACCCTATTTCGTGCATCCGCTGACCGTGGCCGGGATTCTGGCGAAGCTGATGCTCGACGCGCCGACTATCGCCGCCGGTCTGCTCCACGATACGGTGGAGGATTGTGACGATGTGACGATCGAGGTCATCGAGCAGGAATTCGGGCAGGAGGTTGCGCTGCTCGTCGATGGCGTGACCAAATTGAAACGGCTGGATTTTACCTCCCGCGTGGAGCAGCAGGCCGAATCCATCCGCAAGATGATTCTGGCGATGAGCAAGGATATCCGCGTCGTGCTCATCAAATTGGCGGACAGAACGCACAACATGCGCACCCTGAAATCTCAGCCGCCGGAGAGCCAGAAGCGAATCGCACAGGAGACGCTTGACATTTACGCGCCGCTGGCGCATCGTTTGGGCGTATATAAAATCAAGCAGGAGCTCGAGGATCTGTGCCTGCGCTATCTCGATCCGGAGGGATATCAGAACCTGATTGTCAAGGTCGGCATGAAGCGCGCCGAGCGCGAAGAAAACATCCGCACGGTGATCGATACCCTGAGCGACAAGCTCAAGGAGATGAACATTCACTACGAAATCGACGGCCGGCCGAAGCATTTTTACAGCATATACCGCAAGATGGTGCTCCAGCACAAGCCGTTTGAGCAGATTTTTGATTTGATCGCCATTCGCGTGCTGGTGGATACGGTGCAGGACTGCTATGCCGTGCTGGGCGTGGTGCACACGCTCTGGAAGCAGGTGCCCAACCGCTTCAAGGATTATATCTCCATGCCGAAGCCGAACATGTATCAATCGCTGCATACGACGGTCGTTGGCGAAAACGGCATGCCCTTTGAGGTGCAGATTCGAACCTACGAGATGCACCGCATCGCGGAATACGGCATTGCGGCGCACTGGCGCTACAAGGAAGGCAAGCAGGTTGCGGATTCGCTGGATAACAAGCTCTATTGGCTGCGCCAGATTCTGGATTGGCAGAACGACACGCGCGATTCCGAAGAATTCATCAAGTCGCTCAAGGTCGATCTGTTCAGCGATGAAATCTTCGTCTTTACGCCGAAGGGCGAAATCATCGATCTGCCGAAGGGCGCAACGCCCCTCGACTTTGCCTATCGCATCCACAGCGCGGTCGGCAATAAGTGCGTCGGCGCGAAGGTCAACGGCCGAATCGTGACGCTGGATACGCCGCTCAACACGGGCGACTTTGTGGAGATCATCACCCAGCAGAACAGCAAGGGACCCAGCCGTGACTGGCTCAAAATCGTCAAAACCGCGCAGGCCAAGGCGAAAATCCGGCAGTTTTACAAGAAGGAATTGAAGGACGAGAACATCGCCAACGGCAAGCAGATGCTTGATTATGAGGCGAAGCGACAGGCGGTCAGCCTGCCGTCGCTGCTGAAAACGGAATATGTCGATCCGATTCTGCGGAAATTCTCGTTTGCGGATTTGGATGATCTCTACGCGGCGGTCGGATGCGGCGGCATTGCGGCGCAGCAGGTCGTCACCCGCCTGCGCGAGGAACAGCGCGCGCACGACAAGCCGCTTGTGCCGGTTTTGCCGCGCGTGGCCGAACCGACGACGCCCGCCCGCGGCGGCAAGAGCTCCTCGAAGGAGGACATGGGCATCAAGATCGCCGGGTTGCCGGGGTGTCAGGTTCACTTTGCCAAATGCTGCACGCCGCTGCCGGGCGACGAAATCATCGGCTATATCACGCGCGGACGCGGTGTGACGATCCATTCCAAGGAATGTGTCAACGTCAACGCATCGCATGATCCCGCGCGCTGGGTGGAGGCCGAATGGAGCGACACGGTCAATTCCTCGTATAACGGCTCGATTCAGATTCTCGCGCAGGATCGTCACAACCTGCTGGCCGACCTGATGAGCTATCTGTCCGCACAGAAGGTGACGGTCTGCGCGCTCAATGCCAAGGTCAACAACAACCAGACCTGCTCGATTGAGCTGACGCTTCAGGTGGCCAACAAGCAGGAGCTGGACTGGGTGATTAAACAGATTGCCAAGCGGCAGGATACCATAGAGATTTTCCGCGTGTAAGCGGAAGCGAAAGGACACATACATGAGACTGGTGGTACAGAGGGTGCTCGAATCAAGCGTCAAGGTGGACGGCAGGGAAGTCGGGCGCATCGGCAAGGGATTCATGGTGCTCTGCGGCGTTGAGGACGGCGATACCGCGGAGGATGTGCGCTATTGCGTGGATAAAACCGTCAATCTCCGCATTTTTGAGGATGAAAACGACAAGATGAATCGTTCCATCCTCGATGCGGGCGGCGAAATTCTGGCGATTTCCCAGTTCACGCTGCATGGCGACGTCCGCCATGGCCGCCGTCCGAGCTTCATCCGCGCGGCAAGGCCGGAAGTGGCCGTGCCGATGTACGACGCATATTGTCAGGGGCTGCGCGAGGCGGGGATTCATGTGGAAACCGGCATTTTCCAGACGGATATGAAGGTTTCGCTCGTCAACGACGGCCCTGTGACGCTGCTGATTGATTCAAGGAGGACGTTCTGATGGAGCTGGATATCAAAACCGTGACGGGCGGCCCGCTGGATGTGAACACCTACGTGGTGGGCGCGTCCGGCTCGAATCAGTGCGTGCTGATTGATCCCGGCGCGGAATATGCGGCGGTCAACGGCGCGGTCTGCGGCAGAGAGGTGACGGCGGTGCTGCTCACGCACGCGCATTTTGACCACATGCTCTACGCCAGACCGTGGCTGAAGGACGGTGTGAAGCTCTATGTGCACAAGCTGGACGCACCGGCGCTTGCCGATCCCTCGCTGAATCTCTCCGGCGTTGTCGGCGCGCAGCTCACGCTGCCGGATGCGGATGTCCTGCTCGAAGAGGGCGGCTGCGTGGAAGAAGCGGGCATCCGCTTTGATGTGCTGCACACGCCGGGACATACGCCGGGCTCGGTCTGTTATCGGCATGAAAAGACGCTGTTTTGCGGCGACACGCTGTTCTATCAGGGGTATGGCCGGGTGGATTTGGCGGGCGGAAACTCGCTGCAAATGGCGCTCTCCCTGAAACGGCTGCTGAAACTGCCGGGCGATACCGTCTGTTACCCCGGCCACGGCATGAAAACGAAGATCGCCTGGGAACAGGAGGCAAATGCGTGAAGATCGCTGTCCAAACATCGCTGCCTGCGTTTCAAAACGATATCGGCGACGTTGTGCGCCTGTTTTACGGCGAGGGAGCGGCTGTGGAAGAAACGCAGCAGGCCGACGCGCGTCTCACGCATATCCATGAAGAATCAAATGGGGAATGGCGCGAAACCTTCGTTTTAACGGATTGCAGCGGCAGGACGGAACAAAGTACGCTCAGCGCTCCGGCGGTTTCCGGCGGCCTCGAGGAAAAACGCCAGAAGAAACGCTTGATTAAGCGCTGCTGCTATATGCTTTTCAAGCGCCTGTCCGGACGGCAGCCCGCATGGGGCTCCTTGACGGGAATTCGCCCGACGAGGCTGTATTATCAGCAACTGGAAAACGGAAAAACGCGCGGCGAGGCCAGACGGACGCTGCAAGACCTGTTTGACCTGTCGCAGGAAAAGATTGATTTGCTCGATGAAATTCTCGACGCGCAGCAGGGGCTGATGGATCGGCGCGCGCGCGCATGCGATGTATATATCGGTATTCCCTTCTGCACGACGCGCTGCGCGTACTGCTCGTTCTCATCCGGCGAAATCGGAGACGGGCGATTGGTCGAGCCGTATCTGGCGGCGCTGCTGCATGAGATTGAGGCGTGCGCCGAGATGGCGCGAGAGATGGGGCTGCATATCCGCGTGGGCTATATCGGCGGCGGAACCCCCAGCAGCCTGACCACGCCGCAGCTTGACCGCCTGCTCGCGCATGTCGAAAAGCATTTCGGCGCGCTGGCGGAATTTACCGTTGAGGCCGGTCGGCCGGACACGCTGGACGCGCAGAAGCTCCGCATGATCCACGACCATCCCGTGACGAGGATCAGCATCAATCCGCAGACGATGAACGACGCGACGCTGGCGCGAATCGGCCGTGCGCACACCGCAAGGCAGACGGTGGAGGCATATGAGCTGGCCAGAAGCATCGGCTTTGACGACATCAACATGGACGTCATCGCGGCGCTCCCCGGCGAGGATTACGCCATGTTTGCGCATACGCTGGCGGAAATCCGCAGGCTCCGCCCGGAAAGCCTGACCGTTCACACGCTGGCCATCAAGCGTTCAAGCAGGCTGCACGAAGAAAAGTACGCGCAGGCAGAACAGGACGTCGCCCGCATGGTGGCGCTTGGGCGGCAGACAGCGCACGACATGGGCATGCGCGCGTACTACCTGTACCGGCAAAAATACATGGCAGAAAACCTGGAAAACGTGGGTTACGCGCTGCCGGGGCGTTTCTGCCGATACAACATCGACAACATGGAGGAAACCACCAGTATTCTGGCGCTCGGCGCGGGCGGAATTTCAAAATGTGTCATGCGCGAAGAGGAAAAAATCCTTCGCGCACCGAATATAGCCAATATTGAGCAATATATCGACCGCGTGGATGAGATGATCGAGCGAAAGCGGGTCGTCTTTGCCGAAAAAGCGAAAAAGCTGGATTGAGCATCGGCGGGAGGAGGAAGGCGCAGACCATGGTAATCAGCGATAAGCAGACGCTTCGGCGGTGCGTCAAGCAGGCGGTTCGCCGGGCGGCGGTGGTGGAGACCCTGCTGAATTTTGACGCGGCGCGGGGCGAAATGGGCATAAAAGCGCTGGCGACGTCTATACCAAAGGCGCAGGGCTTGACGCCGCTTCAGGCCGACGCGGCTGCGGCGTTTGCCGCGATGGATGCGCTGGAAATGCCGATAGAGGATATCCCGCGTGCGGCGCTGATTCAAAGCGGCTACACAAGGGAAGCGTATCTGCGCGAAATTCTTGACCAGATGCGGGCGAAGCGCGTATTTGCCTGCGTCTCCATTCGGGATGCGCAGAGCGCCGTCTTTGAGGATGACCGGATAGCGCCGCTATTGACGCTGCCGGAGGATTTCTTTGCGCCGGGGCGTTACGGCGTGGAATACGCCCGTCGAGCCGAAGAGATTCGCCTTGCGGCGCAGCAATGCGGCGCAAGGGATGTGCTCATCCGGCAGTTTGATGAGGATGCGCTCCGCTTTTGCCTGATTCCCGCCTGCGAAGACGAGCGTCTGCGCCTGCATGTCCGGCTTGATACGCGCGCGCAGATGGATGGTTTTCTGCGTCAGTTGGATGCTTCCCATACTGTGTGCGCGCTGGCGTTCGGCGATGAAGCCGTCGAACCGATGCTGATTGAGGCGGCCGCGACAAGGCGGCGGCTTCTCGTGCGCGTAAACAAGCGGATTCCGCTTGCACTTGAAAAGCTGGGGCTGCGCTTTGTGCCCTACGCCAGCGAGGCGGATTTGCCGGAGCAGATGCTGGGGCGATGGATCACGGCCAGAGAGGCGATTTGGCCCGCGCTGTGCGACGCCTATCTGCCGCTGGCCAGATGCGGCTATCCGTTGACCAGCGAAGCGATTGCAAGGGACGTTCAAGCCCTGTTTGGCGGGCATTTTCTGATGGATGACGACAATACGCATGAGGCGTATCAAGAGTGAGGAGGAAGACAAAATGAATCCGACGTTTATCATTGAAATGGAAAACGGGCAGACGATGAAGGGCGAGCTTTATCCCGAAACGGCGCCCAACAGCGTGGCGAACTTCGTGGAATTGGCGAACAGCGGTTTTTATGACGGCGTGATCTTCCATCGCGTGATTCCGGGCTTTATGATTCAGGGCGGCGATCCGCTCGGCCGCGGCACCGGCGGACCGGGTTACAGCATCCGCGGCGAATTTGCCCGAAACGGTTTCAATAACCCGCTCAAGCACACGCGCGGCGTGCTTTCCATGGCGCGCAGTATGATGCCCAACTCCGCCGGTTCCCAGTTCTTCATCATGGTGGATGACGCGCCGTATCTGGACGGTCAATACGCGGCGTTCGGCAAGGTGACGGAGGGCATGGAAACGGCGGACGCGATTGTCAGCGTTCCGCGCGATCCGATGGATAAGCCGTATGAGGAGCAGAAGATGAAGTCTGTCCGCGTGGACACGCACGGCGAAACCTACACGGTTGAAAAGCTGAAAGGGCGCGGCTGATCGGAGGCGGCACCGTGAACAAAAACAAGGTCGTCGTCCACCTGATGGGGCGCGATTATACTCTGGTGACGGATCAGCAACCGGACAAGGTGCAGCGCCTCTCCCGATACGTGGATCGAAGGATGCGCGAGCTGGCGATTTTGACGCGAGCCGGGGAAAACATGCTGCCCGTGCTGACGGCGATGACGCTGGCGGATGAGCTGTTTACCGCGCAGGACGAGGTGAACCGCCTTCGCCGCGAGCTTGACGCGGCAAAGGCCGAAACCAAACAGGACGAAAACGCATAAATCGAGCGGCGGCGCTGGGGTGGTTGCCCTGCGCCGCTTTTTTCGGAGGAGAAAATGGAACTGCTTTCACCGGCGGGAAACCGCGAAGCACTCGTTGTGGCAATCGCTTGCGGCGCGGACGCTGTCTATTTGGGCTATACGGCCTTCGGCGCGCGCAGCTACGCGGGGAATTTCGATGCGGATGGGCTGCGAGACGCTGTGGCCTATGCGCACGAGCGAGGAAAGAAAATCTATGTGACGGTCAATACGCTGGTCAAGCAGTGCGAACTGGACGACCTCCGCGATGTGCTCGATCTGCTCTCTGATGTGCGCGTGGACGCCGTGCTGGTGCAGGATATAGGCGTGGCGCGGATCATTCAGCAAAGCTATCCCCATCTGGTGCTGCATGCCAGCACACAGATGACGATCAACAACGCGCAGGGCGCTCGGCTGATGAGTGACATGGGCTTTGCGCGCGTCGTTCCGGCAAGGGAATGTACACTGGATGAGCTGAGAAAGATGGCGGACGTCGGCGTTGAGGTAGAGGCCTTTGCGCACGGCGCGCTTTGCGTGGCGGTATCGGGTCAGTGCCTGTTTTCCAGCATGATCGGCGGACGGAGCGGCAACCGCGGCCGATGCGCGCAGCCCTGCCGACTGCCCTACACGCTGGAAGACGGAACGAGCGGCTACCTGCTCTCCACAAAGGATTTGATGCTGATTGACCACATTCCCGAGCTGCGCGACGCGGGCGTATATTCCTTTAAGCTGGAAGGCCGCATGAAAAGGCCGGAATACGTCGGCGTCATCACGAGAGCCTATCGCGAGGCGCTCGATGCGGCGGAAGCGCATGTCGGCTATCATCCGAGCCAGGCGGTCATTGAAGGCCTGCGGCAGGTGTTCAATCGCGGCGGCTTTACGGAAGGCTACGTGATGGAGAAGAGCAACGCCGCGTTGATGAGCTGGGAAAAACCGAACCACTGGGGCATTTCGGTCGGCAAAATCATGTCGATGCGGGGGTCGCTTGCGCAGGTTCGTTTGACCAAGGCGCTCAACGACGGCGACGGACTGCAATCGCGCGGGCGGCAGGAGACCGAATTCACCTATTCCGGCAACGACGTTCCGGCAGGCGCGGAGGCGACGGTTCGCATTGCGGCCGGTCAAGCGCGCGTGGGCGACGAAATCTTCCGCCTGACGGACGCCGCGCAGATGAAGGAAATTCGGGAAATCATGGGCCGCGAAAATGTGCAGATTCCGCTGGACATGCATCTGTACGCCATGCCGAACAGCGCCGCCGCTTTGACCGTTTCGGATGGCGACGGGCACTGCGTTTCATCCGTCGGTGAGCAGCCGGTCATGCCTGCGCAGCAGCGCGCGCTGAATGAGAAAACCGCCGCCAAGCAGCTCGGGAAACTGGGCGGAACACCGTACCGACTTCGAAATTTGACGCTTGAAAGCGAAGGCGCGTTTATGACCGCCGCGATGCTCAACAACTTGCGGCGGGACGCACTTGAAAAAATGCGAAAAGCTCGAACGGAACCGATGCAAACCGACCGTCGGTTTGTTCCTGACTCGCGTGAAATGCTGACACAGGAAAAGCTGCTGATCGTGCAGGGCGAAGACGTTGCGAGGGCAAAGAGCCTGATTGAATGTGGAGCGGACATTTTTGAATGGCAGCCGCAAATCTATAAGGCGGATGCGCTGAGCCGCATGCTTGCGGAGGCGGACGGCGTTAAAACGGCGCTCGTTCTTCCGGCCGTCATGCGCAGCGACGAGTTGGAGCATATCCATGCGTGGGTTTGTGAAAACGCGGAAAAGCTGAGCGGCGTGGTGGCCAATAATCCCGGCCAGTTGGCGCTCTCGTGGCCTGTTCCGGTTTCGGGCGGTCAAGGGCTGAATGTTATGAATCACGCCTGCGCGGCATTTTATGCCGCTCTGAACGTTAACCGACTGACGGTCTCCTGCGAGCTGAATCAAAAAGAACTGCGGGAACTGTTTGCCAGCGGTGGCAATTACGTGATGGAGGCATACGGACGGACGCAGTTGATGCTGCTGAACCATTGCCCGCGCCGAACGGAAAAAGGGGACGAACAGCAGGACAGCCGCTGCAACGAATGTGCAAGGCTCGGCGGCTGCCCGGAAATCTATACGGATCGAAAGGGATACCGTTTCCCGCTGCGCAGGCTTCAAATGGAGCACGGCTGTGTTTTGAGGCTGTATAACAGCGTGGAAACGGATATGGCGAAATACGCCGAGAAGCTGCATCATCTTTCTGTCAGCCTCCGCCTCGCCTTTACCGACGAATCGCCCGAAAGACAACGGGAAATTGTCGCTTCTTACCGCGGCGTGCTGGATAGCGGCAGAGCGCTTCACAGCATTTCGCCATCCGCGACGGCAGGGCAGCTTCTGCGCGGCGTTCAGTAAAAGCGGGTTGAAATCGCTTTTGCCAACGCCTGCAAAGCGTCGGGGGCTTGCCCACGCGGGCGGTTTACGCCATTTTCTAATCGCGCAAAAAAGGAGAAATCCATGAACGAACGTTCTTTACGTGTGCTTGAATTTACAAAAATCCGTGCGCAGCTTGCGCAATACTGCGTTTCCGACATGGGGCGGGCGCTGTGCGACGCTTTAACGCCGTCCAACCGATTGGAGGACATTTTGCGCATGCAGCGAGAGACGGAGGAAGCGCACAGCCTGCTTTCCTATTTGGGCGGCACGCCGATGCTCTCGTTTTCAGATGTGCGTGCTTCGCTGCATCTGGCGCAGATCGGTTCGTCCCTTTCGCCGCGCGCATTGATGGAAATCGGCGCAAGCCTGCGCGCTGCCCGCGCCGCGCGCGAGGCCATCGTGACGGACAGGCAGGATACGCCGCTGATGAGCGCGAACGCCTCGCGGCTTTCGACGTTCAAGGCTATCGAGCAGGCCATTTCCGACGCGATCATCAGCGAGGACGAAATCGCGGATCGCGCGAGCAACGAGCTGTTTCAAATCCGCCGCAAGATGCGCGCGTGCAATGAACGGGTTCGCGAGCGGCTGAACGGCATGATTCACAACCCGAATTTCCAGAAATATCTGCAGGACGCCATCATCACCATGCGCGCGGATCGCTATGTTCTGCCGGTTCGGCAGGAATACCGCTCGATGGTGCCGGGCATTGTGCACGATCAATCCTCAACCGGCGCGACGGTGTTCATCGAGCCGATGTCCGTCGTCGAAATCGGCAACGAGCTGAAGCAGTTGATTTCGGCGGAAAAGGTGGAGATCGAGAAAATTCTCCGGACGCTTTCCGCGCAAATCGCGCCGGAAGCGGACGCCATCTCGGATAATCTGGCCATCCTCGCTCAGCTGGATTTTGCGTTTGCCAAAGCGTCGCTGGCCAAGCAGATGAACGGGTGCATGCCCAAGATCAACCGCGAGGGGCGGCTGAACATTGTGCGCGGCCGCCATCCGCTGATTGATCCGCAGAAGGTCGTACCGCTGGATATCCGGCTGGGCAGCGACTTTACGACGCTGATCATCACCGGCCCGAACACGGGCGGCAAAACGGTGACGCTAAAGACCACGGGTCTGTTTACGCTGATGGCGCAGTCCGGCTTGCAGATCCCGGCGGAATACGGCACGGAGCTGGCTGTTTTTGATGATGTCTTCGCGGACATCGGCGACGAGCAATCCATCGAACAGTCGCTTTCCACCTTTTCGGGTCACATGACAAACATCGTCTCGATCCTCCAAAGTGTGACGCCGGATTCGCTCGTGCTCTTTGACGAGCTTGGCGCGGGCACAGATCCGACGGAGGGCGCGGCGCTGGCGCAGGCGGTGCTTTCCACCCTGCTGGATATGCATACGCGCACGGTGGCCACGACGCATTACAGCGAGCTGAAGGAATATGCGCTGACCACGCCGAACGTTGAAAACGCTTCCGTTGAATTCGACGTGGCGACGCTCAGACCGACGTACCGCCTGTCCATCGGCATCCCCGGAAAATCCAATGCATTTGAAATTTCGCGGAAGCTCGGCTTGCCGGAATTTATCATCGGCAAGGCGAAGGAGCTGCTTTCCAAGGAGCAGGTTCGCTTTGAGGACGTGATTGCCAACGCCGAATACCACCGTCAGGTGGCCAAGAAGGAGCGCGAACTGGCCGAGCAGGCGCGCAACGAGATGATCTCCATCCGCGACCAGGCGGAAACGGAGCGGAAAAAGCTCGAAGATCAGCGTGAAAAATCCATCCGAAAGGCGAAGGAAGAGGCCAAGCGCATCGTTGAGAACGCCAAGCGAGAGTCGGAAGCCATGATCGCTGAGCTTCGCGCCATGAAAAAAGCGGGCGGCGCGCAGGAGCACGAAATTCAAAAGGTCAAAAAACAGATGGAAAAGGCGCAGGATGAATTGGCCGACAAGAAGGAAGTGGGCGGCGAAATTCCAAAGAGCGTCAAGGCAGGCGATATGGTGCACATCGCCTCCATGGATGTGGATGCGACGATCGTTGCGCCTGCGGACAGCAAGGGCTATGTGCAGCTCAAGGTCGGCATGATGAAAATGCGCGCGCCGCTTTCCGATCTGCGAACATTGACGGCGACGCAGCAGCTCGTCAAAAAGGAGCAGAAAAAGCTGGAACGTAAGAAATCCATGCGGGAAGCCCGGGTGGATATCACCACGCGAGCCGTTCGGCAGGAGCTGGATGTGCGCGGCACGGCGCTGGATGAAGCGATTCCCGAGGTCGAAAAATTCATTGACGACGCGATGCTCTCCTCGCTCGGCGAGGTCAGCATCATTCACGGAAACGGAACCGGCGTTCTGCGCGCCGGCATACAGGATTGCCTGCGCCGCCATCCGTGCGTGAGCAGCTTTCGCCTCGGCCGGTACGGCGAAGGCGAAACCGGCGTAACCATCGTCTCCCTGAAATAACGACATTAAAGCGCCCTGCCACGGTGACGGGGCATCAGACTATGGAGAATAGCCCTCTCTGCAAATGAAAGAATTTGTGGATTTCTTGATTTTGCTATTCAAGCCAAGTTTGCTTATGTCAACAAGCTGGCGCCCTGTTACGGCAACAGGGCGTTTTTGTGATTCAAGCGAAAAGATATGCGGGTCTGCGCGTGAAAAAATAGAAATTCGGGGAAACTACCTGCGAGGTGAGCGGGATGGATCAAAGGGAAATGCTCCGAAAAATGGCGTTCACGGCGCTGGGGCTTGTGCTGGCGATTGAAATTGTGGCGATTGCCGGCGCGGACGCGCAGCCTGCCGAAAGCGTTTACGCGCAGGGGGAATATGTTCAGACGCTGGAAGGCGCGAAAAGCCCGTTTGCGGACGTTGTGCAGACGGTAATGCCCTGCGTTGTCGGCGTGAGCAACCGGGCGAATACGTTCAATATGATCAGCGGGCAAACGGAATTGACCGAGCAGGCGACAGGCTCCGGCGTTGTGGTGACGACGCAGGGGCATGTGGTGACCAATTACCACGTGATTGAAGGCGCAAACGATGTGCAGGTGCTCAGTCAGGGACGGTATTTGAAAACGGAGATCGTCGGTTATGACGAACTGACGGATTTGGCCGTTCTGCGCGTGATGGAGGACGTTCATCTGCCTGCCGTCAAGATGGGGGATATCGCGCAGGTTCGCGTCGGCGACTGGGCCATCGTCATCGGCAATCCGCTGGGCAAGCAATTTGCGGATACGGTGACGATCGGCGTTGTTTCGGCGCTGAACCGGGAACTGGATGGATCATCCATCGTCAAAATGCTGCAAACCGACGCGGCGATCAATTCGGGAAACAGCGGCGGCGGCCTGTTTAATACACGCGGTGAGCTGATTGGCGTTCCGTCTCTCAAATTCAGCTCGAACGGGAAGGACGACGTGGCTTCCATCGAGGGCATCGCGATGGCCATTCCGGTGGACGTTGTTCAGCCGGTCGTAAACAGCATCATCCAATACGGCAGGGTGACACGCCCGAAGCTCGGCATTTCCGTCATAACCATTCGCGGAAGCGACAAACCGACCGTCGGTTTTATTCCGGCTGGCGTCTATGTCAGCTCGGTTTCTCCGGGAAGCACGGCGGAAAAAGCCGGGATCAAGCCGAACGACATCATTATCCGAATGGATGGCAAACGGATAACGCTCCATACCGATTTGACCAATCGGCTGGCGGCACATGCGGCCGGAGACGTGGTGACACTGACGGTCTATCGAATCCCCGGTCTGGAAAAACTGACGCTGCAGGATGCGATTCCCGCCGGAGAGGAGCTTGAGTTGACCATTACGCTTGAAATGCCGTCGCAGGATGCGTAATAACGGGCGGACAGAGCGCATACGCTGGCATGACGGCAGGGAGGGATGTTATGCAAGCGTATGACCTTTATCAGGATATCGCCCAGCGAACACAGGGCGATGTTTATGTCGGCGTTGTCGGCCCCGTGCGGACAGGCAAATCGACCTTTATTCGCCGGTTGATGGAAAAGATGATCATTCCGGCCATTGAAAACGCGCATATCCGGGCGCGCGCACAGGACGACCTGCCTCAAAGCGGGTCGGGGCGCACCGTGATGACGACCAAACCGGCGTTTATTCCGTCGGAGGCGGTGGATATCGCGCTGCCCAGCGACAACCATGTTCGCCTGCGCTTTGTTGACAGCGTCGGCTACATGGTGGAGGGCGCACTGGGCACGACGGAGGGCGAAGCACTGCGAATGGTTCGCACGCCGTGGGCCGACGAGGAGATGCCCTTCGAGCGCGCGGCCGAATTGGGGACGCAGAAGGTCATCACCGAACATTCGACCATCGGTCTGGTGGTGACGACGGACGGCAGCGTGACCGATTTGCCGCGCACGGCGTATATTCCGGCAGAGGCGCGCGTGATTGCGGAACTAAAAAGCCTCGGAAAACCGTTTGCGATCATCCTGAACACGCAAAACGCGGCGACAACCAAGACGCAAAGCCTGCGAAAGGCGCTCGAAGAGGATTATGCGGTTCCCGTGGTCGCCATGAACGTGGAGGAAATGGACGAGGAGGACATCCGCGGCCTGCTGGAGCAGGTGCTCGGCCAATTCCCCGTGGTTCAAATGAACATTCAAACGCCGGAATGGCTCGGCGCGCTGGATGAAACGCATTGGCTCGTCAAGAGCCTGATGGACAGCTTACAGCAGTCGGTCGCGGGAACGCTCCGGATCGGGGAGACCGATACCTTCACGCAGGCGCTCAGACAGAACGAGTATCTGGACGATGTTGCCGTTCGAAGCGTTGACCACGGAAGCGGCTGCATCGGCATGCAGATGGTGCTCAAGGAAGGGCTGTTCAATCAGGTGCTGGCGGAACAATGCGGCACCGAGATTCGAAGCGACGCGCATCTGCTGGCGCTGCTGCGGGAATTGGTCGCGGCGAAAAAGGAATACGACCATGTGGCGCAGGCGCTGCAATCCGTTCGGGAAACGGGGTATGGGCTGGTGCCGCCGCAGCTTGACGAGTTGACGCTTCAGGAGCCGGAAATCATGGGGAAGGGCGGAAAATTCGGCGTTCGTCTGCGAGCCAGCGCGCCGAGCCTGCATCTGATCCGCGTGGATATCCAGACCGAGGTTTCGCCGGTCGTCGGCACGGAACAGCAGTCCGAAGAAATGCTGCGGTATCTCATGGAAGGGTTCGAGCAGGATCCGCAGAAGCTTTGGCAGAGCAATCTGTTCGGCAAGCCGCTTTCCGATCTGGTGCGGGAAGGGCTTTCCAACAAACTGATGCACATGCCGGAGGACACACAGCTCAAGGTTCAGCAGACGCTTGAAAAGATCATCAACGAAGGGAACGGCGGAATGGTATGTATTCTGCTCTGACCCCAAATCAAAGCAAGAGGATCGCCGGACGCAAAACAGACCGGCGGTCTTTTTTGATGCGCGGGAAATGGCGTCAACTCATCCGCGTGAGTGAAAGCCTGATGCGTGGCAGACTTTGGCGGAGGCGAAGGCGGGATCAGCCCGCCTTGCTGTTTGTGAAGAAAAACGTGGTTTTCTTTTCGAAAAAGCGCGGCGAAAAATGCTGACGGACGGCAGAAAGCGAACGAAACATAGGGAAACACTGGTTAGAGAAAAAACTAACGATGAAGAAAAACGGAAACTCTGTTTTCATTTTAGCATTTCTATGCTATAATGACTCCTGACATTTCATTCAAGTCCATGACATGTCTCAGACACGTCATCTTGAAAAGCGAAGGGAGGAACTTGTCTGTGGCTACTACCCAGACATTTGGCGGAGGCGTCCATCCCCGCGAGATTGGCAATGGCAAGAATGCAACCCAATCCCAGCAGATCGTGAACGCGGCCGCCCCGGCTCGTGTGACGATTGCGATGGCTCAACACGCCGGCGCACCTGCGGTGTGCTGCGTGAAGGTGGGTCAGACGGTAAACATGGGCCAGATCATCGGAGAGGCTCAGGGATTCATTTCCGCGCCGGTTCATGCGTCCGTTTCCGGCAAGGTTGTGGCGATTACCACCTGCACCGTGGCGAGCGGAAAGAGCGTTCCCGCTGTCGTGATCGACAACGACTTTGAGGATCGTTGGGACGAGTCCGTGAAGCCGTGCGACAATGTTGATGCGCTGAGCGCGGCGGATATCGCATCCATCGCGGCGCGCTGCGGCATCGTCGGCATGGGCGGCGCGGCTTTCCCGACCAATGTGAAGCTCGACACTTCTAAATTGGAAGAAAAGCCCGACACGCTGATCGTCAACGGCAGCGAATGCGAGCCGTATCTGACGAGCGATCACCGCATCATGGTGGAAAACGCCGAGCAGATTGTGGACGGCATCGCGCTGGCGATGAAGGCCAGCGGCGTGGCCTGCGCGAAGGTCGGCATTGAGGACAACAAGCCCGACGCCATCGCGGCCATGCGCGAGGCGGCTTCCGGCAAGCAGAACATCGAGGTCGTTTCTCTGCCCGCGCGCTATCCGCAGGGCTTTGAAAAGACGCTGATCTATTCGCTGACGGGTCGCATTGTGCCCAATGGCAAGCTGCCGTCCGCGGCGAAGTGCGTCGTGATGAACGTGGGCACCTGCGCGGCACTTTCCACGGCCGTGCGCAAGGGTCAGCCGCTCATCGACCGCGTTGTGACCGTGACCGGCCGCGTGGCCAACCCGGCCAACTTCCGCGTCCGCATCGGCGCGCCGCTGCTGGATCTGATCGATCAGGCCGGCGGCCTGACCGATGGCGTGCGCAAGCTGGTTGTCGGCGGCGCGATGATGGGCAATGCAGTTCCGACGCTGAATCTGCCGATCACCAAGAACTTCGGCGGTTTCCTCGCACTGGGCGAGGAAGCGATTTCCGCCGAAGAATCCGCCTGCATCCGCTGCGGCCGCTGCATGCGTGCCTGCCCGATGAAGCTCATGCCCGCGAAGATCGACGCGCTCGTTCGCCACGGCGACTACGACGGCGCGATTGCCGCCGGCGCGATGAACTGCATGGAATGTGGAAGCTGCACGTTCGCCTGCCCGGCCAAGCGCGAGCTTACGCAGAGCTGCCGCGTGGCCAAGGCGATCGCCAGAACGAAAGCCAAAAAGTCCTAATTGAGTACGGAGGAACGTGAAAATGTCCAAGTATGTGATTTCGTCTTCTCCGCATCTGCGCGATAATGTCTCGACCACGAGCATCATGCGGGATGTCTGCATTGCGCTGCTGCCCGCTGCCGTCGCCGGTGTGCTGTTCTTCGGCTATCGCTCGGCGATCATCCTCGCATTGTCTGTCGCGGCTGCGGTTCTGAGCGAGTGGCTGTATTGCAAGGCCGCTCATTGCCGCAACACGATCGGCGATTTCAGCGCGGTCGTGACCGGCATGCTGCTGGCGATGAACCTGCCGTCCACCGTGCCGTACTGGATGCCGGTGATCGGTTCCGTCATCGCCATCCTGCTGTGCAAGATGATCTTCGGCGGTATCGGCCAGAACTTCATCAACCCGGCGCTCGCCGCGCGCGCGATTCTGGCGCTGTCCTGGGCGAGCCTGATGAACACGTTCGCCACTCCGGCGTTTGGCAATCTGGCCGGCGTTGACGCTGTGGCGAGCGCGACCCCGATCGGCGCGGCGGCCGGCACCTACACGCTGGGCCAGCTTTTCCTGGGCAATATTCCGGGCACCATCGGCGAAACCTGCAAGCTGGCGCTGCTGATCGGCGCGGCCTATCTCTTCTATAAGAAGGTTATCACCTGGCACATCCCGGCGGCCTTTATCGGCACGTTCGCGGTATGCTATCTGCTGAAGACCGGCTTTGATGTGAACGCGATGCTGGCGCAGCTCCTTTCCGGCGGCCTGATTCTCGGCGCGTTCTTCATGGCGACCGATTATTCCTCTTCTCCGGCGACGGCGAAGGGCAAGATCGTGTTCGGTATCGGCTGCGGTCTGCTGCTGTTCATCTTCCGCGCCTGCAAGAAGACCCCGGCGGAGTGGTGCTCCTACGCCATCCTGCTGATGAACGTCTGCTCGCCGCTGATTGAGCGCGTGACCGGCAACAAGAGCTTTGGGGAGGTCAAGAAGTAATGGGTGATATTGTGAAGCTTGCGCTCCGTCTGTTCATCTTTGCGCTTGTTGCCTCTGTGCTGCTGGCCGTCACGAACGAAGTGACCAAGGGCCCGATCGAGCAGCAGAAGCTGGCCTCCAAGATGGCTGCACTGAACACGGTGCTGCCGGGCTGCGAATACGAGCAGATTGAGTATGAAGGTATTTCTGACGACAGCGCGCTCGATGAGATTTTCATCGGCAAAAACGCTGACGGCAGCATCAAGGGTTATGCGCTGACCGCGAACCCGCAGGGCTATGGCGGAGAGATTCCGATCACCCTCGGTGTGAGCGAAGGCGGCTATGTCACGCAGGTCTATGTCGGCTCCCTTCAGGAGACGCAGGGTCTCGGCAGCCGCGTGGGCGACGACGCTTTCAAGGAGCAGTTCATCGCGATTGCCGCTGACCCGGACACGCTGCGCGATGATGTGGACACCATTGCGGGCGCGACGATCTCTTCCAGCGCGTTTGTGAACGCGGTGCAGGAGATGCTGACCTACACGAAGGGCACGCTCGGCATTGAGCCGCACGCGGGCGACAAGGACGCGATTCTGGCGGAAGCCGCTGCCATCAACGGCGGCGACGAGGGCGAGGACGCGCCGGTGGAAACCACCACGAACACCTATGACGTGACCGGCTTTGCGCCGTTCAAGGTGGATGTGACTGTGGACAGCAACGGCAAGATCGTGTCTGTGTCCGTGCCGGAAAACAACGAGACGCCGGGCTTCGGCGCTGACCTGATTGCCGACCAGAGTGTGTTTGATGCGCTGGTGGGTCAGGACATCGCGACTGCGCAGATCGACGTGAAGAGCGGCGTGACGCTGACCAGCAACGCCATCAACGACGCGCTGAAGCAGGCTGCTTCCGCCGGTGAGTCCGGCGAGGGCAGCGCGAAGGCCTACGACGTGACCGGCTTTGCGCCGTTCAAGGTGGAAATCGCGCTGGACGACGCGGGCAAGATCGTGTCCGTGTCCGTGCCGGAAAACAACGAAACGCCGGGCTTCGGCGCTGACCTGATTGCCGACCAGAGTGTGTTCGACGCGCTGGTGGGTCAGGACATCGCGACTGCGCAGATCGACGTGAAGGGCGGCGTGACGCTGACCAGCAACGCCATCAACGATGCGCTGAAGCAGGCCGCCGCTGACCTCGGCGGCGCGGAGGCTGCGCCTGCGGTGGCGGGCGATCCGTACACCGTGAAGGGCATGAACAAGTTCACGCTGTATGTCGAAGTGAAGGATGGCGGCAAGATCGCTTCCGTCAGCGCGCCGAACAACAGCGAGACGCCGGGCTTCGGCGCGGATATGCTGACCGATGAAGCGCTCTCCGCGCTGGTCGGCGAGGATCTGGCGACGGCGCATGTCGATGTGAAGAGCGGCGTGACGCTGACCAGCGACGCGATCAATGCGGCGCTGAAGCAGGCCGCGATTGCGAACGGCGTTGCGGTTGTAGCCGAACCGACGGTTGAAGCGACGGCCGAACCGGCCGCCGAGCCGACCGTCGCCGAAAACGCCGCTGTCGAGCTGACTATGTACGATGTGACGGGCTTCGCGCCGTTCAAGGTCGGCATCGCGGTGGATGAAAACGGCAAGATCGTGTCTGTGTCCGTGCCGGAAAATAACGAAACGCCGGGCTTCGGCGCTGACCTGATTGCCGACCAGAGTGTGTTTGACGCGCTGGTGGGTCAGGACATCGCGACTGCGCAGATCGACGTGAAGAGCGGCGTGACGCTGACCAGCAACGCCATCAACGACGCGCTCCGTCAGGCTGCTGCGCAGTTCGGCGGCGAGGCGACGCGCAACGAGAGCGCGGCTGACGGCGTGGCGGTCGGCACGTATGAGGTGACGGGCTTCGCGTCGTTCAAGGTTGAAATCGCTGTGGACGGCAACGGCAAGATCGTGTCTGTGACCGTGCCGGAAAACAATGAAACGCCGGGCTTCGGCGCTGACCTGATTGCCGACCAGAGCATTTTTGACGCGCTGGCGGGTCAGGACATCGCGACCGCGAAGATTGATGTAAAGAGCGGCGTGACGCTGACCAGCAACGCCATCAACGACGCGCTGGGTCAGGCCGCTAAGGAGGTGCAGTAAATGAAGAAATATGGAAAAATCTTCATGAACGGCATCATTGACGAGAACCCGACGTTCCGCATGGTGCTGGGCATGTGCCCGACGCTGGCCATCACGACCGCGGCGAGCAACGGCATTGGCATGGGTTTGGCCGTGACCTTCGTTCTGATTTTCTCGAACTTGGTTATCTCCCTGCTGCGCAAGGCGATTCCGGATCAGATTCGTATTCCGGCGTTTATCGTGGTTATCGCGACCTTTGTTACCATTGTTCAGCTGATCATCAAGGCGTTCCTGCCTGCGCTGGATGCGTCCCTGGGCGTGTTCATTCCGCTGATCGTCGTCAACTGCATCATCTTCGGCCGCGCGGAAGCGTTCGCTTTCAAGAACAAGCCGCTGGCCTCTGCGGTTGACGGTCTGGGCATGGGTCTGGGCTTCACGCTGGCCATCACCCTGATTTCCTCCATCCGCGAGCTGTTCGGCGTGGGCACGGTCTTTGGCGTGCAGGTCATGCCGGAAGGCTACCTGCCGATGGATATTCTGGTCAAGCCGGCTGGCGGCTTCATCGTGCTCGGTCTCACTCTGGCTCTGATGAACAAGCTGCTGCCCAAGAAGGCGTAAGGAGGAAAAACGATGAATGCAGTTCTTACGATCCTGATTGGGTCCATCTTCGTCAACAACTTTGCGATGTCCCGCTTCTATGGCATCTGCCCGTTCCTGGGCGTTTCCAAGAAGCTGGAGACCGCGTTCGGCATGGGCATGGCCGTCACCTTCGTTATGGCCGTTGCTTCGCTGGTGGCCTATCTGGTCAACGCGTTCCTGCTCGTCCCGCTGGGAATCGAGTATCTCCAGACCATCGCCTTCATTCTGGTTATCGCCGTTCTGGTGCAGATCGTTGAAATGGCGATCAAGAAGATGTCCCCGGGTCTGTATCAGGCGCTGGGCGTCTATCTGCCGCTGATCACGACCAACTGCGCCGTGCTGGGCGTGGCTCAGCTCAACGTGACCGAAGGCTACAACCTGATTCTCTCCGTTGTCAACGGCGTGGCTTCCGCGCTGGGTTATACGTTGGCCATCTGCCTGTTCGCCGGTATCCGCGAGCGTCTGGCGCTGAACAACATGCCCAAGTGGATGGAGGGTTTCACCGGCGCGATGATTACCGCTGGCCTGATGGCCGTTGCGTTCAACGGCTTCAGCGGCCTGATCTGATCGCAGAGCGAGGGAGGAAACCAACGTGGATGTAATGTTAATTTTGACTGCGGCGCTCGTGATGAGCGTTCTCGGTCTGATCTTTGGCGCGCTGCTGGGCGTCACTGGCCGCGTGTTCAAGGTGCCCGCCAATGAAAAGGCGGAAGCGCTGCGCGAATGTCTGCCGGGCGCGAACTGCGGCGCCTGCGGCTACCCGGGCTGCGACGGTTATGCGGCTGCGGTTGCCGAGGGCAAGGCCGAAGTCGGCGCCTGCGCCGTGGGCGGTCCGGCCTGCGCCGCGAAGATGGGCGAAATCATGGGCGTGAGCGTCAACGCTTCCGCTCGCATGGTTGCATCCGTGGCCTGTCAGGGCTATGGCGACCACTGCAAGCCCAAGGCGGAATATCAGGGCATGACGGACTGTGTCGCCGCTTCCATGGTCAACAACGGCACCAAGGCCTGTCAGTATGCCTGTCTGGGTCTGGGCACCTGTGAGCGCGCCTGCCCGTTCGGCGCAATCCATATTGACCCGATCAAGCAGATCGCGGTCGTCGATGAGGAGAAGTGCCAGGGCTGCAAGAAGTGCGTCGCGGCCTGCCCGCAGCACGTGCTTTCCATGCGTCCTGCCGGGCGCACGGTGAACGTCGGCTGCCACAACCCGGAAAAGGGCATTGCGCTGAAAGAGAAGTGCGACCGCGCCTGCATCGGCTGCGAAGCCTGCGTGAAGGCCTGCAACTTCGGTGCGATTGAAATGGAGAACGGCGTTCCCAAGATTGATTACGAGAAATGCGTGGGCTGCATGGCTTGTGCAGACGCCTGCCCGACGGGCGCGATGCAGGCCAATTTCGAGACGCGCAAGGAAGCGTACATCGACCCGAGCAAGTGCGTGGGCTGCACCCTGTGCACCAAGCAGTGCAAGTTCGACGCCATCGAGGGCGCGCTCAAGCAGCCGCATAAGGTGCTTGGCGCGTGCACGGGCTGCGGTCTGTGCGCGGCGAAGTGCCCGAAGAAGGCCATCACCATGCGTGATCGCCGCGCGCCGCGCAACAAGCTGGATAAGGTGAAGAAGGCTCCGGCGGCTGCCAAGCCAGCCGCGCCTGTCGCGCCGAAAGCTCCGGCGGAGAGCAAGTAATCCGTCGCCGCACACAAGCATGGAGAAGAGGTTGAATCATTCGGCCTCTTCTCTTTCTTTTATTCGGAATTTTTGGGCATATTCCGTCGACCATTTGAATCACGGGGTCTTGCTTTTGCCAAATTTCGAGCGTATAATACATTTATCATATCAAAAAGGCAGGTACGGACTATGATTGATTTCGAATCCATCAAGGCTGTTGATCCCGAAATCTGCGACGCGATGCGCAAGGAGCTGACGCGCCAACGCGAGCATCTGGAACTGATTGCATCCGAGAACTTCGTCAGCGACGCGGTTCTGTCCGCAATGGGCTCTCACCTGACCAACAAATACGCCGAAGGATATCCGGGAAAGCGCTATTACGGCGGCTGCCAATATGTCGATATCGTTGAAGATCTGGCGCGCGAACGCGCCAAGGCGCTTTTCGGGGCGGAACACGCCAACGTGCAGCCCCATTCCGGCGCGCAGGCCAATATGGCGGTTTATTTTGCCATGCTTGAGCCGGGCGATACGGTGATGGGAATGAATTTGTCCCACGGCGGTCATCTGACGCACGGAAGCCCGGTGAACATGTCCGGCAAATATTTCCATTTCGTGCCTTACGGCGTAACGGAAGAGGAAGAAATCATTGATTATGATGCGCTGGAAAAGATGGCGCTTGAAACCAAGCCGAAGATGATTGTCGCGGGCGCGTCGGCCTATCCGAGAATCATTGATTTTGCGCGCCTGCGCGAGATCGCGGATCGAGCGGGCTGCCTGCTGATGGTGGATATGGCGCATATCGCGGGGCTTGTCGCGGCGGGCGAACACCCCAGCCCGGTTCCGTATGCGGATTTCGTGACGACGACCACCCATAAAACGCTTCGTGGCCCGCGCGGCGGCATGATCCTCTGCAAGAAGGAATACGCCGCGGCGATCGACAAGGCGATTTTCCCGGGTACGCAGGGCGGCCCGCTGGAGCATGTCATCGCGGGCAAGGCGGTCTGCCTGAAAGAGGCGATGACACCGGAGTTTAAGGCATATCAGCACCAGATTGTGCTGAACGCGCGCGCGATGGCGGCGGAATTTACAAAGGAAGGGATTCGCCTCGTCTCCGGCGGTACGGATAATCACCTGATGCTGCTGGATCTGACGGGAACCGGCGTGACGGGCAAGGCGCTTGAGTCGCTGCTCGGTCAGGCCAACATCACGGTCAACAAGAATACCATTCCGAAGGAAACGCTCAGCCCGTTTGTGACCAGCGGCGTGCGCATCGGTACGCCCGCGGTGACAACCCGCGGCATGAAGGAAGCGGAAATGAAGCAGATTGCCGCGCTCATCACGCGCGTCATTCGTGAAGGCGAAGGATGTCTGCCGGAGGTCAGGCAGGAGGTTCTCGCCATTTGCGCCAAGCATCCGCTGTATGCCGACTGCGTTTGCAATTAAAATTGATGGAAGACGACGTGTGCGCAATGCATGCGTCGCTTTTTTGCGTATAAACGATTGCGTAAAATCGCCCGCGTGAGCAAAGCATTGAAGGTTTGCAGACTTCGGCGGAAGTAAAGGCGGGCATTGCCCGCTTTTTGACGTATTGACAGGCTATGGGGTTGGGGGGTAAAATATATAAAATGGGTTCGCTTTGGGAGGATAAAAATACATGATCAATCTGGATCATGCGGCGACAACGCCGCTCAGGCTGGAAGCGCTGAACGCCATGCTCCCGTATTTTACGGAGCATGCGGCGAACGCCAACGCGCTTTATGCCGAAGGACGGCGCGCACGGGCGGCGATTGACGCTGCGCGTCGGCAGATTGCGGACGCCATTCAAGCCAAACCGGCCGAAATCTATTTCACGGGCAGCGGATCGGAAGCCGACAACTGGGCGTTGTTCGGCGCGATGCGCGCTATGGCCGGAAAAAACCACATCGTAACAACCCAAATTGAACACCATGCGGTTTTGAATGCCTGTGCGGCGCTGGAAAAGCTCGGGTGTGAAGTGAGCTATGTGCCGGTCGATCGTCAGGGGTGTGTTGATCCGGCGGCGATTGAAAACGCCGTTCGCCCGGAAACCGGCATGATTTCCGTGATGCTGGCCAACAACGAAGTGGGAACCATACAGCCCATTTCTGAAATCGCCAAGGTTGCGCATATGCATGGCGCGCTGATGCATACCGACGCGGTGCAGGCTGTCGGCCACATTCCCGTTGACGTTGAGGCGCTCGATGTGGATTTGCTGTCGATCTCCGCGCACAAGTTTTGCGGGCCGAAGGGCATCGGCGCGCTGTACATCAGAAACGGCGTAAAAATGACCAATCTCATTTATGGCGGCGAACAGGAACGCGGCCTGCGCGCGGGCACGGAAAACACGCCCGCCATCGTCGGCATGGGCAAAGCGCTGTCGCTTTCCCGCGCAGAGCTTGAACAGACCGCGGAGCGGATTCGCGCGCTTCGAAACCTGCTGGAAGGCGAGATTACGCGCCGTTTTCCAAATGCAATCGTCAACGGAGACCGAGAAAATCGCCTGCCGGGGACGCTCCATGTAACGTTTCCCGGCGAGGACACCAGCATGCTCCTGATGCGGCTGGATATGGAGGGCATTGCGGTATCGGCGGGCAGCGCGTGCGCGGCCGGCGCAAGAGAGCGCTCCCATGTGATTCGCGCCATGCGCGTGCCGGAGGGCGCGGATGTGCGCTTTTCGCTGGGCAATGAAAATGATGAAACGCAGATTCGGCAGACGGTTGACGCGCTCTGCCGGGTGATGAACGGATAAAGGAGTCTTTTAATCGGATGATTTACGGCAATAAAGAGGGTATACGCGATTCGATGCTGGCCAAGCTGGAAACGCTGTACGATATCGAAATTCCGGCGGAGGTCTTCGCCCCGGCGGAGCTGCTCGATGCGCTGGCGGCGTTTTCCTGCGCAATCAACCGGGAAATCAGCATGTATATCTCGCGCAGCGGCGAAGTGCTGGATATCACCATCGGCGGAATCAGCAGCGTCGATTTGAAGGATATGCATTTGCGCCGCAACACAAAGCGCCTGAGCATGGTGCGCTGCATCCATACGCATCCGGGCGGAAATCCACAGCTTTCCGATGTGGATATCAGCTCTCTGCGCGCCATGCGTTTTGACGCGATGGCTGCCGTCGGCGCAAAGGACGGCTATGCAACCGGCATACAGTCGGCTTTCCTCGGTTCATACGTCGGCGGCGTCAATCAGGTTCACCTGACGAATATCGTGTCGATCCATAAGCTGCCGCAGCGCGCGTGGATGGATGCGATTGAGCGCGCGGACGGCGAGGTGCTGGTCGGCGCGCCGAACAGCACGCAGGAGGAGCAGGAACGCGCTTTTCTGGTGGGGCTGGACAGCGACGAATCGCTGCTGGAGCTTGCGCGGCTGGCCGAAACCGCCGGCGCTCAGGTTGTCGGGACCATGCTCCAGCGCAAAACGCGCCCGGACACGGCCACCTATATCGGAAGCGGCAAGGCGGACGAACTCTCTCTGGCGTGTCAGGCCAGAGATGCGGACGTTGTGATCTTTGACGACGAGCTATCCGGCGTACAGACGCGAAATCTCGAAGATATTTTGCGCGGCGCAAAGGTCATCGACCGAACGACGCTGATTCTGGATATTTTTGCGCAGCGGGCGCAGTCCCGCGAGGGGCGCTTGCAGGTTGAACTGGCGCAGATGGCGTATCAGCTTCCGCGCCTGCTCGGTCACGGCGTGGCCATGTCGCGTTTGGGCGGCGGTATCGGCACGCGCGGCCCGGGCGAAACGCGGCTGGAAATGGACAGGCGGCGCATCCGCAGACGGATAAGCGATCTGCGCCGGGAAATTGATGAACTGAGCGGCCAGCGCAGTCTCCGGCGCGCCCGAAGAGAGAAAAACAAGGTGCCGGTTGTGGCGCTGGTCGGTTACACCAACGCCGGAAAATCGACCCTGCTCAATACGCTGAGCGGCGCGGACGTGCTGGCGGCGGATAAGCTGTTCGCTACGCTCGACCCGGTGGTTCGCACGGTCAAAACGCCTGCCGGCGGCGAGTTTTTGCTGGTTGATACCGTTGGTTTCATCAGCAAGCTGCCGCATGCGCTGGTCGATGCGTTTCATTCGACGCTGGAAGAGGCGCTGCTGGCCGATGTGCTGCTGATCGTTTCCGACGGCGCATCCGGCGAGATGATCCGCCAGCACGACGTTGTACTCGAAGTGCTCTCGTCCCTCGGCGCGGCGGACAAACCGATGATCGACGTCATCAACAAGGCCGATCTGCCCGGCGTTACGGCAAACGAATGGCCCGGCGCGATTGCAATCAGCGCCAAGAAGGGCGAAGGGCTGGACGCGCTGCTGGAGGCCATTCGCCTCAAACTGCGCGGCGCGGCAAGGCCGATGCGCGCGGTGATTCCCTATGCGCAGGGCGGCCTGCTGGCGAAAATACATGCCGACGGGCAGGTGCTCGGCGAGGAATACACGGCGGAAGGCATCGACGTGACGGCGCTGGCCGACGAGCAGCTCTTCGGTCGTCTGGCCGCGCAGCTGGGCGAACAGGCCGTCACGTGGCAGGACTAAGGAAAAGGGGCAAAAAACAGTGTTTTCTTTACAGACTTTGGCCGCCCTTACGCTTGGCACGACGATGATGTTTGAAGCATGGGGGTATATGCTGCCGCAGCAGGACCCGACAGACCTGTTGATTCTGGTCAACAAGACCAACAAAGCGCCGGCGGTTCCCGTGACGCTGGTGAAGCCGAATGTACAGCCGACGAGGGAATCGGCTTCCGAAAACATTTACATGCGGCCGGAAGCGGCGGCGGCCTTGGAGGCGCTGTTCGCGGGCGCGGCGGAGGACGGGCTGACGCTCTACGCGACGAGCGGCTACCGCAGTTATTCCACGCAAAAGGCGATTTTCGAGCGCAAGCTCGATCGGATGAGCGAAAAGCAAGCCAATCTGAGCGTCGCGAAACCCGGCTATTCCGAGCATCAAACCGGCCTTGCGATGGATATCGAGGGCGAAACCACGAAGGGAACCGGGCTGACGGAGGCCTTCGGCGAATCGCCGGAGGGAATCTGGGCGGCGGAGCACTGCGCGGAATACGGCTTTATCATCCGCTATCCAAAGGATAAGACGAAGATCACGGGCTACATTTACGAGCCGTGGCATCTTCGGTATGTGGGCAGGGAGGCTGCGCAGGAAATCACGGCGCTTGACGTGACGTTTGAGGAATATATCGCCATGGTGCGCAGCGAACGTATTCAATGGTTGCAGGAGGAAACGCAATACGATGATCAGAATCCATAATATGCTGCTGGCCGCCGCGCTGGCCTCTGCGATTGCGCTGCCGTGCGCGGCGGAGTCGCTCAGTCTGGCGGATTTGGCGGACGCGCAGGACGCGCAGATGATCGACATGGACGCGCAGGACGGCGCGTGGACATATCCCATCCCATACGATCTGCTGATGACCAGCGACTATATCGTGCTGGCCAACAAGGAAAGTTTACTGGATGAAACCTATGTGCCGCAGGATCTGGTGAAGCTGACCTGCCGAAAGATCAGCTCCGACCCGATCCAGATGCGCGAGGTTGCCGCGCAGGCGCTCTCGGACATGTTCGATGCGGCGAAGGCGGACGGCGTTACGCTCTACGCCCATTCCGGTTATCGCAGTTATCGCACGCAAAAGACCATGTATTCCAACCGCCTGAAGCGGAACAACGGCAAGGACGACGGGGTTGTCGCTTATCCGGGCGCATCGGATCACCAAACCGGGCTGGGCATTGACGTCATCAATAAGGCCGGTATCGGCAAGAAGTTCACATCCGCGTTTGCCAATACCAAAGAGGGCAAATGGATCGCCGAGCACTGCTGGGATTACGGATTCGTCATCCGTTATCAGAAGGAAAAGGAAGAAATCACCCAGATCACCTATGAACCGTGGCATCTGCGCTATGTCGGCGTTCAGATCGCGCAGTACATGCGTGAAAACAACCTGTGTCTGGAAGAATTCACGAGCGAATGGAAGGAGGCTGCGGCAGCATATCAGGCCGCAGGAAATTGATATGAAAATTATCGACATCTCTCAGGAAATCTATCAGGGCATGCCCGTTTATCCCGGCGACCCGACATTTCAAAGCCATCGTGTGAACAGCTTCAAGCAGGGGGATATGTGCGAGGTCAGCGAGGTGACGATGGGCACCCACTGCGGTACGCATATCGACGCGCCGACGCACATGGTGCCGGACGGCAAGCCGCTGGAGAGCTTCCCGCTGGATTGCTTTATCGGCCCGTGCCGCGTGCTGAACGTTCCGTATCCCGTCATCAGCGAAAAAGCGCTTCAGGAGCTGAATGTTCAGCCGGGCGAGCGCGTCCTGCTGCGCACCGACCCGAACGGAAAATACAACAAACACGCGCGCTTTAATCCGGCTGTGCTGAGCATGCGCGCGGCGCAGTATCTGGCGCAGCTCCCGGTGAAGCTGGTGGGCATCGACGCGCCGACGGTGGAAAACATGGAGCTTTGCGACGGCGAGGTGCACGCCGCGCTGCTGAAGGCCGGTATTCCGCTGCTGGAAGGGCTTCGACTTGAGGAAGCGGACAAGGAGAACTACGAGCTGAGCGCGCTGCCGATCCGGCTGATGGGCGAAAACGGCGCGCCGTGCCGCGCGGTTTTGATCGAAAAAGAATAATCGGGCATGCGTTGCCATATGACGTTCATCGTGCTATAATAAAATAAGCCAAAGAAAAGGGAGGAGAATGATTCCATGAACATTCTTTTGACCGGCGGCGCCGGTTTCATCGGTTCTCACACGGCAGTTGAGCTGCTGAACGCGGGGCACGACGTCATCATCGTGGATAATCTGTACAACAGCAGCGCCAAGGCGGTTGAGCGCGTGGAAGAGCTGACCGGCAAGCGCGTGAAGTTCTATTGTGCGGACGCCTGCGATCACGATGCGATGGATCGGATTTTCTCTGAAAACAAGGTGGACGCGGTGATTCACTTTGCGGCCTATAAGGCGGTGGGCGAATCCGTCGCCAAGCCGCTGGAATATTACCGCAACAATCTGGACTGCACGCTGACGGTATGCGAAGCGATGAAGAAGCATGGCGTGAAGCGGTTCATTTTCAGCTCTTCGGCTACGGTGTACGGCATTCCGGATCATATGCCGCTGGATGAAACCATGCCCACGAGCTGCACCAATCCCTACGGCTGGACGAAGTACATGAACGAGCGCATCCTGACCGACGTTGCGAAGGCGAACCCGGATTGGTCGGTCGTGCTTCTGCGCTATTTCAATCCGATTGGCGCGCATGAAAGTGGCCGTATCGGCGAAATGCCGAACGGCATCCCGAACAACCTGCTGCCGTATGTCTCTCAGGTTGCGGCGGGCAAGCTGGCTTATCTGCACGTGTTTGGCGACGACTATCCGACCCCGGATGGAACGGGCGTTCGCGATTATATCCATGTCGTCGATTTGGCGCGCGGCCACGTCGCGGCGGCCGATTATGCCATGAAGCACACCGGGACGGAGATCATCAATCTGGGCACCGGCCACGGATACAGCGTGCTGGACATCGTAAAGGCGTTTGAAAAGGTGAACGGCGTGAAGGTGCCCTATAAGATCGAAGCGCGCCGTCCGGGCGATATCGCCGAGTGCTGGGCCGACCCGGCCAAGGCAAAGGAGCTTCTGGGCTGGACGGCGCAGAAGAACCTTGAGGATATGTGCCGCGACGCATGGCGCTGGCAGACACAGAACCCGAATGGATATGCGGATTGAGAAGAATTTTCGGCATAAAATCTCGAAGGCGGAAAAAACTCCGCCTTTTTTTGTTTGCAGTCCAACTTTTTAAGCGGCAAAAGCGTCTAATCAGTGAGAGCGCTCAAAACAAAGGAGGAATGACGGATGATGACCGATGCGGATTTTATCCGCGAAGTGCAGTCCTGCGAGCGAACGCTTTACCGCGTCAGCAGAACGATTCTCAGCAGCGACGCGGATTGCTGCGACGCTGTTCAGGAGGCCTTGACTCGCGCATGGAAGCACCGAAACGATGTAAATCCGAGTTTTTTCAAAACATGGCTGGTGCGTATTTTAATCAATGAATGTCACAATATCGGCAGGCGATTGAAGCGCGTAACGCCGGTTGAAAAAATGCCCGATCAGCCTGTCTGGCAAGCCGAAGAAACCGGAATCATGGAGGCACTTCAAAACATCAAAGAGCCGTGGCGCATCGTCTTAACCATGCACGAATTGGAGGGCTTCACCTATTCGGAAATCGCAGCCGTCACGCACACGCCGGAAAGCACGGTCAAATATCGTGCTGTTCAGGCCAGACGCGCCCTTCGGAGGGAAATGGAAAAACAGGAAAATGAGCTGAAAGGAGGCGTAGTCAAGTGAAAGAAGAAAGAAAATGGCGGGATGAAATAGACGCGGCTTTCGGCGAAACGCCGGAGACGTTTCATCGACGCATCGAACAAACGCTGCGCAGCCTTCAGGCAGAGCAAAGGGAGGAACCAGTTGTGAAAAGGAAAGTGAATGGGGGAATTGCGCTTCTTGCGGCGCTTCTGATGATCTCTGCAATCGGCGTGGCGGCCAAATTCACGGGGATTCTGGATGACATAACCTACACAGCGGCGAAACACTGGGTATTGGACGATGCGGGCGCAATGGTGCGGACAAACGGGGAGAGTATCCGGATCGGCGCATGCCAAGCGAGCGTGAAGGAATGGGTTTGCGACGGCCAGCGGTTATTCGTCACCCTGAGCGTTATAGACCCTGCGTTGGAAACAGAAGGTTATTACGTTCCGAAGGACGAGGAGGAGGATTATCTCGCGGGGCTTGAGTGCTATGGGCTGACCCACGACCCGATGGAAGCGTCGTCTTCTGCCGGAACGGCGCAGGTGAGAAGCTCCAATTTCAGGTGGGGAAACGAGGCGAATTTCGAAATTTTGTACACCTATGAAATCGAACTTGAAAATATTCCGAGTGCATACACGATAACCCTGCCGGTTTCCTGCTCGGAGGGCGTCGGAGCGCTGCACATTGCGATAAAGGACACGGATTACGGAAAACAGCGAAAATTCGAGCCGTCCGCCGTGTATTCCTTTGACGGTTATACGGCTCAAGTCACAATGCTGCGAGCATCGTCCCTGAAAACCTACGGCGAACTGAAACTGGCGTTTGACGCTGAGACGGATGCAGTGGCGCGGGAAACGACCGTAACGGATTATTTGGAAGGATTGCTTGCGCCAGAGGGCATGATGACGATCACAGCGGGAGAAGGCGAGGAAATCGCATACCCGACAAGCGCGGCATGGTCGGAGGATGGTTTGACGGCAACCATCACCTTGGAAGGCAATCCCCGCGAAAGCTATCCCGAAAAGCTGGCGTTCTACCCGCGGAAGGGCGCAGGCCGATTCGATGGGGAAGGGGATTGGCCGTCGCTGAGCGAGGAAGGCGCTGTCGAAATGGAATTGAAACTGAAATAATACAAAAATCGCCTGCTTTTACCCCTCAGAAGGTAAGGCAGGCGACCTTTTTATGCGCTTTTGATTGCGATCAATGAATCCGCTGAATATTCTTCGGCACGACGAACGCCATAATCACCCCGCCGAGGATGAACATGCCGAGCACCGGCAGAATACCGTAATGGGAAACGCCGGTCGCCTGTGCGACAAGGCCGAACAGCGTTGGGCCGATGACGGCGGAGAATTTGCCGAACACATCAAAGAAGCCGAAATACTCGCTGGCGGATTCCTGCGGCACCAGCTTGCCGAAGAACGAGCGCGAAAGCGCCTGAATACCGCCCTGCGCGGTGCCCACCAGCACCGCGAGAATCAGAAAATCGCGGAGGGTGCTCAGGCGGAACGCCACGAAGCAGACGATGATATAGGTCGCAATGCCCGTCAGAATCATCGTCCGGGAGCCGACCTTTTCCGCGAGTTTGCCGTAAAGGATGGCGAAGGGGAACGCGACAATCTGCACGACCAACAGCACAACCATCATATCCATGCTGCCCAGCCCGCAGGAATCGCCGAATACGGTCGCCATATGGATGATGGTGCCCACGCCGTCGATGTAAAAGAAATACGCGATGATAAAGAACACGACGCTCTTGTTTTTGAGAATCATGCAGCAGGTATCCTTTACGTTGCGCAGCGTGTGCAGAACGATGTTCCGCTCCGGGTCAATGCCGTGCTTCTGATAGACATAGCGCAGCATGGGGAGCGTGAACACCAGCCACCAGCCCGCCGTCAGCAGGAAGGAGATGCGCGTGGCCAGCATGGTGCCGATGCCGATTGCGTCGCCGAACTGAATCAGCAGCAGGGAGAGCACCAGCGGGATGGTGGAGCCGCCGATGTAACCCAGACCGTAGCCCAGCGTTGAAACGCGATCCATGCGTTCCTCGGTCGTCACATCCAGCAGAAAGCTGTCGTAATACACGCAGGAGCCGTTAAAGCCGAGCGTGCCGAGGACATACAGCACCAGAAGCGCCTTCCAATTCCCCGTAAACGCAAGCAGCGCGCTGCTGATGACGCCGAGCAGCATGAAGAAGGTGAAGAGCCGTTTCTTCATGCCCTTGAAGTCGCCGAGCGTGCCCATAAACGGCGCAAGCACCGCGCAGATCAGGGTGCCGCAGGAGGTGGCATATCCCCAGAACGCGGTTGCGTCCACGTCGCTCACGCCGTTCTGATGAGCGATTTCCTTGAAGAAGATCGGCAGAATGATGGCCGCTATGATCGTTGCAAACGCCGAATTGGCCCAGTCGTAGAGCATCCAGCTCTTTTCCGCCTTCGTATAACCTTTAAGCATTTTTTTCGTCCCTTCTGCGGTTCAGGCCGCGATAGAGGTGCAGATCGTTGTTGATATATCCGGCGAGGATTTCCGTGATCTTGGCATCCTTGCCGCCGCCGGCGACGATGACGTCGGCGTATTGCTCGTAATTGCGGATATACTGATCGAACATCGGCTTGACGGTCGTGATGTACTGCGAGGAAATATTGTCGATCTGACGGCCGCGCTCGTTGATATCGCGCTGGATGCGCCGCAGCAGGCAGATGTCGGATTCCACATGCATATAGAGCTTGAGATCCATCATCGCGCGAAGGCGCGCGTCGTAAAACGCATGGATGCCCTCGACGATGATGACGTCGTGCGGCTCCAGATATTCGCCCGGCACGTCTGCGCGGCAATGGTGCGAATAATCGTAGCGCTTTTTGGAAACGCGCCTGCCTTCCAGCAGATCCTGCACATCTTCAAGCAGTTGATCGTGATCGAAGATCGAAGGTTCGTCGTAGTTGAGCAGACAGCGCTCCTCAAAGCTCAAATCCGGATGATCCTTATAGTAAGCGTCCTGATTGATAATCAGGATGCTTTTGTTGACCATCGTTGCCAGCTCCTCGGCCAGCGTGGACTTTCCGCTGCCGCTCGCGCCGCAGATTCCGATAAAAAGCATGGTTATTCGCTCTCCTTTTTCTGTTGCAAAAGATATCAGGCTTCCTCCTGAGACAGGGCGGCCTCGGCAGCCTCCCACTGTTCGTAAAGCGTTTGAAGCGCCTGCTGCGCCTTTTGATAGGCGCGCTGAACGTCCGCGGATTTTTGCGCATCGCTGTACAGAGACGGATCGGCCATCTGCGCCTCAAGCTCGGCGATTTCCGCTTCCTTGACGCCGACGGCCTTTTCCGCCTCCTGCGTGCGGATTTTGAGCTGGCGCAGCGCCTGACGGCTCAGTTTCTCGCGCCGTTTTTCCTTTTCAAGCTCCGTCTTCGTCTTTCCGGCTTCCGCCTCGACGGCAACCGGGCGGTTTTTGCGCTCGATATAATCGTCGTAGTTGCCGATGTATTCCGTCACACCGTCCGGCTGCATTTCGATGATGCGGTTGGCGATGCGGTTGATGAAATATCGGTCGTGCGAAACGGTGATGATCGTGCCGCCGAAATCGGCCAGCGCATCCTCCAGCACCTCGCGGGAATCCATGTCGAGATGGTTGGTCGGTTCATCCAGCAGAAGCAGATTGTCCTTGCGCAGCATCAGCGCCGTCAGCGCGACGCGCCCCTTTTCGCCGCCGGAGAGGGTGTGGATGGGCTTGAACACATCGTCGCCCGTGAACAGGAACATGCCCAGCGCGCCGCGCACATTGGATTGCTCCATCTGCGGGAAACGATCCCAAATCTCATCCAGAACGGTTTTATCGGCGTGGAGCGTGCTTTGGTGCTGGTCGTAGTAGCCGATATCCACGTTGGAGCCGTAGCGGATGAAACCGGTATCCGGCTGCTCCTCGCCGACGATGATTTTGATCAGCGTCGATTTGCCGACGCCGTTCGGGCCGATGAGCGCAACGCGGTCGCCCGCGCGCACGCGCAGCGTCAAATCGTGAAAAAGATGCTTCTCGCCGAACGATTTGCTCATCTCGGTCAGTTGAAGCACATCCTCGCCGGTGCGCCTGCGCGCCTCAAAGGAGAAACGGATGGCGCGCTCATCCACGGGCTTTTCCAGCTTTTCCATGCGGTCGAGCGCCTTTTCGCGGCTTTCCGCCGCGCGGATGGATTTTTCGCGGTTGAACATGCGGTAGCGGGCAATGATCGCCTGCTGGCGCTCGATTTCTTTCTGCTGAATTTCATAGGCGCGCATGCGGGATTCAAAACGCTCCTGACGCTGCGCGATATACCGCGTGTAGTTTCCGTTATATTGTTCGGAAGACCCCATCAGGATTTCCACAATGCCCGTGCAGACGTGATCCAGAAAATAGCGGTCATGGGAAATCACCAACACGCTGCCCTTGTAGGCGGCCAGATAGTTTTCAAGCCATTGCAGGGTCTCCATGTCGAGGTGGTTGGTCGGTTCATCCAGCAGGAGCAGATCCGGCTTTTGCAGCAGCAGGCGCGCCAGACAAAGGCGCGTCTGTTCGCCGCCGCTGAGCGAATCCACACATTGATCGTATTGCGCGGGCTTAAACCCGAGGCCGTTGAGCACGCCGGAAACCATGCTCTTCCATGAATAGCCGTCCGCCTCCTCAAAGCGCTGCGTCAGACGGTCATAGTCGGCGGAAAGCTGCGCAAAGCGCTGCGCGTCGGTGTGCGCGTGCGCCATTTCATCCTCAAGCTCGCGCAGTTTTTTCTCCATGGCAAAGACCTGCTCATACACCTTTTGCAGCTCATTCCAGACGGTTTCGCCGCTGGTCACCATGTTCTGCTGCGCCAGATAGCCGACGCGCAGGCCGCGGACGAGCGAAATCTCGCCGCCGTCCTGTGCATCCAGCCCCGCGAGAATACGCATGAGCGTCGATTTGCCGCAGCCGTTTACGCCCACAAGGCCGATTCGATCGCCCTGCTGCACGGTCAGGGAGACGTCGCGCAGCACAGCGTTGACGCCGAAGGACTTGGCGATATGCTGGGCGGATAAGATAATCATAAAGGCAAACTCCTGTTTCATTGACATGTTCAGCCGTTCGGCCGGCTTAAAACTGCATACTTTTTTATTATACGACAGTTGGCGCATCAAGGCAAGGCGATTTTGCACATCGGCCGCGAAAGCGAAAAAAATCAGGCGCGAGGGTTGCAAAATGGGTTCGATTTGAGTATAATAATAAAAGGTCAAAGATAGTTAAATGATGAGGTGTTCCGCATGAGATTACTCAGCGATTCGATTGAAGATTTTATCAAGGCGCTCATGGAGGATGAGCAGGATCAACAGCAGGCCATCGAGCTTCGCAGAAACGAGCTGGCCGAGCATTTCCAATGTGCGCCGTCCCAAATCAATTACGTGCTCGCCACGCGCTTCACGCCCGACCATGGTTACGTGATCGAATCCCGCCGCGGCGGCGGCGGCTATATCCGCATCATGCGGCTGGCGTCTACCAGCAGGGAAGAGCTGCTGCAATCGCTCTACCAGCGCATCGGCATGTCCATCAGTTCGGCGGACGCGATGAAAATCGTCGATCATCTGGAAAGCGAGAAGATCGTTTCGCCAGATGAAGCCAAGCTGATGAAGGCCGCGCTTTCGCCGCAGGCGGTTCCGCTGCCGCTGACCATGAAGGACGCGCTTTGCGCGGGAACGCTGCGCAGCATGATCCTCGCTTTGGCCAAGCGTCGCCCGAACGGCTGACCCGTCCGGGCGGGCAAGGAGGTATACCCAATTGTTGAATGTTCCCAATGTTTTTACCCAAGGCGCGATGAAAGCCTTGGTTCAGGCGCAGATCAGCGCGGCCTCGATGGGGCACGAAAAGATGGGCAGCGGACACTTGCTCTGCGGCCTGTGCCGCGTCGGCGACGAGCTGACCCGCTGCATCCTCGGCGATTTGACAGCCGGGGAGATTGAAGATGAAGTTTTGCGCCGCTGCGGCCGGGGAGAAGTGGGCTTTTCCCGCGTGACGGGGCTGACGCCGCATGCGCAGCGCGCGCTGCTGCGGGCGGTTACGTATGCAAATCCGGAAAAAAAGATACTCGCCGGCATCGCGCATATCTGGCAGGAGCTTCTGTATGAGGACGGCTGCACGGCGCTGATCGTGCTGGATTCGCTCGGGCTGACGGTGGACGCCATGCGCACGGTGCTTCTCAACACCGTCGGCGAAATTGAGCGGCCGCTTCAGGCGACGCGAATTGCCGCTTCGTCCGAGCCGATTTCCCGGCAGGAAGCCGCCTTTGCGCAGCAGGGCGCGAAAGCGTCCGCGCAAAACGGCGACGGCAAAACGGAAGAGGATCCGCTCGAGGCCTATGCGAGAAACCTGACGCAGGCGGCCGCCCGCCACGAACTCGAACCGTTGATCGGCCGGGAAGCGGAGCTTGACGCCATGATTCAGATTCTCGGCAAAAAGATGAAGAACAATCCGCTGCTGCTGGGCGAACCGGGCGTCGGCAAATCCGCATTGGCGGAAGGGCTGGCCATGCGCGTCGCCAGCCGCGACGTGCCGCCCTCTCTGCTCGGCGCGCAGATTTACGCGCTGGATCTGGCGCTTCTGGTTGCCGGAACCAAATTTCGCGGCGAGTTTGAGGAACGGATCAAGGGCGTTGTCTCTTCGGCGCAGGAGCGCGGCAACGTCATCCTCTTTATCGACGAGCTGCACACGCTCATCGGCGCGGGCAGCAGCTCGGAAAGTTCTCTGGACGCGGCCAATATTCTCAAGCCCGCGCTGGCGCGCGGCACGCTGAGGGTCATCGGCGCGACGACATACAAAGAATATCGCAAATACATCGAAAAGGACGCGGCGCTGGCTCGCCGTTTCCAGCGGATTGATGTGCATGAGCCGAATAAAGCGCAGACGCTCGAAATTCTCAGCGGCCTGCGCGAACGATATGAAAATTTCCACCATGTTGAAATCTCCGACGAGGCCTTGATTTCCGCTGTCGAGCTGTCCTCGCGCTATGTGACGGATCGCTTTATGCCGGATAAGGCCATCGACCTGATCGATGAGGCGGCGTCCATGGCGAACGTCACGCTTTGGAAACAGAGCGTTGCGGAGGAAACGCTTGAAAACGAGGCCGTCAGCCTGCCGGGCGCCGTCATCCGGGAGGATGAAATCGCGCGGGTGATCGCCCAGTGGACGGGCGTTCCGGTGGAACGCATCGGTTCGGACGATCAGCAGGATATTCTCACCTTGGCGGAGCGCCTTTCCCGCCGCGTTATTGGGCAGGATGAAGCCATTTCCGCGATTACAAAAGCCCTGAGACGCGCCCGCGCCGGTTTGAGCGACCCGACGCGCCCGCTTGGCGTGTTCATGCTGCTCGGCCCATCCGGCGTAGGCAAAACCGAACTGTGCAAGGCGCTGAGTGAAGCGCTCTTCGGCAGCGAGGACGCGCTGATTCGCGTTGACATGTCCGAATACAGCGAGGAAGCGACCGCCTCCCGGCTGATCGGTTCGCCGCCCGGTTATGTCGGCTACGGCGACGGCGGCCAGCTGACGGACGCGGTGCTGAAGCGTCCATACAGCGTGGTGCTGTTTGATGAAATTGAAAAAGCGCATCCGAAAATCTTCAGCCTGCTTCTGCAGCTTCTGGACGACGGCCAACTGACGGACAGCGTGGGGCGCAAGGTCAATTTCAAAAACACCATCGTTATGATGACCTCCAACACGGGCGTGACCTTCGAAATGGATAAACGGCTCGGCTTTGTCGGCTCAAAGACGGATGCAGCGCCGGCGCTCAGCCATCGCCGCGCCATTATGGCGCAGGCCAAGCAGACGTTCAGGCCGGAATTTCTCGGCAGAGTGGACGAAATGATCGTTATGAACAGCCTGACGCAGGAGGACGGCGCGAGGATTGCCGCGCTGATGCTGGAAAAGGTGAAGGCCAGAATGGAAAGCCGCGGAATCTGCCTGCACTATGAGCCGCAGGTGGCGATGCTGCTTGCGCAAAGCGGCGTAAACGACATGAGCGGCGCGCGAAATCTGCGTCGCGTCGTTGCGGAGCTCATCGAGGATCCGCTCAGCGAGTTGATTCTGCGCGGAAAAGCCGGGCACGAGGTGCGTCTGAGCGTTGAAAAAAACAAAATCACCGTCACGGGCGAGCAGGAGGCTTTGGCTCCGGCCTGACCGTCAAAGAGGGATTCTTTCCGCGGATGGAGGGATCCTTCTTTATTTATACCCGGTTAAAATGCCCCTTGCGCCGATAGAAAATCTGCTATAAAATAGAGAAGCATTTACAGCGTGGAAAGGAGGTCGTGCGTCTGATGGCCCGTCAAAAATCGGTCTTGCGCCAAATTGCTTTGCGTTTGCCCGAAATCGCTTCGTTTTGCTGCGCGGCTTTGATGCTTTGCGTGATTCCCCTGTATTTTGACGACGCTTTTTTCAATATCAATCGCTGCAAGGTGAGCCTCATTCGCACGGCTACGCCTTGGCTTCTGGCGCTGATGGCCGTTTCGCTGTGCGTCAGCCGTCTGTCGGGCGGAAAAAAGCGCCTTGAAAAGCCGATTGCCCCGGATATCTGTATGGCGGCGTTTCTCTTGGCCTGTGTGATCGCCTGCGCGAGACAGGGCTTTAACGAGGACGTGACGGAGGCGGCCAACGGGCGAAATCTGGGGCTGTGGCTGATGCTCTGCCTCTGCGCGGCATATTACATTGTCGCCTTGGGCGAAATCGACGGGCGTTTGCTTGCGGCCTGCATGCTGCTGTGTGCGGCAATCTGCGCCGGACTCGGGATTCTCAACGCGGCGGGCATTGATCCGCTGGGGTTTTATCAGAATATCAAACGAAAGCTGAAAATCACCTTCTTTTCCACCATCGGAAACGCGGATTTTTTCGGAACATATCTGCTGATGATGTTCGGCATGGCAGCGGGCGTCATGCTCTTTTCAAAAAAGAGAGCGTTTCGCCTGTCGGCGGCGGGCTGCGCGGTTCTGCTGATTCTGGGGATGCTCGTGTCCCGAACGGACAGCGCGGCAGCGGGAATGCTGCTGGTCTGCCTGACTATGCTTGTGCTTTCGTGCGGAAATTGGGTGAGAATGGGCTGTGCGGCCATCCTGTTGGCGGTCTGCCTGACGCTCATTCCGGCGGCACAGGCCGTTTTGAACAGGAATCCCTATCATCCCCAAATGGACGGCCTGTTGAGCCTCCTGATGAAGACGCGTGCCGTTCACGTCTTGCCGGTCGTCCTTGTGGTTACAGCCGCTGTTTTTATTTGGCTTGGCCGCCGCGGTGTTCGTGCGCCGAGCCGTAAGGCGGCAAGCCGCGTCGTTTTGATTGCGGCGGCCGTGATGCTTGTCGGCTTCATCTGCGCCACGGTCTGGTTCACGGTTGTGAAATCGGAAGCGGATCTGGGCGAATTATCCGCCTTCCTCCGGTTTGACGATCAGTGGGGGAATTATCGCGGCTTTGTCTACATTCGTTCGCTTCGCGCGTTTGCGGATTATTCACTTGCCGATAAGCTGCTTGGCAAAGGGCTTGGGCGGGCGCTTGCCGCTCTGACGCCTTATTTTGACGACCCGGATGCGATTGTGCAGGCGGGCGGCGTGTTTACGGATGCGCACTGCCAGATTCTGCAATTTCTTCTGACCTGCGGTCTGTTCGGCGCGTCGGCGTTTCTGGCCTTTTATGTGTCCATGCTGTATACCTGCGCTAAAGCCATGGGGGATGATCCGATTCTCTGCGGCTGCTTTGCGGCGCTTGCAGGGTATTTGATCGTCATAGCGATCAACGTCGCCCAGCCGATTTTGCTTTCAACCTATTTCCCGCTGTGCGGGCTTGCCGTCTCGCGTATGCGGCGGCTGAAGAAAGGAGCCGTTCATGAATCTTGAACAACTGATTGACTGCCTGAAACGAACGCCCTCCTTTATGGAAAATGTCACGCATTGGGAAACCCTTCCGGCAAAGGAAGCGCGCTTTGCGCCTTTTCCCGAAGCGCTGGATGGCCGACTGCCGCCGGTGCTGGCCGCAAGGGGCGTGCATCAGCTCTATACGCATCAGCGCGAGGCGTTTGACCGCGTGGCGGAGGGCAGGGATATCTGCGTGGTCACGCCGACGGCCTCCGGCAAAACCATGTGCTACAATCTGCCGGTGCTAAACGCCATTTTGAAAAACGGCGACGCAAGGGCGCTGTATCTCTTTCCGACAAAAGCGCTGTCGGCAGATCAGGTTTCCGAGCTGTACGAGCTGATCGAAGCGATGGACGTTGACGTTAAAACCTTTACATACGACGGGGACACGCCGGCAGCCGCCCGCAGGCAGGTGCGGCAGGCGGGGCATATCGTCGTAACCAACCCGGATATGCTTCATTCCGGTATTCTGCCGCATCATACCAAGTGGGTCAAGCTGTTTGAAAACCTGCAATACGTCGTCATCGACGAAATCCACGCCTATCGCGGGGTATTTGGCTCCAATCTGGCCAATGTGATTCGCCGATTGACGCGGCTTTGCAAATTTTACGGATCAAATCCGCAGTTTATCTGCTGTTCGGCGACCATTGCCAATCCGGGGGAGCTGGCCTCGACGCTGATTGGCCGACCGGTTGATGTGATCGACCAAAGCGGCGCGGCGAGCGGAGAAAAGCACATCGTCTTTTATAACCCGCCGGTGGTCAACAAACAGCTCGGCATCCGCAAATCCGTTTTGCAGGAAACGCTGCACATCGCATCCATGCTGGTGGATAACGATATTTCGACCATCGTTTTCGGCAAATCGCGGCTGACGGTTGAGGTGCTGACGCGGCACCTCAAAGAAAGGGTCAAAGACCCGTTCGGCAACGCGGGGCGCGTCCGGGGCTATCGGGGCGGCTATCTGCCTACGCTGCGGCGGGAGATTGAGCGCGGCCTGCGCAGAGGCGAAATTCGCGCCGTGGTCTCCACCAACGCGCTGGAGCTGGGCATTGACATCGGCCAACTGGACGCCTGTGTGCTGTGCGGCTATCCGGGGTCGATTGCCAGCACATGGCAGGAGGCGGGGCGCGCGGGTCGGCGCAAAAATACGGCGCTGACGATCATGGTCGCCTCGTCCTCGGCGCTTGACCAGTACATTGTCAATCACCCGGAATATTTCTTTTCGCGTTCGCCGGAAAACGCGCTGGTGCACCCGGATAACCTGTATGTGCTGCTGGGACACGTCAAATGCGCGGCGTATGAGCTTCCGTTTGAAGAGGGCGAAAGCTACGCGAAGGGCGTATCGACGCGCGAGCTTCTCGATTATCTCTGCGAAGAGCACATTCTGAATCTGACCGGCGGGCGGTATTACTGGATGGCGGAGGAATTTCCGGCGGCAGATCTGTCGCTTCGCTCCGTCACCAGCGAAAACTTCCTGATTATTGATATCACAAGGCCGGAGCACCGCGTCGTGATCGGCGAAATGGATCGCTACACCGTGCCGATGCTGCTGCATGAGCACGCGATTTATATGCATGAAGGGCAGCAATATCAGGTTGAAAAGCTGGATTTTACCGAGAAAAAGGCCTATGTGCGCAGCGTTGACGTCGATTATTATACGGATGCGGATTTGAACACGAGCGTCAAGGTGCTCGACGTGCTCAAGGAGCAGCCTCTTGGAAATGGCTCGCTGGCCTTCGGCGATGTGCTGGTCACGTGGCTGGTGACCATGTTCAAGAAATTCAAGCTGGACACGCAGGAGACGCTCGGCTTCGGCCCGGTCGATCTGCCGGAGCTGGAAATGCCGACCAATGCCTGCTGGTGGGCGCTGGACGAAAGCGTTACGTCGGGGCTTTCCATGGATGATTTGCAGGGGGGCATGCTCGGCATTGCCAATGCGCTCCGGCAGATTATTCCGCTGTACCTGATGTGTTCGCCGCGGGACATTTGTGTGCAATACCGGGTGCGCGACCCGTTCACCAAGCTGCCCACGCTGCTTGTCTTCGATAATTACGCGGGCGGTATCGGCCTGAGCGAACGTGTTTTCGGCATGCGCGCGCTGATTTTCAGCGACGTCCATGATCTGATTGCGCGCTGCCCCTGCGAGGCGGGGTGCCCCTCCTGCACAGGGCCGATGAACGAGGTGGGCGAGCACGGCAAAAAAACGGCGCTTCTGCTGACGGAAAGGCTGATGGCGCTATGAGGGATTTGCGCCAGCGGCTGATGGATATCGCAAAAAGCACCGAGAATAAACGCGCGGAGCCGCCGCGCGCGCCCGAGCCGACGGAAGGCTTTTTCTGCCGGGAGGGCGTTGTTCCGCGCGGCGCATTGGGGGATATCGACCGGGTTACGCTTGAAGACGTTCGCGCCTGCGATCCGTATTTTAAGGGGGATTGCTGGAGCGCGGAGCGGCTGCTGTTTCTGGATACGGAAACGACGGGGCTCAGCGGCGGCGCGGGAACGGTTGCCTTTGAAATCGGCGTGGGATGGATCGAACCGCGCGGCATGGTCATTCGCCAATACGTCATGCGGAATTACGCGCAGGAGGCGGATATCCTCCGCGAAATCGCCGCATTGGTCGCAAGGGCGGACACGCTCGTCACGTTTAACGGAAAGAGCTTTGATCTGCCGCTGCTGGAATCGCGCATGGTAATGAATCGCATTCGGGCGCATATAACGGATATGCCGCACCTCGATTTGCTGCATGCCGCGCGCCGCGTCTATAAACTGCGGCTTGGCCGATGCAGCCTGACTGCGCTGGAAGAAGCCGTTCTCGGCAAGGCCAGACAGGATGATCTGCCGGGCGCTCAAGTGCCAGAACGATATTTCACCTATCTGAAAACCGGAGAATTTGCGCTGCTGGAGGACGTTCTTCGGCATAATTTCGACGACGTGCGCAGTCTGGCCGAATTGACGGCCGTGATCTGCTCGGCCTATCGAAAGCCGGAAGCCCTTCGGCACGAGCAGGATATCCTCAGCGTCGGAAAGACGCTTTTGCGCGGCGGGCGCACGCAGCAGGCGAGGGCATGCTTCAAAATTCTCGGACACAGCACGCTTTCCCCGCAGGCGCATCTGTATCTGTCGTCGAGTTACAAGCGCGGACGGGAGTGGGAAGAAGCCGCCGCGCTCTGGAAGGATATGATCGCACGGGGTGAAGGCGGCGTGTGGCCGTATATCGAGCTGGCCAAATATTACGAACATGTGCGCCGGGATTACGGCAGGGCACAGCGTTGTGCAGCCGCGGCGCTGCAATACGCGCTCAACACCGCGCCGCTCGGCGGAGAAGACGAGCAGCTTGCCACCGCCATCTTTAAGCGCATCGACCGGCTGAAACGAAAACAAAAAGCACAACGGGGAGGCAACCAACCATGAGCTTTATGGGCAATATGATCGGCAACAAAGCGCTTGCCGCACATGGAAAAAACGAGTATGAAAAGGCCTTGCAGCTTTACAACGAGGCCTATGAAAAAGGGATGGACAAGCCGCGGCTGCTGCGCGGATACAGCGTTTTGCTGATTCGCATGGGGCGTCTCGACAGGGCGCTGGAGGTTTTGAAAAAAATCGAAGCGCTTCCGGGGCTTACCCCCGCGGAAAAGACGGATCTCCACGTCAATTACGCGATTATTCTTTCGCAAAAAGGGCATCTTGATCGCGCGATGGACATTCTGGAAGACGAATTCCGACACCTGAAAAACGGAACCATGTACAGCATCATCGGTTATCTGAAGGTGGAACAGGGAGATGCGGAGGCGGCGCTCGCCTTTAACCGGGAGGCACTGGATTACGACGACGCAGACCCGGTATTTCTGGATAACATGGGGCAGACCTACTACCGCCTTGTCGGCGATAAGGAAACCGCCAAGACGTATTTTGACAAGGCCATCGCGCTCAAACCGACGGCGATTGATACGAATTATTTTCTTTCGCTGTATGACATCGAAGCGGGCAACCGGGAAAAGGCTGTCGAGCGGCTTCAAACGGCGCGCGGCGGTTTCTTCTCCCCGCTGAATTACGCCACTCCGGAGATGATCGACGAAAAGCTCGCAGAGCTGGGTGCAAAGTAAGGGCGTTCATCTCCGCCCGCGTGAACAAAGCATCAAAGCCCTGCTCACGCGGGCGATTTACGCAATCTCCTAATCGCAAAAAGGCGGCTTTCCGCGCGGGAAAACCGTCTTTTTGGATTGGTTTTTAGGATACCGTACATTCCGGTTCGGCGTCAATGACCAGCTTATCGCCGTCATAATCCACCAGCAGATCGGTGCGCGGCTGCACATCTTCGGCAATCAGCTTGCGCGCGATGAGCGTTTCAACCGAGCGCTGCATAAAGCGCTTGAGCGGACGCGCGCCATAAATCGGATCGTAGCCCTGCGCCACAATGTAGCTGCGCGCGGCAGGGGTGAGGCGCATGGTCAGCTGCTTATCGCTCAGGCGGCGATTGAGATCGGCCACCTGCAAATCGACAATTTTATCAATTTCATTGCGCGTCAGCGGTTTATAGAACACGATTTCATCCAGCCGGTTGAGGAACTCCGGGCGGAACTGCGTCTTGAGCATGCTTTCAACCTGCTTGCGCGCCGCCTCGGTGATGTTGCCGTTTTCGTCAATGCCTTCCAGAATCGCGGAAGAACCGAGGTTGCTCGTCAAAATGATGATGGTGTTCTTGAAATCGACCGTGCGACCCTGAGAATCCGTGATGCGACCGTCATCCAGCACCTGAAGCAGGACGTTGAACACATCCGGATGCGCCTTTTCCACCTCGTCGAACAGCACGACACAATACGGACGGCGGCGCACGGCCTCGGTCAACTGACCGCCCTCGTCATAACCGACATATCCCGGAGGGGCGCCGATCAAACGGGAGACGCTGTGCTTTTCCATGTATTCGCTCATGTCGATACGAACCATGTTCTTTTCGTCGTCAAACAACGCCTGCGCCAGCGCCTTGGCCAGCTCGGTCTTGCCAACGCCCGTCGGGCCGAGGAAGAGGAACGAGCCGATCGGCCTATTCGGGTTCTGGATGCCGGCACGGCTGCGCAGGATGGCCTCGCAGACTTTTTCGACCGCCTCATCCTGACCGATGACGCGCTCGTGGAGCGTATCATCCAGATGCAGCAGTTTTTCGCGCTCGCCTTCCATCAGTTTGGAAACCGGGATACCCGTCCAGCGGGCGACGATGCGGGCGATTTCTTCCTCGGTCACCTTGTCGCGCAGCAGCGTGCTGTCGCTCTTGGCTTCCTCGGCGATCTTCTCCTGTTCGGCCAGCTCTTTCTGAAGCTGCGGCAGCTTGCCGTATTTTAGCTCGGCGGCGCGATTCAAATCATAATTGCGCTCGGCTTCGGCGATTTCGCCGCCCATATGCTCGATTTCCTCGCGGAGCTTCTGCACCTTGCCGATGGAGTTTTTCTCGTTTTCCCACCGCGCCTTCATGGCGTTAAATTGTTCGCGCATATCGGCCAGCTCTTTTTGAATGACGCTCAGGCGCTCGCGAGAAAGCGCATCGTCCTCCTTTTTGAGCGCGGCCTCCTCGATTTCATGCTGCATGATGCGGCGGCGCACGTCGTCCAGCTCCTGCGGCATGGAATCCATCTCGGTGCGAATGGTCGCACAGGCCTCATCCACCAAGTCGATGGCCTTATCCGGCAGGAAACGATCCGAAATATAGCGATTGGAGAGCGTCGCAGCGGCGATCAGCGCCTGATCGGAGATTTTAACGCCGTGGAAGACCTCGTAGCGCTCTTTCAGGCCGCGCAGAATGGAGATCGTATCCTCAACCGTCGGCTCGGCGACCATGACGGGCTGGAAACGGCGTTCCAGCGCCGCGTCCTTCTCGATATATTTGCGATACTCGTTCAGCGTCGTCGCGCCGATGCAATGCAGCTCGCCGCGCGCCAGCATCGGCTTGAGCAGGTTGCCCGCATCCATGCTGCCCTCGGTTTTGCCCGCGCCCACAATGGTATGCAGCTCGTCGATGAACAGGATGATGCGGCCGTCGCTAGCCTTGATGTCGTTCAGAACGGCTTTCAAGCGCTCCTCAAACTCGCCGCGGAATTTCGCGCCGGCAATCAGCGCGCCCATATCCAGAGAGAAGATGGTGCGGTTTTTCAGGCTGTCCGGCACGTCGCCGCGAACAATGCGCTGCGCAAGCCCCTCGGCGATGGCCGTTTTGCCGACGCCCGGTTCGCCGATCAGCACCGGGTTGTTTTTCGATTTGCGGGAAAGAATACGGATGGCGTTTCGGATTTCGGTATCGCGGCCGATCACCGGATCAAGCTTGTTTTGACGGGCAAGCTCGACTAGATCCTGGCCGTATTTTTTCAGCGCGTCATACGTCGATTCCGGATCTTCGCTGGTCACGCGCGCGCTGCCGCGAACGGCCTGCAGCGCCTCCAGAAATTTCGGCTTGGTGATATCCAGCGAAGCAAACAGCGGGCGAACCGTGCTGTCCGCTTTTTCAAGCAGACCGAGGAAAAGGTGCTCGACGGAAATATACTCGTCGCGCATTTGCTTCATCTGGTTTTCGGCCTCCGTGAGCGCCTGAGAAAGCGAGGCGGTCACATACGGCTGCTGATTGCTGCCGGAAATCTTCGGCAGGCGGTTGACGGCGCTTTCGCAGGCCGTCCGCACCTGCTGAACGTTAAGCCCCAATTTGCCCATCAACTGGCCGATCAAGCCGTTTTCCTGACTGAGCAGGGCATCGAGCAAATGAACCTGTTCAACCTGCGCGTTGCCGTAGCTTTGCGCAAGCTGCTGAGCGGCCTGCAGGGCCTCCAGGGATTTTTGGGTGAAGCGGTTCGTATCCATCCAAATCATCCTCCTTTATATTCAGGGGCGACTTGAATTACGCCCCTTGAAGCATTGATCTTCTGTCTTTCGACGGCGTCATTATACCATGGTCAAAGAAAGTCAGTAAATAGTAAAAATGTGAGAATATTTTCATATTTTCGATGCACAATGCACGATTTTTCTCTATTTTTCAAGGATGACTGTCAAATATTCGAGCGGAACGCGGTATTTGCTGTAGCGCCGTCCCTGCCGATCGCGGTATGCGCCGCTTCGATCTTCGACCATAACCGTCGCCGTTTTTCCGATATAGGTGACGATTCCGCGCAACACGCTGCCCTGATAGCAAAAGCAAACCCGCACGCCGGGGGAAAGCCCTTCCGAAGCGGACTCCTGCATGCGCGTCGGAAGGCTGTGGCGCGTATCGTTGTGGCCAAACAGCCCGTGGGCGAGCGAGAGGAAGCGGGAAGAATGGCCGGTTGAACCGAAGAGCGCGTTTTCCGCCGCGTGGCAAAGCTCGTGTTCAAAGACGACGAGAAAAGCCTCCTGCGGCGTTGCGACGGACAGACCGTTGAGCAGAAACGGCCCTTCGCTCAACCTAAACAGAAAATCGCCGGACATGCGGATTTCCGCCTGTGACAAACGAGACGCGCCGCCGCGCACATACATAAATTTGCCCGCCGAGCTGGTCAGCCGCTGGGAGAGCGTCACGTCGATCTCGCCGTAGGCGCGGCCAAGAAAGCCGGAAAAGAACAGGCTGTCATAGAGATCGAGCATCTGCGCCAATGTCTGTCTCCGAATAGAGGCGACGGGGATTGCGCAAAAACCCTCGTCAGCCGCGCAGAGCGTCGTCAAAATCCTAGCTCGAAGGCGCTGAACGTCGTGATCCGGCAGGGGAAAGGAAAAGGGAAAATCATTCATTGCAACGATCAAAAGCTCCTCGTTATGCAGAAGAAGACGAAAAGGAGCCTCGGTTTTCCCGAAACTCCCCTTCATCAAGACTTACAGCGTGATTTCGATGCGGACGGCGCGCCCCACCAGCTTGATTTCGCTGATGTGCATGGCCTGAGCATCCAGATCGCGGTCGCCGCTTTGCAGCAGAATTTTCGAATCGCCCAGCAGGCGGATGCGGCGCAGACAGCGATGCGCGCCGTATTCCACCAGCATGATCGCGCCATCTACCGGCAGCGCCTGCGGCACGATGAGCACAAGATCGCCCTTTTCAATGCGCATCGCGCGCATGGAATCATCCGGCGCTTGGAAATAGAGCACGCGCTCCGGCTTTGCGCCTTCGATTTTGCCATCCTGAATCGGCAGCATGCGGCGGCCGATTTGGACAAAGCCGGCATTCATAATCGGCACGGGCTGCAAAACGCTGCTCAGCGCGTCGAGCCAAATGCCGCTCTGTTCCTCGGCACTGGCCGGTTTCGGCGCAGGCTTCGGCGCTTCCGCCTTCTGGGGTGCGGGCTTGGCGGGGGCTAACGTGCCCAAATCGACCGTCGCCGCAATTTCATCCAGCGAGAATTCCGCTTCGTTTCGCTGACTTGTCCCCAGCGTTTTGAGGATGCGGCGCGCCTGATCGTCCTGAATGATGCGGCGGCCTTCCTCCACGTCCTTGATATATCCTTCCGAAACGCCGCACTTTCTGGCCACCTGCTTGCGAGTCAGTTTCTGGCGTGTGCGCTCCAGTAAAATCAAATCACCCAATCGGCTCATCGTCAAATCCTCCTGCCGTTATAAAATCGCGTGAACAAGACCCAATCCCTTTGTGTGAGCCTATTATACCTTAAATCGAAACAAAAAGAAAGACACTTGTTCAATAGACTTGAAATGTAAGTGAAAATGCGCTATATTTATGGATGGAGAAATCGAAGGGGTTCAAATGCGCTTTATTTTACATGCATTTGATGAAAATTGTTCAAACGTCCGGCAGGAAAACGGGCTGACGAACGTGAATTATGAAATGAGAGACATGTGGACGACGGGGGATACGGATGCAGGAAATCATCATTCACAACTGGGACGAGCTCCAGCGCGTTGTGTTCGACGATGTTTGGGACGATAAAATCATGCGCTACCGCGACAATCGCATCTATCGCGGCATGGCGGAGCAGAGCTGGGATTTAATTCCGTCGCTGAACCGCGTATGCGGCCACGATTTATCGCTTGAAACGCAGGTTTTTCGCAGCTTTCGGAAGTACGGTTATGCGGAGCTGGCCGAATATTCCGGGTTTTGGAAGCTGCTGCCGGTCGCGCAGCACCACGGTCTGCCGACCCGACTGCTCGACTGGACATATTCACCGCTCGTCGCCGCCCATTTCGCCACGGAGGACACGAGCTGCTATGACCGCGACGGCGTGATCTGGTGTCTGGATGTGACGGATTTCCGCAAATTCATGCCTGCGCCGCTCGTGCGCAAGCTCGCCGATACGGGAAGCAACATTTTCACCGTGGGGATGCTCGAAAAAGTGATCCCGGATTTTGATAAGATGCGGGAGCTTTCCGACAAGCCGTATGCCATTTTCTTTGAGCCGTCGTCGATGATCGACCGCATCGCAAACCAATATGCGCTGTTTTCCGTCGTTTCCGACCCGTCGGTTCTGCTGTCGGATATTTTGAAGACGCAGCATATTCCGTGCCGCAAGATCGTCATTCCGAAGGAAACCAAGCTGGAAATCCGCGATAAGCTGGATTATATCAATATTTCCGAAAGAATGATCTATCCGGGGCTGGACGGCGTTTGCCGGTGGATCACGAGACGATACGCTGCGCTCGGCCCCAAATACAATCAGCGTCGCACCGAAAACAGGGAGTAAGCGCAATCGGGCGCTTAACCAATAAAGACATTCTTCAGGAGGAGAAATCACAATGAGGAAATTTGTCGCTTTGATGGCGGCAGCCGTCATGCTCTTCGCTTTCTGCGCAAGTGCAAACGCTGCGACCCAGGTTACCATTTGGCACACCTTTACCGACGCCCAGCAGGCCGCGCTGGAAAAGTTCGCCGCTGACTTCAACGCGAGCCAGAGCGATTACGAGGTGGTCGTTGAGTCTCAGGCTTATTCCGGCTTCCTCGATACCGTTTACAATGCCGTTGCGAATGGCGTTGGCCCGAACATGATCATCAACTATGCGTCTACCGCTGCGGATTATGTGAAGGACGGCCTCGTTGTCGATCTGAGCAAGTATGTCTTCGACGAGGAAATCGGCATGGCGGACGTGTACAACAGCCTGCCGGAATCCATCAAGGCCGAGACGGTCGGCTTCTCCGACGGCGGCATGTATGCGCTTCCGGCGGTCACCACCGGCCCGATCTTCTTCATCAACAAGACCATCTACGACGAGCTGGGTCTGACCGCTCCGACCACTTGGGAAGAGCTGGCTGAGAACTCCAAGAAGATCTATGAGGCGAAGGGCGTCGCGGGCTTTGCTGCCGACTCTCTGACCGATATGATGCAGGCGCTGATGATGCAGTCCGGCGCGGGCTACATCGACGTGGCCAACAAGAGTGTTCTGTTTGACACCGAAGACGCGACGGCTTGGCTGAAGTGGTTCGGCGACAATGTTGAAGCCGGTTACTTTGCGCTCAACCCGACCGGCGATTACTGGTCCAACGACTTCAACGCGGGTCTGGTGGCTTCCTACCTCGGCTCCTGCGCGGGCGTTCCGTACATCAAGCCGGACGGCTTTGAGTACACCGTGGCGCCGATGGTTCGCGGCGACAAGGCTGAGTGGTACCCGGCGTGGAACCGCGGCGCGATCGTCTTCAACAAGGACGAGGACGCGAACAAGGGCACCTATCTGTTTGTGAAGTACTTCCTCTCTCCGGAAGTGAACGCGGAATGGGCGCAGGCCATGAACGCGCTGTCTCCGTATGGCACGACGCAGGCGGGCGAAGCGTATGCCGCTTTCGCCGAGACGATGGATCCGTCTCTGGTTGCTGTACAGGCTGATCTCGACATTGCCGGCGCTCTGCCGACCGTCACCGGTTCCTACGCTGTCCGCAACGCGCTGAAGGACGCCGCCATCGCGGTATCCGGCGGCATGTCTGCTGAGGATGCGATGGCCGAGTGCGTTGCGACCTCCAACGCGGCGCTTCAGGAATAATACGCCGAATCAGAAACCTCTCGGGGCTGGCGGGCATCAGTCCGTCAGCCCTTTTTTCTCTACTTTTCGACTTTTCGCTTTGAAACGTTATGTTCTCTCCCCCCCTAAGGGGGAAGAGAGCATAACCGCTGGTCTCAAGGAGTTTCAGAGCCGCAATAACGAAGGAGGAAAAAACGATGAGCAAGCCCAAACTTTTTGTGTTCATGGTCGATGCGCTCTGCGAAAGCGACGTCGCCTATATGCGCACGCTTAAAAACTTTGGATGGATGCTCGAAAACGGCGCGCTGGTTCGCGAAATGCTGCCGGTCTATCCGTCGTTTACCTATCCGTGCCATGTGTCAATTATGACGGGATGCTACCCGGAGAAGCATGGCATTCCGCACAACGAACAGGTGAAGGCCGGCGTGCATCCGGTGCCGTGGTACATCAGCCGCAAGCTGGTTCAAAAGAAATTCTTCGCTGAATACGCCAAGGAGCGGGGGCTTTCCACCTGTCTGGTGAACTGGCCGGTCTCCGCCGGGGCGGATGTGGATATCAACCTGCCGATGTGCGTGCCGATGGGCTATCGCGGCGACAATCCGCGCCAGTTTTACGAAGGCGTTTCCAGCCCGGAGGTGCTCGATCGTTATTTCTGGAAATACGGATACATGCTTTGCGGCTGCAACAAGGTGCTCAACGGCAGTCTGGATGACTTCACCAACGCGGTTGCGCCGGATATCATCCGCGATTACGGTCAGCCGGACGTGATGTTTGTCAAGATGTGCGATTTGGACTCCGTGCGGCACAAGCTCGGCGTCGACAGCGATACGGCCAAGCTCCAACTGGAAAAACACGACCGTGAGCTGGGCGTTTTGATGGAGAGCATCCGTCGATACGGCGACTTTGAAAACACCAATTTCATTGTGATGGGCGACCACGGCCAGACCGACGTGGCGCAGGTAATCAATTTCAATCGGGTTTTCCAAGATGCAGGTCTGCAAAGGCTTGATGAAAACGGGAAGCTCGAGGCGTTTGACGCATACTGCCATTCCACCGGCGGTTCCGGCTGGATTGAACTGCGCGACCCGAACGACGAAGCGCTGCGCGAACGTGTTTACCGTCTGCTGCTCGACATCAAGGAGAACGGAAAATACAACATCGGCTACGTGTTCACCAAGGAAGAAGCGCGCGAGCAATTCCACCTGACCGGTCCGTTCGATTTCATCATCGAAGGAAAAGAGCCGATGTCCTTTGGTTACGATCCGGCGGCGCCGCTGTTTACCCAGACCGTTCCCGGCGGCGACTACAAAACCTCGCCGGGAACGCACGGCGGCCTGCCGTGGCGCGACCACCGGACGACCTTCTTTGCCTGCGGCCCTGCGTTTGAAAAGGGCGCGGTGATCGAGCAGGCTCGCATCGTGGATGAAGCGCCGACGATGGCCAGCATTTTCGGCTTCGAAATGGAAGACATCGACGGAAAGTGCCTCGATACGCTGCTGAAAAAAGCCTGATAAAGTCCGAGGGAAATCCGGCAGGCGACAAACCTCCGGTCCTTAACCATAAGAAAAAAGCTACATTGATTTATATTTGTAAGGGAGATATGACCTATGCGCGTTGTTCTCGATCATATCACAAAGCGTTTTGCTGACGTTACCGCCGTCAGCGAATTCAGCGCAACTTTGAAAGATGGCGAACTGGTTTCGCTGCTCGGCCCGTCCGGCTGCGGCAAAAGCACCCTGCTCAACATGCTTTCGGGTATTCTGCCCGTCAGCGGCGGCAAAATTTACTTTGACGATCAGGATGTGACGTCCATGCCGCCGGAAAAGCGCGGCATCGGCCTCGTCTTCCAGAATTACGCGCTCTATCCGCACATGACGGTCATGGACAACATCTGTTTCCCGCTGGAAACGCAGCGCGTGCCGAAGGCCGAGCGCATCGAGCGCGCCAACGAAATCGCCAAACTGGTTCACGTGGATATGCTGATGAACCGCAAGCCGTCCGAGCTTTCCGGCGGTCAGCAGCAGCGCGTCGCAATCGCGCGCGCCCTGGTCAAGAACCCGCGCCTGCTCCTGCTGGATGAACCGCTCTCCAACCTCGACGCGCGCCTGCGCCTTGAAATGCGAGAGGAAATTCGCCGGATTCAGCAGCGCACCGGCGTTACCACGATCTTCGTCACGCACGATCAGGAGGAAGCGCTTTCCATTTCCGACCGCATTGTGCTGATGAAATCCGGCGTTCTCCAGCAGAATGATCTGCCGCAGCGCCTGTATAACGAACCGGCCAACCAGTTTGTCGCAGATTTCTTGGGCAATCCGCCGATCAACAACATCCCCGGCACGATTCAGGACGGCCGCTTCGTGACTGCGGACGGAAAGGCCGACGCCGCGCTGGATATGTGCAGGGGCGTTGAAAACGGCCGCAAGGTCAACCTGTCCGTTCGCTCGGAGAGCTTTGTGCTCGACGCCGACGGCCCGATTGCCTGCGAGGTGACGCGCGTATACCAGATGGGCAAGGAAGAGATGGCGTATCTGCGCATGGGCGAATGTGATTTCCGTGCGTATATCGACTCCGAGGAAGGGCTGAAGCCGGGCGATCAGGTGCATCTTGCGCTCAAGAAGCGCGGCGTATTCCTCTTTGACCGTGAAACGGGGGAGAGAATCCGATGAAAAAGCAAAAGCAGCCCGTTGATCGGGATCTGGTTGACCGCAGTTTTTTTGCCCGTGTCGAGCCGTTTCTGTATCTGCTGCCGTTTTTAATCGGCATCGCCGTCTTTACGCTCTATCCCGTGATTAACGTCGTGCTGATGTCCTTCAAAGAGGGATACAGCTATTTGTCCCGTGGCTTCGATCAATGGGGGCTTGCCAATTATCAGACGGTCTTGAGCGACCCCAAGTTTTCGCAGGCCATCGGCAACACGCTCAAATACGTGATTCTGGTCGTGCCGATTTCGACCTGCATCGCCGTGGTCGTCGCGTATCTGCTGAATCAGAAGCTGCGGTTTTCCGCGGTATTCCAGACGGCGTATTTCCTGCCGATGGTTACGTCCATCACGGCGGTGGGTCTTGCGTGGAAGCTGATGTACAACAAAAACTTCGGCATCATCAACTATCTGCTCTCCTTTTTCGGCGTCAACCCGATTCCGTGGCTCGAAAAGGCGTCATACAGCATTCCCGCGCTGGTGATTTTCGGCATTTGGAACATTCTGCCGTTCACCATCATTCTGCTGCTTTCCGGCTTGCAGAATATTGATCCGCAGTATTATACCGCCGCGCGGGTGGACGGCTCCAAGGGGCTGCGCATCTTCCTGCGCATTACGGTTCCGCTGCTTGCGCCGACGATCTTTCTGGTTTGCATCGTGAACACGATTTCCTGCTTCAAGGTCTTTTCGGAGCTGTATCCGCTGTTCAACGGCAAACCCGGCCCGTTCAACAATCTGTATACGGTGGTTTACTACATTCGCTACGCGATGATGGAAAACCGCAAATACGGCATTGCGGCCGCCGCGGCGCTGGTGCTGTTCCTGTTTATCTTTGTGTTTACCATGGTGCAGCTCCTGCTGCAAAAGAAAACCAAGAGGAGGTAAGCAGATGAACAGCCGTAAGATTTCCCGCTTTTTCGTCTATTTCTTTTTGACTGTGGGCGCGCTGATTATGCTGCTCCCGTTTTTCTGGATGTTCTCTTCCGCGTTCAAGACCACGCAGGAGATCAACCGTTTTCCGCCTCAGTGGCTGCCCAGCCATCTGAGCCTGGAAAACTTCAAACGCGCCTTTGAAATGGCGCCCTTCGGGCGTTACTTTGTCAACTCCGTCGTCGTCATGGTGGTCTCCGTATCGGTGACGACGTTCACGACGATTCTGGCCGCGTTTGCGTTTTCCCGCCTGCGCTTTCCGGGACGGAACCTGATTTTTTCGCTCCTGCTGTCGCTGATGATGATTCCGTTTGAAATGCTGATTATCACCAACTACACGACGGTCGTTAATCTGAAGGTCTATGATACGCTGTACGCGCTGATTCTGCCGTTCACCAGCTCGATCTTCTACACCTACATTCTGAAGAATTTCTTCGATTCCGTTTCGGACAGCCTGTATTGGTCGGCTCGCATCGACGGATCGAGCAACTGGCGATTCCTGTGGAAGGTGATGGTGCCGATGGCGCGCCCGTCGCTGATGACGATCATCCTGCTCAACGGTCTGGCGAGCTGGAACTCGTTCATGTGGCCGATGTACGTCATCGTCAGCAAGGAAAATCGCACGCTGCCGTGGGGGCTTCAGGTCTTTACGACGGAGGCAGGCTCTTATCCGGAACTGCTGATGGCCGCGTCTACGGTCGTGGTATTTCCGGTCGTCATCCTGTTCCTGTTCGCCCGCAAATACATCGTCCGCGGCGTTGCGCGCGGCGGCCTGAAAGGCTGAGCCATTTTTCCGATTCTCTCCAGTCCGGGGAGAATCTTTTTATTTAGGGTCAGCGGCAGGCAGACGGCGTTGCCGTTCATTCGAATTTCCTTATTTTGTAAAGGAAATACACATTAAACCAGAAGAATTGTATCTCAAAATGTGAAGTTGGGTACTTCGATTGTGTATTGACCAAAGATTTTGTTCATGTTATAATGCAAATAATTGTAAACGATGAACGAAGAAGGGGAGGGTCATTCTGTGCAGGGTGAAAAACCGCAGCAAAGCATTGTGAAGGAAACCAAGCGAATTGCCGTCGGCACGGTAATCATGCTGGTTGTGATGCTGGCCGTCTATGCCGTTCTTGGCAAATTCACAGTCGGCGTGTTGCTCGGCGGTCTGCTCGGCAGCGCCTATGCGATTTTCAACTTTTTCATGTTGGGCATGACGCTGCAAAAGGCCGCGTCCATGACCGATCAGCAGATGGCGCACATGAAGGTTCGATCTTCTTACAGCACGCGCATGATCGGCATGCTGATCCTCGCGGTCGTTGCTTTCGCACTGCCGTTTGTGGAGGGGATTCCCTGCCTGATTGCGTTGCTTTTTCCGCGCGCCACGATTTTCGCGCTTCAGGTAACCGGCCAGATTAAAGACATATAACGACAAATGAAGATGATCATACAGAAAGCGAGAGAGAAACGATGGATATTGATATCACAGGTGCTCGTATACTGATCTCAAGACCCGAATGGGGCGGCTTTATGCTGACGGAAACCGTCGTCGTGACATGGGTTGTCATGCTGATCCTCGTGTTGGCCTGTCGGTTCATGACCGCCCACCTCGAAGTGCACCCGACGAAAAAGCGGCAGGTGATCGCCGAGTGGATTGTAACCTCCATTCGGGACATGGTTCAGACCAACATGGGCGAGAAGTATGCCCATACCTGGTATGTGCCGTTTATCGGCGCCATGTTTGCGCTTTCGGCGGGATGCAGCCTTTCCAGCGTGGTTGGCGCTTACGCGCCGACAAGCGACCTTTCCACCGTGCTGGGCTGGGCGCTGTTTGTTTTTGCGCTGATTACCATCACGAAGATCAAGACGAACGGCTTCGGCGGCTATCTGCTCGGCTTCACCACGCCGATCCCTGTGATGACGCCGTTTAACATCATCGGCGAAATCGCCACGCCCGTTTCGATGGCGTTCCGTCACTTCGGCAATATCGCCAGCGGCAGCGTCATCACGGCGCTGATTTACGGCGGCCTTTCCGCGCTGTCCAGCCTGGTGCTGGGGCTTCTGCCGGGCGCGTTCGGCGACGCGGTTTCTCAGATTCCGATTTTTGATTTCGGTATTCCGGCCATCCTGTCGCTGTACTTCGATTTCTTCTCCAGTGTGCTTCAGGCGTTTATCTTCTGCATGCTGACGATGATGTACATCGGCGGCGCAGCCGAAACGGACGGCTGATTTTACACCCGATGCCTGCGCGCTATTCGCGCTGCATATAAAAAGTACCTATTAAAAACGTTTTGTTTATGCTAAAGGAGGAACACACACTATGGAAACTTCGATTCTCGCGAAAGCTATCGTATGCGGCTGTTCTGCTCTGGGCGCCGGCGTCGCCATGATCGGCGGCCTTGGCCCTGGTATCGGCGAAGGTTACGCCGTCGGCAAGGCGCTTGAATCCATCGCCCGCCAGCCGGAAATGAAGGGCACCATCACCACCACGATGTTCATGGGCTGCGCTGTCGCTGAGACCACGGGTCTGTACAGCTTGATCATCGCGCTCATTCTTCTGTTCGTCAATCCTTTCACCGGGTTGTTTTAATCAAAACAGCGCCATTGAAAGGAGGGACTTCCTGTGGAAGTTCAACAGTTTATATCCATTGCGCCGTGGACGATCATCTTCCAGATTCTCAACCTGCTTTTGCTGATGGTGCTCTTTAAGAAGTACCTGTTCAAGCCGGTGACGGAAATTCTGGAAAAGCGTCAGGCTGAAATCGAAGGCCATTATCAGGAAGCCCAGCAGGCCGAGACGGATGCGAAGGCGATGAAGGCCGATTACGAAAGCAAAATGGCCGGTGCGCGTCAGGAAGCGGATCGCGTCATCAAGACTGCGACGGAAAGCGCCAACGCTATGTCCGCCAGCATCGTCGAGGATGCGCGCACGCAGGCCGACCAGCTCAAACGCCGTGCTCAGACCGAAATTGATCTGGAACGCCGCAGAGCGTTTGATGAGGTGAAGGGCGAGCTTTCCGGCATCGCGCTGGATATCGCCTCTCAGGTGATTGAGCGCGAAGTCAACGAAAAGGATCACGAAGCGTTTATCAACGAATTCATCAAGAATGTGGGTGAGGCGTCGTGACGGAACTGGGTCGCGCATACGGCAGCGCCCTTTACGCGCTGGCCGAGGATGAAAAGCAGGAAGATGCGTTTCTTTCTCAGCTTGGCGAGGTTTGCAAACTGCTTGCCGATAACCCGGATTATGTGCGCTTGATCAAGGATAAGGCCATCGCGAAAACCGAACGTCTGGCGCTGCTGGACGGCGCCTTTTCCGGGCAGATTCATCCGTATCTGCTGAATTTTATGAAGCTGCTCTGCGAGCGGGGGGCGTTCGGCGAAATGGCCGCCTGCCAAGCGGAGTATATCTCCTGTTACAATGAAAAGCATGGCATTGTTCCGGCCAAGGTGTTTTCCGCGGAGGCGCTCAGCGACGAGCAGCTTGCGCGGCTCAAGGCGGCGCTTGAACGCACATCCGGCAAACATGTGACGCTGGATGTGCACGTCGATGCGGCGCTGGTGGGCGGCATGCGTGTCGAAATGGCCGGTAAAAGCTATGACAATACCCTTGAAAGCCGAATGGATCATCTGCGGCGCGTTTTGGCCGCACGATCCTAATTTTACAGAAAGAAAGCCGGTGAACCCATGGATCTGAAACCCGAAGAGATTTCAAAAATCATTAAGGCCCAGATCAAGCAATACGACCAAAAGCTCAAACAAGACGAAACCGGTACGATCATTCTGGTCGGCGACGGTATCGCGCGCGCCAGCGGCCTTGAAAGCTGCATGGCCAACGAGCTGGTCGAGTTTGAAAACGGCGAATATGGCATGGCGCTCAACCTGGAAGAGGACTCCGTTTCCATTGTTATTCTGGGCAGCGACGTCGGTCTGCACGAGGGCAGCATCGTTCGCCGCACGGGGCGCGTCGTTTCCGTTCCGGTTGGCGAGGAGCTGATCGGCCGCGTCGTCAACGCGCTGGGTCAGAGCGTCGATGGAAAGGGCGAAATTAAAACCAGCCATTCCCGCCCGATTGAAAGCCCCGCGCCGGGCATTATCGAGCGCAAGAGCGTCAGCGTCCCGCTGCAAACGGGCATCAAGGCAATCGACAGCATGATCCCGATTGGCCGCGGCCAGCGCGAATTGATTATCGGCGACCGTCAGACGGGCAAGACCGCGATTGCGACGGATACCATCATCAACCAGCGCGGCAAGGACGTCATCTGCATCTACGTTGCCATCGGCCAGAAAAACTCGACCGTTGCGCAGCTTGTCGAGCAGCTCACGCGCGCGGGCGCGATGGAATACACAATCGTCGTCAGCGCAACCGCGTCCGAGCTTGCGCCGATGCAGTATATCGCGCCATACGCGGGCTGTACGATGGGCGAATATTTCATGCAGCAGGGCAAAGACGTGCTGATTATCTACGACGATCTGTCCAAGCACGCCGTCGCTTACCGTGCGCTGTCTCTGCTGATTCGCCGTCCGCCGGGACGCGAGGCCTATCCGGGCGACGTTTTCTATCTGCACAGCCGTCTGCTCGAACGCGCGGCGCGCATGGCGCCGGAATACGGCGGCGGCAGCCTGACCGCTCTGCCGATCATCGAGACGCAGGCGGGCGACGTTTCCGCGTATATCCCGACGAACGTGATTTCCATTACGGACGGCCAGATCTTCCTGGAAAGCGAACTGTTCCACTCCGGCATCATGCCGGCTGTCAACCCGGGCATCTCGGTTTCCCGCGTCGGCGGCAACGCGCAGATCAAGGCCATGAAGAAGGTCGCCGGTTCCCTCAAGCTGATTTACAGCCAGTATCGCGAGCTGCAGAGCTTCGCTCAGTTCGGCAGCGATCTGGACGCGGACACCAAGGCGCGTCTCTCTCAGGGCGAGCGCGTGGTTGAGGTGCTCAAGCAGGGACGCAATCAGCCCATCGACGTTGAGAAGCAGGTTTGTATTCTGTATGCTGTCATCAACAATTATCTGATGGATGTGCCGGTGGAGCGCGTTTCGCTGTACGAGCAGGGGCTGTATGCGCGCCTTGACGCGCAGCATGCGGACATTCTGGAAACGATTCGCACGACCGGAAAGTTTGAAAAGGAAACCGAGGAGAAGCTCTGCGCTGCTCTGAAGCAATATACCAAGGATTTTCTTGCCCAGTGAGTAAAGGAGGGGATTTGGGATGGCTGGCGCTTCGATGAAAGACATCAAGCTGCGCATTAAAAGCGTGGAAAGCACCATGCAGATCACCAAGGCGATGGAGCTTGTCGCTTCCTCCAAGCTCAGGAAGGCGAAGGAACGTCAGGAAAGGTGTCGTCCCTATTTTACGGGGCTTAAGCAGACGCTCGAAAGCATCGAGACGGCAACGCACGATTTTTCCTCGCCCTATCAACAGCATCGCGAGGTGAAGAAGCGCTGCCTGATCGTCATTGCGGGCGACAGAGGATTGGCCGGCGGCTATAACAGCAATGTGTTCAAATCCGTTCTGCCGCTGCTCAGGGAAGGCCCTGTCTGTGTGCTGCCGATCGGCAAGCGGACGGTGGAGTTTTTCGCGCGCAACGATGTGGAAATGCTGACCACGGAATTTGCCGAGGCGGCATCCGTTTCTGTCGCGGATTGCTTTACCATCAGCAATCTGGTTACGCAGGGATATCTGAGCGGCCAGTATGACGAGGTTTCCGTCGTCTATACGCGCTTTGTATCCATGCTGACGCAGACGCCTGCTCAGGATTCGCTCCTGCCGCTTGAAAAGCTGGAAGCCAAAGACGAAACCGGCGTTCGCCAGCTCGTGCTCTATGAGCCGAGCCCTTCCGCGGTTTATGACGCCATCGTGCCCAACTACATCGCGGGCATGATTTACGGCGCCATGTCCGAATCCGTCGCCAGCGAGCTGGGCGCTCGCCGAACGGCAATGGACGCCGCCAGCAAGAATGCATCGGAAATGATCGAGGATCTGAGCCTGCGCTACAACCGTGCCCGTCAGGGCGCGATTACGCAGGAAATCACCGAAATCGTCGCCGGTGCGGAGCACTAATCTCGAAACAGAAGGAGCAACGCTATGGCTAAAGGAAACATCGGTACCGTGGTGCAGGTCATCGGCCCGGTACTGGATATTCGATTTAAGGATGGCGAGCTGCCCCAGCTTTTGAACGCCGTTGAGGTTGAAAGCGGCGAGAAAAAACTGACGGTTGAGGTGGCTCAGCACATCGGCGACGATGTGGTTCGCTGCATCGCCATGAGCAGTACGGATGGCCTGACGCGCGGCGCGAAGGCGACCGATACGGGCGCGTCCATCACCGTCCCGGTCGGCGAAAAGTGTCTGGGGCGCATCTTCAATCTGCTCGGCGAGCCGGTGGATAACCAGCCCGCGCCGCAGGACGTGGAGCGCTGGGCGATTCACCGCGATCCGCCGCCGTATGACGAACAGGAAACCTCTGCCGAGATCCTCGAAACGGGCATCAAGGTCGTTGACCTGATCGCGCCGTATGCGAAGGGCGGCAAAATCGGTTTGTTCGGCGGCGCGGGCGTCGGCAAAACCGTTCTCATCATGGAGCTGATTAACAACGTGGCCAAGCAGCACGGCGGCCTGTCCGTTTTCACGGGCGTCGGCGAACGCACGCGCGAAGGCAACGATCTGTACAACGAAATGAAAGAGAGCGGCGTTCTGAGCAAGACCGCGCTGGTCTACGGCCAGATGAACGAGCCGCCGGGAGCTCGTATGCGCGTGGCGCTTTCCGGCCTGACGATGGCGGAGTATTTCCGCGATCGCGAGGGGCAGGACGTGCTGCTGTTCATCGACAACATTTTCCGTTTCACGCAGGCCGGTTCCGAGGTTTCCGCGCTGCTGGGCCGCATGCCGAGCGCCGTCGGTTATCAGCCGACGCTGGCGACGGAGATGGGCGCGCTTCAGGAACGCATCACCTCGACCAAGCACGGCTCGATCACGTCTGTTCAGGCGGTTTATGTGCCTGCGGACGACCTGACCGACCCGGCTCCGGCGACGACCTTCGCGCATCTGGATGCGACGACGGTTCTCTCCCGTGCCATTTCTTCGCTGGGCATTTATCCGGCGGTCGATCCGCTGGAATCCACCAGCCGCATTTTGAACCCGGACGTCGTGGGCGAGGAGCATTACCGCGTGGCGCGCGATGTTCAGCGCATCCTGCAGCGCTATAAGGAATTGCAGGATATCATCGCGATCATGGGCATGGACGAGCTTTCCGAGGAGGACAAGCTGACTGTTTCCCGTGCGCGCAAAATCCAGCGCTTCCTTTCCCAGCCGTTCAGCGTTGCGGAGCAGTTTACCGGCATGGAAGGCAAGTATGTGCCGATCAAGGAAACCATCCGCGGTTTCAGGGAAATCATCGAGGGCAAGCACGACGATCTGCCCGAGAGCGCTTTCCTGTTTGTCGGCACCATCGACGAAGCGGTAGCGAAAGCCAAAAAGGGTGAGCATGCATGAGTACGTTCCACCTAAAAATCAGCACTCCGGACGGCCTGCTCTTTGACGGCGAGGTTGAGCGTATTCGCGCGCGCATGATTGACGGCGACGTTTGTTTGCTGGCGCATCACGCCGATTATGTATCCGCTGTCGGCGCGGGCGAGGCCGCGATTGCGCTGCCGGACGGGCAGGTCAAGCGCGCCGCCTGCATCGGCGGTATGCTGGCCATGATCGACGGCGAAGCGAACCTGATTGCGACGACGTTCGAGTGGGCAGAGGATATTGATCTCCCGCGCGCTCAACACGCGAAGGAGGTTGCGCAGAATCGCATTGCCGCCGCCAAGAATGACGAACGCGAGCTGATGCTGGCGGAAGCCAAATTGAGGCGCGCGCTGGTGCGAATCGGCGTTAAGAGCTAACGGAATACGACAACACAGGGACGGTTTTTCCGCCCCTGTGTTTGTTTATTTGCGCTGCACGGCCAACGCGGGAATCAGGCTTCTCAGCCCGGAAATCATTCCGCTGCCTGTCTGCACCTGCGCAAGCTGAACGGCCTGCTTGCCCTCGAGCCAGACGCCCTGCTGCAAAAGCTCCTCGTGGATCGGAATAATCCGATACGTATACAGCACGCCGGCCTGCGCGGACGTATCCAGAAAGCTGAGTGCCTGACCGGAAGAAGCGACCATCTCCGTCAGGATGACCGATTCCCCGACCGCGTCGCGCTGGATGCGATAGCGCGCATCCGACGACGCTTTGAAGTGCAGTTCGGGGTAGCCGCCGGCGTTATGCGCCACATAGAAAGACGACGGCGCGTTGGGCGCTTGCCAAATATCCGAAACTGCATACGGCCGATTAGAGGCCGCAAAAACTTCGCTGATGCGGTATTCCTTCGGCGTTTTATCGCTCGCCAGCATAACGGAGCCTCGGCTGGTCAACGCGCGCTTATCCAGCGTCAGCCAAATCAGGCCGTCCGGCTGGATGAAATTCGGCTTATCGCGACCCGCATACGCCTTTTTGAAAAACGCCGCAGCGAGCGAGGCTGTATTGCGGCCGCCGGTGACGCCGTTTGAGATTTTATGCTTGGCGTCGGTTTGGTCAAAGCCCATCCATACCGAAACAGAGATTTCCGGCGTATACGCCGCCATCCAGATATCTCGATTGCCACCGGTCATGGACACCGTCCCTGTTTTTCCGGCAATCGGCGTGTTTGCAGCCAGCATTCGCGTCCCCGTTCCGTTTGAAACAACCGATTGCAAAAGAGAGGTCATTAAAAACGCATTTTGCGCGGAAATCACCTGTTCTCCGCTTTCTTTTCGTTCGTAAACGATGTTTCCGTCTGCGGATTCAATCCGGCTGACGCAATAGGGCTGGTGGTAAACGCCGCCGTTCGCGTAGGGTGCATACGCCGCCGCAAGTTCCACCGGCGTAACGCCATAGGTCATTGAGCCGAGCGCGAGGGAAAGGTTTCGGTCGCTCTTTTCCGTCGGAATCCCCATTTTATTCAGATACTGGATCGAAGCGTTCACACCAATCTCTTCGAGCAGACGAACGGCCGTCGTGTTCAGCGAATTGCGAACCGCCGTTCTCATGGTGACAAGCCCGTAATATCGGTCGCCCGCGTTGCGCGGCGTATAATTGCCAAAGCTCGTCTTTTCATCCAGCAAAACGGAGGCGGTCGTATAGCCCAGCTCGAGCGCAGGGCCGTAAACGGCCAGCGGTTTGAGCGCCGAACCCGGCTGGCGGCGCATTTGCGTCGCACGGTTTAATCCGCGCCGCACCGTGTAATCTCGCCCGCCGACCATGGCCAGCACCGCGCCGCTGCCCGTATCCACCACAGCCATCGCGCTTTGGATCGGCGTTCCGTCGGATGCGTCGGCAGGGAAGAAGCTCTGATCCGAATAGACCTCGTCCGCAATGGTTTGAAGCCGCGCGTCGTAGGCCGTGTGGATTTCAAATCCGCCCTGAATCACTTCGTCCGCCGAAAGCCCGAGAAGTTCGGCGCTCTCGCGCAGCGCCTCGTCGATATACCAGCCATACGACTGTTTCTCAGCCTCGCGCGCCAGCACCCAGACGCTTTCGCCGCGCGCTTCCCGCGCCTCCTCTTGCGTGATAAAACCGTTGTCTTCCATCACAGAAAGGATGTACTGCCTGCGGGAGCGATTGCTCGACGGGCTGATATGCGGCGCGTAAACGGAAGGCGCTTTGATGATCGCCGCGAGGCTTGCGCTCTGGTTCAGCGTCAAGGCCGATACATCCACGCCGAAGTACGCCTGTGCGGCCGCTTGTATGCCGTATGCGCCGCGCCCGAAATACACCGTATTCAGATACATGGCCAGAATCTCATCCTTGCCGTATGCTGCTTCGATTTGGAAGGCGAGATGGATTTCTTCCAGCTTGCGCCGAATGGTCTTTTCGGCGCTCAGGTGCGTCAGTTTCGCCAGTTGCTGCGTGATGGTGCTCGCGCCTTCGGCCAATGTGCCGTTTTTGATGTTGCTGCGAAGCGCACCCAAGATTCGATATACGTCAATCCCTCGATGCTCGTAAAAGCGCAGATCCTCCGCAGCCAGAAACGCCTGACGGGTATGCATCGGAATTTCATCCAAAGATACGATGTTTCGGTTTTCCGCGCCGCGCAGTTCGCTCATCAGTTCGCCCTGCGCGTCATACATCGAGGACGTCTGCGCCAGTGCGGACAGCTTGGAAGCGTCCAGCGTCTGCCAATTCGGCACGTCGAAAACGACATAAAACGCCGCGCAGGCAAGCAAAAGAAGACCGATGAGCGCCGCCAGAACCATCATCAGCACTTTTTTCTTTTTGCTCATTCCGTCAGCCTCCTCGATCGGCTTTTCTTCTTTTCTGCCCAAAGTTCCCGCTAAATATGCGTGTTTTGCTGCATACACGGGCGTATACTTTCATATAGTGTATCATCAAATACAGGAGGAGGGATTGTTTTGCTGCAATGCACACAGCAGGGAGACGCGCTGACGGTTCGTCTCTGCGGGGAAATTGATCATTGCGCGGCTGAAAGCCTGAGAAACGAAATCGAAATGCAGATTGTACGGCGAAACGCAAAGCGTTTAATCCTCGATTTTTCGCAGGTCACCTTCATGGACAGCTCCGGCGTCGGCATGATTATCGGACGATATAAAACCATGCATGCGCGCGGCGGCAGCGTCGCGGCCTGCGGCTTACAGCCGCCGATAGACCGGTTATTCCATCTGGCAGGGCTGCATCGAATCATTGCCATCACAGAGACGGAAGGGCGGGAAACACATGAATAATCAAATGGAGCTGAGCTTTCTGGCTGTCGCGCAGAACGAGGCGTTCGCCCGCATGGTCATCAGCGCGTTCCTCGTCCAAACCAATCCGACGCTGAGCGTCGTTTCCGAGGTGAGAACCGCCGTCAGTGAGGCCGTGACCAACGCGATTGTGCACGCTTACGCCGAAGAAAGCGGAAAGGTGATTCTGCGCGCGTGGATCGACGAAAACGCCATCCGAATCGAGGTTGAAGATATGGGGCGGGGCATTGAGGATATCGAGCAGGCCATGCAGCCCTTTTATACCACCCAGCCGGATCAGGAGAGGACGGGCATGGGCTTTGCCCTGATGCAGTCCTTTATGGACAGCGTCCGCGTGCAGTCCTCCCCGGGAAACGGAACCCTCGTTTTTATGCAGAAACGACTGCATGAAGACGATGAATGATGATTTCAGAATGTTGTACGAAGGAAAAGCCGCTTCTGCGTCGCGCTCAAAGCGGCGACCCGGACGCCATCGAGCTTTTTCTGGCCGGATACGTTCCGCTGCTGCGCGCGCTGGCCAAGCGCTTTTTCTGCGTTTCTCTGTCCGTGCAGGATCTGTGTCAGGCCGGTTATATCGGGCTGATGCTGGCGCTTGAACATTACAACGCAGAACAGGGCGCTGAATTCATCACATACGCCATGCCGTGGGCGCTCGGCGAAATGAAAAAAGCGCTTCGACAGGCAGACGATTTCACCGGCGCACAGCGTTTCGGTCGGCAGGTTTCAAGAGAACTGCGCCGTTTGAGCGCTTCGCTCGGCCGCGAGCCGCGCATTGAAGAGCTGGCGCAGGCGTGTCATGCGTCGCCTTCGGACGTCGTTTGCGCGCTGGAAGCGGGGTATACGCCCATGTCGCTTGACAAACCGGCTCAGAGCACAGGGCGAACGCTGCTCGACGCTTTGGCCGGGGGAGATTCCATCGACGACCAGAAGCTGGATATTCGCCTTGCGCTTATGCGCCTTCCGATTCAGCAGCGAAATCTGATCATTTTGCGCTATGCGCGGGATCACACGCAGAAGGAAACCGCGAAAATCATGGGCATCAGCCAGAGCCAAATCAGCAGAATCGAGCGGCAGGCGTTGGACGCGCTGCGAAAATGGCTCATATAAGCCAAAGAAGAAGCGCCATAACTGTGCCGGACATGAGTGCCCGGAGCAGCGCGAGGCAGAGCAAACGCCCCTGTGTCACGCCGCACACCTGCAAAAAGAGGTGGTTTTGCGTTAAAATCGACAAGCCGCCAAAGCCTGTCAGCACCGCCATGCTCACATCGCGCGCAAAGGATGCGCCCGACGTCTGGATCAGCATGCGCATGCCGCCCGCGATTTCCAGCATGGATTGCAGATAAGCGCATCCGTTTTCCGGCAAAAACGGGAAAAGGACGCGGATGCAGGCAGCCGCCACGCTGAAAAAGACGATGCATCCGCCCACGCCCAGCACGGAAAAAACGCTGTCCGCAATCGGATTTCCATTCGCTTTTTCCGACGTTTCCCGCGCGGCGACCTTTTCCTTGGCAGGGGACAGCCGTCGGACGCAGACAAAGGCTAAAAGCGCCCCAAGCCCATGCGCGGCCAGCAGGCAAAGGCATGTCTTTTGCGCAACGCCCCACGCATGCAGGGTGCCGACGAAAAACATGGGGCTGATGGTTCCTGTCAGCGCGCAGAGCGCATAAAGCTGACTTTGCGCCATGCCGCCGGATGAAACGGACAGCATCGCCGCGCCGGAAGGGGAGCCGCCCATGCAGCCCAGCAGCGCGGCCAGCGGTGCGGAGGGAAAGCGCGCCGAACGCAGGCGCTGCGCCGTCATTTTGCAGAGCACCATGTACGGAAACAGGCTCGGCACAATATCCCGTGCCCAAATGGATAACGCACTTTGCGACGCGGAAATCGTCGTTCCCGGAAAACACAGGATCATTCCCGCAAGCAGAAAGCAGATAAGCGCCGCCACATCACGCACCTCCCTTGCAGCCTATGCGCATACGCGCCGCAAAATTGCGCCGACGTGCCGCAGGAAAAACAAATATTTTCAAGAAAAAAGCCGAAAAAAGCGGCGACACCCGTTGCGCACAGCGTCCGTATCGTGCTATAATAAACGATGTAGCAAAAACAACCGGGAGGTTTTTCATTTATGTCAGGCCATTCCAAGTGGGCAAATATCAAGCACAAAAAGGGCAAGGCGGACGCCGAGCGCGGCAAAATCTTTACGAAGATCGGCCGTGAAATCGCCATCGCGGTGCGCGACGGCGGCAGCGACCCGGCCATCAACGGCAAGCTCCGCGACGTAATCGCGAAGGCCAAGGCCAGCAATATGCCCAATGAAAACATCAAGCGCTCCATCGCCAAGGCGGCGGGCGAACTGGGCAACGTCAATTACGAAGAGATTCAGTACGAGGGCTATGCGCCGGGCGGCGTTGCGGTCATCGTTTCGACCGTAACCGATAACCGCAACCGCACCGCGTCCGATATCCGCCACATCTTTGATAAAAACGGCGGCTCTTTGGGCACGAACGGATGCGTTTCCTATATGTTCGATAACGTCGGCATGATCGTCATCGAGCGCAAACCCGGCATGGACGAGGACGAAGTGATGATGGCCGCGCTTGACGCGGGCGCAAGCGACGTGGAGGTTCTCGACGACAGCTTTGAGGTGACCACGACCGTTTCCGATTTCTCCGCAGTTCGCGACAATCTGGAAAAAGCCGGTTACACCTTCCTGAGCGCCGAGCTGACCATGATTCCGCAGACGACCAACGAGATCACCGACCCGGAGACCGTCGAAAAGATTCAGAAAATGCTCGAAATGCTCGATGATCTGGACGACGTGCAGGACGTGTATCACAACGGTGATCTGCCCGAGGAAGAAGACGAGGACGAATAATCCTTCGACATACGCAAAAAGCTGCCCGTTTGACCGAGCGGCTTTTTTGTCGCCGCATCTTGACATTTTCCCCTGACTATGAAACAATAGACATATATATTGGCCATTTCGGCATGAGAAGAGGTTACACACCATGAAAGCCACCGTAACGCTGATCGTTCCCTGTTATAACGAGGAAGAATCTCTTCCGATTTTTTATAACGCCGTTTGCGACGTTGCCCGACAGTTGCCTGATTACGGCATTTCGCTTCTGCTGGTCAACGACGGATCCAAGGATGGAACGCTCAAGGTGATGCGCGAGCTGGCGGCGCGGGATGAACGGGTTCAATATCTTTCCTTTTCGCGGAACTTCGGAAAGGAAGCCGCCATGTACGCCGGATTCTGCAACGCGAAGGGCGACTATGTGGCCGTCATGGACGCCGACATGCAGGACCCGCCGTCCCTGCTGCCGGAAATGCTCCAAATTTTGGAAACCGGCGAATACGACAGCGTGGCCACCCGCCGCGTTACCCGCGACGGCGAGCCGCCGATCCGCTCTTTCTTCGCGCGGATGTTTTACAAATTGATCAATCGCATTTCCGAGGCGGATATTGTGGACGGCGCGCGCGATTTTCGCCTGATGAAGCGCGAAATGGTGGACGCCATCGTCTCCATGTGCGAATACAACCGTTTTTCCAAGGGAATTTTCGGCTGGATCGGCTTCAAAACCAAGTGGCTGCCCTATAAAAACGTGGAGCGCGTGGCCGGTGAGACCAAATGGAGCTTTTTCAAGCTGTTTAAGTATTCGCTGGATGGCATTGTCAATTTCTCGCAGGCGCCGCTGTCCATCGCCTCGGTTTCCGGTCTGATTCTCACGGCCATCGCCTTCTTTATGATTCTTTTCGTGGTGATCCGCCGCCTGATCTTCGGCGATCCCGTTGCGGGCTGGGCTTCCACCGTCTGCATCATCCTGTTCATCGGCGGCGTTCAGCTTCTGTGCATGGGCATCATGGGGCAGTATCTGGCAAAGACCTATTTGGAAGTGAAAAATCGCCCGCACTTTATCATCAGCGAAACGAACGACAAGGACGCCAAGCGCATCGGCTAATCAAGGAGGATTTCCGTTTTGAAACCCCAAAAACATGGCTCTTTTCATCAAAAACACAGTTTGGGTCAGAATTTTATTGAGGACGAAGCCCTGCTTTCGCAGTTGGCCGAGCTTTCTTTGGTTACGGCCGAGGATCACGTTCTGGAAATCGGTCCGGGATTCGGCGCGCTGACCAAGCCTCTCGCCGAGCGCGCCAAACAGGTTGTTTCGCTTGAAATCGACCGCACGTTGATCCCGATTCTGAATGTAACGCTGGAAAAATATGCCAACGCGCGCGTAATCTGCGACGATGTGATGCGGACAAACCTCTCCGCGCTCGTGGCGGAAGTATTCGGTGCGGATTGTTCGTCGCTGCGCGTCGCCGCCAATTTGCCGTATTACATCACGACCGATGTGCTGACCAAGCTGATGCGCGAGCTGCCGCAAGCCAAATCCATCGCGGTGATGATTCAAAAAGAGGTCGGCGACAAGCTGCTCAGCGGCCCAGTCGACGACGGATACGGTCCGTTGGCCGTGATGTGCCAATATCGCTATCATGTGATGCGCGCGCTCGATGTGCCGGCGGCCTGCTTCACCCCGCCGCCCAAGGTGGATTCGAGCTTCATGGTGCTTGAAAAGCTCGAACAGCCGCGCGTAAACGTAGGGGATGAGGAGATTTTTACCCGGCTGGTTCGCAGTGCGTTCGCCATGCGGCGCAAAACGCTGCTCAACAATCTGGTCTCCGGCTTTTCGCTCAACCGTGAACAGGCGGCCGCTTGTCTTGCGGCGGCCAATCTCTCCGCGCAGGCGCGCGCCGAGGAACTGAGCCTGGAGGATTTTGCCGGACTGGCCATACAGTTGCAAAACGCCATCCGTTGAATTTGACGACAACCGCTCTTGAAGGATGCTTCGGCGGTTGTTGTTTTTTTATAGGGGAATTGCGCAGTATGCAGTCCCATGCGAAAGGATTTTCTTTTCAGCGAATCGTTTCGGAAGTCCCGCGGCCTTCGGCCGTTTTTATGGACAAAAATGATGTTTTGTCCAAATCTTACCATTATATATAGTGCTTTACATTTCTGTAGAAATCTGTTATAATATCCGCGCTGATTTCTCGCGAAAGGATGAAAGCTATGAAACGGTTTGTGTTTTTGCTTCTAACTGCATGGCTGCTTTCAAGCGGTTTTGCGGTTGCAGACGTAAATCTGCGCGGTTACGCCAAAGAAAACGGATATCAATACCTTGCGTTTGGCCGTTTCCCACAGACGGCCGACGGGGAAGAGCAGCCGATTCTCTGGCGTATTCTGAGCGCGACGGACAATGAGGCCTACCTTTTAAGCGAATACATTCTTTTCAACAATCGGGTTCACCCGGACGATGACGCATATCGCGCATCGGGCGGCGCTTTTAATCAAACCGAAATCTATGCGCTCCTGAATGGCCCCTTTGAACGCATCGTCATCTCCCCGGAGGAGGCGGCGGAGCTGCGTCATAAGACATACTACGGGCGCGCATACGACGCAGAAACGAGCTTTTATGAGCAGGCTTTTACGGCGGCAGAAAAGGCGATGATCCTTGACGACGAAGAACTGGGGCGCGTCTTTCTGCCGTCCGCAGACGATTTGAAAAACGCGGATTACGGCTTTGGCACGAATTCATCCACAAAAGCCTATGGCACGCAATTTGCGATCGCAGAGGGACTGTTTCGCTATTCAAACGGCTCCAGCCCGTATTGGACGCGCACACAATCCGCTGATTTTCCGTATGGGACGCGCTGCACAAAGGAACACGGCAATTTAGGCTATATCCGCTGCGTGGTGATGAACGAGGGGGTTCGTCCGGCACTACGACTGGATATCGGCGCGCTCGAACTGTCCGGTGGGGACGGCACAATGGAAAACCCCTATCTGGTCAAACGATAACGGTTAGGCATGGAGTCGATCACGATGCACACAAAACACATAGTATCTATCATAACGACGGCGCTTCTCTGCCTGCTGGCTTCCTGCTGTATGGCGCAGGAGGCGCGGGAGCTCACGTCAAGCTGCGTCATCACATCGCCCAACAAAAAGACAGATTCGGTGCACGACGGCGAATACACCAGCTTCTGGCGCAGCCGCACGGGGGAAAACCCCTATCTGGAATTTCAAACGCCGGAGAGCGAGGCGGCACAGTATCTGTACATCTGTTTTGCCGAGATGCCCGAAACGTGGTCCGTTGAAACGGAGACGGACGGCGAGTGGCACACACTGCTGAACGGCTCGAAAGACTACATGCACGTGCTTCTTGAACTGGACGGCCAAACGCATTTTCGAATCGTGGGAGATTCCGGAAAAGAGAGCTATCTGAAAATCAACGAGGTTTTTGTCTTTGGCGACGGCGATTTGCCGGATTGGGTGCAGCGCTGGGAACCCACCCCGGAAAAAGCCGACTTGCTTTTACTGGTTGCGCACCCGGACGACGAATTGATCTTCTTCGGCGGCACCATTCCGACCTATGCCGTAGAGCGCGGCATGAACGTCGTGGTGGCGTATATGAGCTATTCCAACACGACGCGCAGGAGCGAGCTTCTGAACGGCCTATGGCACCTCGGCGTTCGCCAATATCCCGTCATCGGCTCGTTTGCCGACGTTTACATGAAAACGCTGGATGAAGCCTATTCCCGCTGGCGAAAGAAGGACAGCCGCGCCTACGTCACCGAGCTGATTCGTCAATACAAGCCGGAAGTCATGCTCACGCACGATATCAACGGCGAATACGGCCACGGCGCGCACAAGCTCTGCGCCAGCGTTGCCCAATACTGCGTGGAACGAGCCGGCGACGAAGCCTTTATGCCGGAATCCGCGGAAAAATGGGGGACATGGCACGTCAAAAAGCTCTATCTGCATCTGGGGCGGGAGAACACCGTCACGATGGATTGGCGCGTTCCGCTCTCATCCATGGGCGGCAAAACCGGCCTCGAACTGGCGCAGGAAGCATATGCCTTCCATATCACGCAGCACAGAACCTCGTTCGCGGTCACCGACGAAGGGCGAACGAGCAACGCCAAATTCAGTCTGGTCTATTCCTCGGTCGGGGAAGACTGCGCCGGCGGCGATTTCTTTGAACACATCTCACCGGACAACCAGAACGCTTCGGACACGGAAACCGCATCGGCTCCGACGCCCGCACCCACGTCAACGCCCACGCCCGTTTACGACAAGGTCAAGGCCGACGTCGCGTGGCCCATGGCGCAGCCCGCGCTGGATGTATACGGCTATCCGCTCTCCGGCGAGCACGTTTATGAAGACGACGACGCAGGCGTTTGGTTTTACGCATCGCCAACCCTCGTCGTCCGCATCGACCGCTTTTTCGATCAGGAGGCCGTTCTGACGTGGTATGAGGCGCAAATCTATTGCGACCTGAACGCAGAACGCGTGGGCAGTATTCTTTACAACCCGCAAAAACCGCAGAGCAAGCATGTGCAGGCCGCGCTGATTGCAAAACAGAATCAAACTGTCTGGGGGATGAACACAGATTACTACACCTATCGCGTCGGCCGAAAGACCATCACGGGCATGGTCATTCGGAACGGGCAGGTTTTCTATGACCGTGTGCCCGAGGCAAACCGCCATCAATTTCCCAATCTGGATACGCTGGCTATGTTGGAGGACGGAAGCTGGCATGTGTTCCATTCCGACGAGCACACGGCGCAAGAATATCTGGACATGGGGGCGGTTGACGTATTCTCCTTCGGCCCGTACCTGATTCGAAACGGCGAAATCAACCCCTTCCTCGCTGAAATGACCAATGGCCTTACGCCGCAGCCGCGCTGTGCCATCGGAATGGTGGAGCCGGGGCATTACTTTGCTGCGTTGGCGGAGGGGCGCATCCGAAACGTCAGCGTCGGCGTATCGGTCGCGCAAATGGCCGAATGGATGCAGAAGGGCGGCTGCAGGGAGGCACTCAATCTGGACGGCGGCCAAACCGCAGTCATGGCGTTCATGGGGAAGCAAATCTCCCGAATCGGCAAATATGACGGCGGCAAAACCAGCGCCCGCGCGACAACCGAAATCATCGGCGTCGGCCGATCGGACTTGATCGACCCCAACGCCAAATAACCAAGCGGGCTGAGCCCGTCTTCGCCTCTGCCGAAGGCTGCAAAACATCAAGGTTTCGCTCACGCGGGCGGTTTTTCGCAGTCTCCTCTCCAGATGGAGAAGGTAGAGCACATCGACAAACGCTGTCATACGCTGCATATCCAACACCTTTGTGTATCTGACGGCGAGGCCGGACTGGATATCATTCACCAGATTTGTGATTGCAGTATTCCTATCGAGAATGACAAACACCGGCGTGACGTCCTGATGGCTATGGAGGAAGACGTCACAGATGCGTTTTTGAACGCCGCGACAGAGGCGATGGATGGCGTGTGTATCCGTGCGGATAACGAGGAGGCGTAATCCGAATGAACAAGAAGCGCAGGGAGAAATTGTCCTTGGCGATTTCCGCAATCGAGCGCGCGGAGCAGATTATCGATTTTGTCAAGGATGATGAGGAGCTTGCTCTGGATAATATCCCGGAGAATCTTCACGATTCGGACAAGGCTTCCGCCATGGAGGACGCGGTTGAGCATCTTGGAGAGGCGCTCGACCATATCCGACAGGCGCAGGAGGAAATCGAACAGGCTATAAACGGCTAAAAAAGGAGTATGTGCTATGGGTATTATGGGGTCGCTTGTATGGATTGTAATCGGTGCAATCGTTCTTCTTCGTATGGTGTTTCGCGATATCAGCGGCGTTACCGCGAAGGAGGAAGGCGCAAAGCAGCGAGAGCTTGATATGTGGGTGATTCTCGGCTTCTGCGTCGTGGTTTCGCTCATCTTTGGCGGCATTCTCTGGATGGCCAACTCTATCGACGATGGCGCTGAATACCTCGTAGGCGCTTTGGGCATCGTGGCGGTCGTCTGTATTTATTACCAGATTAAGGGATATATGAAGCGGGAAGCTGATGCGCGCGCAAGTCAAGAGCGTTTGGCGCGAGAGTTGGAAGAGAAGAGAATGGCAGAGCTTGCCGCCAAACAGAACGCAAGCGAAGAAGACGTCAAATAAATCGAATACCCGACCGGCGGATATGCGAAAACATAACCGCTGGTAATTTTTTGGTTGGCACTTCAATTTAATTGTGGTATGCTGTTCAAAACGAATGAATGGAGGAGCCACAATATGATGCAGTCTTATGAATCGTTTCCTCGTTCCGGCGACGTTTATCTGGTCGATTTTCAGGCGGTCGGAAGCGTACAGGGCGGCAGACGCCCGTGCGTCGTTCTCCAGAACGACAAGGGTAATCAAGCCAGCCCGAATGTCGTGGTTGTCCCTCTGACCAGCGCCATCAAAAAGACCGGACAGCCGACGCATGTTTTGCTCTGTGCGTCGGAAACAGGGCTAAAGGAAGACAGCATTGCGCTGTGCGAGAACCCGCAGACCGTGCCCAAACAGATTTTGAGCACGAAGCTAACGACGATCCCCAAGCGCGATATGAAGCGCATCGCAGAATCATATCTGCTTGCGAGCGCCACCCTGTCCTATTTCACGCCCAAGGAACTCTCTGCGATATGGGAAAAGGCCGTCGGGTTCACCTCCTCCAGCGAGGAGGGAGGAGGGCGGCTCTTGTGTATAATGAACGACGCAAGAAGAACTTCCTGATCTGGAAAAAGATGGGCGCGTCGTTCGCACTATCCACGGAGAATCGCTATCTACTGCTGTTTCGCAAGACCGCTCCGTTCGAAAAGGCGCTCGATCAGGACTTCTGCGAAATGAACGCGGAGGATATGCAGGCAATTTTCGACCGGCTTTGCGGCGGTCGCTCCAGCACAGGCAGCGTGACGTATTACATGCTCAAGGAGTATATCCGATACTGCACATCCATGCACCTGCCCGGCAAGGCTTCGTTTGACTTGCTTCACGAACCGTCTATCGAGCAGTTTGGCAGTCGCAGCGTGGGCTCTCCGCTTGGCTTAAAACGTTCGTTGTATATCGCCATCCCGGTTAAATCGGATGTGGATCATGTTCTCCGCGCTTATATGTGGCTGGGCTATATGGGGTTTTTAGAAGACAAAGCGATTGCCGTTCGAGCAGACGAGATCAATATTCGAAGGATGCAAATTGATCATGGCGACGACAGGCGACCGATCTACGTCGAGGCACTGGATGACATTCTTTCATCCGCTGAAATGGATCGCTTTTCCTCGGCGCGAGGCTATGCCATGCGAGTTGACGGAGAGTGCATCCTTCGAGGAGCGGAGGGAAATCGAAACATAGACACCGCGATGTGGATTCGTCCTGTGATGTCGAGCCGTTTTCGTACAGCAGCGCGTCTGAATCCTGAAATCGAGATCGGCCTTCGTCTGTCCTATAAGCGCGTGCTTTTGTCCGGCATTTGTTACAGGGCGTATGAGCTTGAGCGAATTGGCGAAAGTCCTTATACGCTGCTGGAAGAAGCGGCGCAAAGGGATTATCGGGCGACCAGCGAAGGGAAAGGTTTCGCTTTGGACGCCAAGCACACGGAGAATTTTTTTCAAAGCAGAATTTTGAACGCCTACAAGGGCGACTATATCCGTTGGAAATCTATATTTACAACATGACATGCGGTGCAGTGGACTGTTCCCAGCCCAACGGACAATGGAAAAAAGAGACCTCCTGTTGTAGAATTAAAACTACGACAGGAGGTTTTAGTATGACAAGAAGATACACAAAGGCAGAAGGACTGGCAGAGGTAGTGAGAACTCGTCATGAGCAGGGGGAAACATATGCAAAGATAGCCACTAGCTATGGATTGGAGAAGAAGCTCTCAAGGCAATCCTACGTGTGACGCGCAAGCTGAATCTGCTGTCGGTCATTCGCTGCCGCAGACCATATACACGCTACCGGCAAGCCATTCATAAGTATCCAAATCTTTTGAATCGAAGTTTCGATCAGGCAACGCCCAACCAATTCTGGGTGACGGACATCACCTATATTCCGATTCCTGGCAAAATGCTGTACATGTGCGCTGTGCCGGATTTGTGCGGCAAAGTTGTTCTTGCGTGGAAAATGGGTACGGACATGTGTTCTTCTCTCGTTACAGATACCATTCGCGAAGCTTTGCAACGAGAAAAGGTCACTAATGGACTTACCCTCCACAGTGACCAAGGGTCTCAATACACATCGCAAGCATACCACGTTTCGCCCTCGATGTCCAGCGCTGGTTGTCCTTATGATAACGCAGCGATGGAAAATTTCTTCGGCACACTGAAAACAGAATGTTTGTATCGTTCGCACTTCACCACTCGTGCTGAAGTGGAGCAGCTCGTTGCGAAATACGTTGATTTTTACAATTTTGAGCGCATCTCGCTCAAAAACGGTCTTACTCCTGTTGAAATCAGAAGTAAGACCGCGTAATTCTATGAAATTTTACGACAGCCTCTTATTTTTGTGTCTGTTGCTTTGAGAACAGTCCATTTTTTAATCAAAATGTATGCAGAAGGAGTCAGCGCTCCTCGCGGAAATACGCAAGGCCTAGACTTGCCGGAGGCTGGTTTTCGCGCTTCTTGCGTAGCGAGGTGACGACCAGAACAACGATGGTCACCAAATAGGGAACCATTTGAATGAGGTCGGTCACATAGCCGGGCACGGAGATGTGCAGCAGCGTCGGCAAAAATTGATAGAGCCAATAGAGCAGACCGAACAGGTAAGAACCCCAGATGGCGTTGAGCGGCTTCCATGTCGTGAAGATGACCAACGCGACGGCCAGCCAGCCGAGCGCTTCAATCTGCGTTGTGGTTGCCCAAATGCCCTGATTGTAATCCAGCACATAATAAAGGCCGCCGAGGCCGGAAATACCTGCGCCGAGGCAGGTGGCCAGATATTTGTATTTCGTGACGCTGATACCGGCGGCGTCCGCAGTCGCGGGGTTTTCGCCGACGGCGCGCAGATTCAGGCCGATCCGTGTATGATTCAGGATTCGATGCAGGATGATGGCCAGAATGATGGCGGCATAGACCATGAAACCGTAGTTGAAGATCGTTTGGCCGACAATGCCCAAACCGGGAAGCACGGGCAGCTTGGTCTGAAAGGTTTTATAGACCATGCTCTGCGTGGCGGTGCTTCCATTGAGAATGTATACGCCGAAAAAGTTTGCCACGCCCATGCCAAACGTGGTCAGCGCAAGGCCGGTCACGTTTTGATTGGCGCGCAGGCTGATGGTCAAGAAGCTGTAAATCAGGCCGCCCAGCATCGACGCGGCGAAGGCGCAGAGCAGCGAAATCACGACGCAGAGCGCCATGTTCGGATTGGCGGCGGTGTTCTCATACAGATAAGCGCTTGCGAAACCGGCGAATCCGCCCAGATACATGATGCCCGGCACGCCGAGGTTCAGGTTGCCGCATTTTTCGGTGACAATTTCGCCCATTGCGCCGTACATGATGATGGTGCCGAAGGGGATGGCGCGCATGATCCATGCGATAAGCGTATCCATCAGCAAACCTCCTTGCCCGCGTGGCCGCGGAAAATCGCCTTGTAGTTGATGAAAAACTCGCTGCCGAGGATGAAAAAGAGGATAACGCCCGCGATGATATCGCTGGCAAAGTCGTTGAGGTTGTATGCGGAGGCGATTTCCGCCGCGCCCTTTTCAAGGAAGATCAGCAGGAAGGAAATCAGCGCCATCGTAAACGTGTTGAATTTGGCCAGCCATGCGACAATGATGGCGGTGAAACCGTTTCCGCCCGCCGTGCCGGTGGAAATCGCCTGATCGCGCCCGCCGACAATCAAAAAGCCCGTCAGGCCGCACAGTGCGCCGGAGAGGATCATGGTGCGGATAATCACCTTTCCGACGTTAATGCCCGCGTAGCGCGCGGTGTTTTCGCTCTCGCCGACGACGGAAATTTCATAGCCCTGTTTGGAATAGCGCAGGTAGCAATACATGATGATCGTCAGCGCGACGACGACGATCAAATTGATGGTGTAACGCTGCCCCATGATTTGTGGGAACCAGCCGGCCTTGGTCTTCATGTTCAGCTTGCCCAAGCTGGAAGCCTGACCGCGCCAGATGTTGACGCAGCAGGCGACGATTTGAATCGCGACGTAATTCATCATCAGCGTGAAGAGGGTTTCGTTTGTGGAGAAACGCGCTTTGAACCACGCGGGGATGAAGCCCCACAGCGCACCGGCCAGAACGCTGGCGACGAGCATCGCCGTATACAGCAGCGCATTCGGGACTTTTCCGCCGTAATAGACCATCACGGCAGCGGTGGCCAGCGCCCCCATCAGAACCTGCCCCTCCGCGCCTGTGTTCCAGAAACGCATTTTGAAGGCCGGAGCCAGCGCAATGCCGATCAGCAGGAGGGAGGCGAGGTCGCGCATCGCCCATGAAAAGCGCATGGACGTGCTGAACGTGCCCTGAATCATCGCCTTGTAAACGTCAATCGGGTTCAGCCCGGTCACGAAGAAGATGAACAGCGCATCCGCCACCAAGGCGAGCGCGACGGCGGCGAGGCGAACGAGCACCTTCTTTTTCAGGGGCATTTCGCCGCGCTTGACGACGCGAACAAACGGCTCATGCATGGTTTTGCTTTGCATCAGGCGACGCCTCCTTTTTCCTGCGGCTCGCGGAGTTTGGTCATCATCAAGCCGATTTCTTCCTTATTGGTCTTGCGTCCTTCCACAATACCGTTGTTTTTGCCGCCGCAGAGCACGAGCACGCGGTCGCACAGGTCGATCAGCACGTCCAGATCCTCGCCGACATAGATGATGGCGACGCCCTTCTTTTTCTGCTCGTTGAGCAGGTGATAGATGGTGTAGCTCGTGTTGATGTCAAGGCCGCGAACGGCGTAAGCGGTCATCAGCACGGACGGGCTTGCCGCAATCTCGCGGCCGACGAGCACCTTCTGGACATTGCCGCCGGAGAGGCGGGAAACGGGCGTGGTGACCGACGGCGTAACCACGCCGAGCGAATCCTTGATTTCTTCGGCCAAGTGGCGCGGCGCGCGGCGGTCGGCGATGGGGGAATGTCCCTGACCGTAGCTCTTGAGCATCATGTTGTCAATCATGCCCATGGAGCCGACCAGACCCATGCCCAGACGATCCTCCGGCACGAAGGAGAGATGAACGCCCATATCGCGGATATCCTTCGGGGATTTGCCGATGAGCTGTTCTGCCGTGGAATCGCGATCGTCGTCAGGGTAATAGACGACGCTGGAATGGGGATCGGTCTGCTGCAAACCGGCGATGGCTTCCAGCAATTCCTTCTGGCCGTTGCCGGAGATGCCCGCAATGCCCAGAATTTCGCCGCTGAACGCCTCGAAGGAGATATTATCCAGCACACGCACGCCTTCGGCATTGGTCACACTGAGGTTGTGAACGCTCAGACGGAGATGCGGATTGACCGGTTCGGGTCGCTCGATGTTCAATTCAACCTTTTTGCCGACCATCATTTCGGTCAGCGACGCCTCGCTTGCGCCTGCGGTTTCCACCGTGCCGACGTATTCGCCTTTGCGCAGGATGGCCACGCGGTCGGAAATCTCCAGCACCTCGTGCAGCTTGTGGGTGATGATGATGATGGATTTTCCATCCTGACGCATGTTGCGCATGACGCGGAACAGCTTCTCCGTTTCCTGTGGCGTGAGCACGGCGGTCGGTTCGTCCAGAATCAGAATCTGCGCGCCGCGATAGAGCATTTTGATGATTTCAAGCGTCTGCTTCTGGCTGACGCTCATTTCATAGACCTTCTGATCCAGATCAATATCAAATGCATAGCGGTCGCAGATTTCGCGCGCCTTTTGACGGATGGCCTTGAGGTCATATTTTTCGTGCTGATCCATCACGAGCGCGATGTTTTCCACCGCCGTGAATACGTCGATGAGCTTGAAATGCTGGTGAACCATGCCGATGCCCAGCGCGTAAGCGTCCTTGGGGCTGCGGATCTCCGCAGGCTTTTCATCGACCTGAATTTCGCCGCTGTCCGGGTAATAGATACCGGCGATCATGTTCATCAGGGTGGTTTTTCCGCTTCCGTTTTCGCCCAGCAGGGAGAGAATTTCGCCGCGGCGGACGGTCAGAAAAACGTCTTTGTTGGCAACGACGCTGCCGAAAGTCTTGGTGATATGGCGCAATTCAATGGCGTTTTGCATAAGCTGCCGCTCACTCCTTCAAGTAGATAAACAGCGAAAAGGGAAGCGAATGGCTTCCCTTTTCGTTTTAGACTCGGGTGGGGGAATTACTGGGCGTCCTCCACGATGCCGTCGATGCGGAGGGTGAAGTACGGAGCACTGCGGAAGGTGGATTCCTCAAACGCGCCGTCCACAATGCCTTCATAGGTCTCGCCCTGATAGGAGACGGTGCCGGTCGCCCAGTCCATGATGGTCATGTCGCAGGGCGCGGAGGTAACGGTCTCGCCGTTCACGGTGAAGGTGGCGGTGTCGAAGACCTTCAGGCTGCCGTCGCGCAGAGCGGCTTCAACCTCGGCGACCTTCTCGGCGGTGCCGGCGGCGCAGGACGGGCCGAATTCGGTGACGGCAACCGCGCCGTCGTCATAGCCCTTCGCCCAGTCGGGCGCGATCTCTTCGCCGTTGAGCGCGGCCTCGAACAGCTCCTTGTAGAACACGGACCAAACGTTGGTGGCAGAGGTCAGCGCAGCGGTCGGGGCGGTCGGGAGCATATCAATGTTGTAGCCGATGGAGTAGCAGACGGTGCCGGCATCCTGGAGCTTCTGAACCGCAGCCGGGGCGCCGGTGGAGTCGGCATGCTGACCGATGATGACGCAGCCCTTCGCGACGAGCGCCTCGGCGGCAGCGCCTTCCTTGTCGATATCAAACCAGGAGTTGGTATACATGACCTCCATGGTCACGTTCGGAACGATGGAGCGAACGCCCAGGAAGAAAGCGGTATAGCCGGAGATGACCTCGGCGTAGTTATAAGCGCCGACGTAGCCGATCTTCACGTTGCCGTCCGCGTCGAAAGAGTTGGGCTGCTTTTCAGCGGAGAGGGTGCCGTCGCCGAGCATTTCGGCGATCTTCATGCCGGCCACAACGCCGGACACGTAGCGGGACTGATACACCTTGGTGAAGGCGTTCTTGAAGTTATCAAGGCCGGAAAGCGCGGCGAAGTCGCCGGTCATGGCAACGAAGGTCACGTCCGGGTATTCCTCAGCGGCCAGCGCCATGTAGCTCTGATGGCCGTAGGAGTTAGAGATGATCAGGTTGCAGCCCTGACCCACAAGGTCGAGCGCGCTGTCGTAGCAGGTCTGATCTTCGGGAACCTTGTACTTCCAAACGATGCTGTCGGAAAGACCCAGCTCGGCAGCAGCCTGCTTGATGCCATCCATGTGGGCGAGGGTGTAGCCCTCGGTCTCATCACCGAGCATCACAGCGCCAATCTTCAGGTCGACAGCCAGCGCGATGCAGGCGGTCATGCACAGCATAGCGGCGAGCACCAGAGCAATCAGCTTCTTCATGCGTGTTTCCTCCTTGAATTGAACCGATAAACGAAATTTTGATGACGCAGACATGATACATCTTTTTCGTCCCGTTGTAAAGAGAAAATGAAAAATAACAAGAAGAATATCGAATAAAACAAGAATTACATAATCAAACATTCGGAATAATACGAACGATTGCGATGAAAAGCACGGCAAGAAGGCGGAATGGGATCAGTGGGTGGGGACAATTTCCAGCCAATATCCATCGGGATCTTCAATGAAATAGATGCCCATCGCTTTGTTTTCAAAGCAGATGCAGCCCATCTGGCTGTGTTTCTCGTGCGCGGCGGCGAAATCATCCGTGCGGAAGGCCAGATGGAATTCACATTCGCCCAGATCATATTTCTGCGGATGGTCGCGCAGCCACGTCAGCTCCAATTCAAAGGTTTCAGTGCTGTCGGCCATGTAGACAATGACGAACGAACCGTCCGCTGCGTTCTTGCGCCGCACCTCGTGCAGCCCCAGCGCCTTTTCATAAAAGGAAATGGATACGTCGAGGTTGCTGACGTTGTAGTTTTCGTGAATCATGGTGAAAGCCATAGGGAATCCTCCTTTTTAAATTTGATGTTACAAACAGTATACCATAACGCCGGGCGAAAAGAAAAGCAATTTGTCTTCGCCTTCATTTACAAAATGGAAAGGATATGATATAGTAAATCCGTCGCGGCTTTTCGCGATGCGGGAGTGGAATTTGAAGGAATCGAGCATTACGCTGCTTTCAAATGGATGTTTTCGCAGAAAGGCGGTTTTATCAGTTATGAAGCTTGGGTTTATCGGCGCGGGCAACATGGGCTCGGCCATTATAAGCGGTATTTTGAATAAAGGGGCGCTTCCGGCCGATTGCATTTACGTCAGCCGCAAACACCCGGAAAAAGGCGCGGAATTGGCGCAAAAGGGTGTTCATATTATGAAAGACAACCTTTCGCTGGTTCAGGCCGTCGATTGCGTTCTGCTGGCCGTCAAGCCTGTTTACGCTGCGGATGTCATTCGAGAGGTTTACGATGCGCTGAGCGGCAAATTTGTCATCTCCATCGTTGCCGGATGGACCTATGAAATGCTGAAGGATGCGCTGCCTGACGCCGCGCGTTTTGTGCGCGTCATGCCCAATACGCCGCTCGCGGTCGGAGAGGGCATGAGCCTGATTTCCAGCCTGTGCACCTGCACGGATGAGGAATTTAATTTTGCGAAATCCGTCTTTACCGCGGCCGGAAAAGTCGCCGTGGTGGAGGATCACGTCTATACGCCCGCAAACGGCATCAGCGGCTGCGGCCCGGCCTTTGTATATGCCTTTATCGAGGCCATGGCGGATGGCGGCGTTCGCTACGGCGTGCCGCGCGCACTGGCGTATGAATTGGCCGCGCAAACGCTTGTCGGCGCGGCGAAAATGGTGCTTGAGACAGGCGAACATCCCGGCCGATTGAAGGACGCGGTCTGTTCTCCGGGCGGCACGACGATAGAGGGAATGTATGCGCTTGAAAAGGGCGGCATGCGCGCCGCCGTCATGGACGCGGTCGGCGCGACTGTCGAAAAGACCATGCGCATGGCGAAAAAATAAAGGACATCCGCATTTAACACTGATGTTATGTATTGAAACGACGAGGTTTTTGTGAAAGAGATCATCATGTATACCGACGGGGCCTGTTCCGGAAATCCGGGTCCCGGCGGCTGGGGAACCGTGCTCATGTTCGGCGAGCACAAAAAAGAAATTTCCGGCTTTATGCCGGATACCACGAACAACCGGATGGAGCTGTTCGCCGCCGTGCAGGGGTTCACGGCGCTCAAGCAGCCGTGCGCCGTGACGCTGTATTCGGATTCGGCCTATCTGGTCAATGCGTTTAAGCAGAACTGGATCGACGGCTGGCAGCGAAACGGCTGGAAAACAGCGGCCAAGAAGCCCGTTGAAAATCAGGATCTTTGGAAATGGCTGCTGACGGTCATGCAGCCGCATCAGGTGACGATCATCAAGGTGAAGGGACATGCGGATAATCCGTGGAACAACCGCTGCGACGAATTGGCGACCGGGCAGATTCGCAGCCATCGAAACGGCTGAAATCGGTGCCGATTTTCAAAAGAACGCCTTTTTCAACGCAGAGGGAAGGATTTACAAGACTTCGCGAAACACCGGTTTTACGAAGTCTACGGCGAGGTGAAGCGATTTTATGCCCAACGATTACCACACGCAGGCTCAGTTGACCCGGACGCGGCGTTTACGCGAGTTTCAACGCGAACTGCCGGATTTCTGCTCCGATTACTTTATGGCCATCGAACAACAGACCAGCGTTTTGACTCGGCTCAGCTATGCCTACGATCTCAAGCTCTTTTTTCAATATCTGTCTGACGAGCTGCCTAAATTTGGCGGAAAGCCCGTTGTGTCGTTTACCGCCGCGGATATTCAGCAGGTCACCAAGCAGGATTTGGAACGCTACGCGCGCTATTTGACGCTCTACGTCAAGAATGAAACGCTTGAAGACGGCGAAATTGCTTCCCGCGAAATGACCAACCATGAATACGGCATCAAGCGCAAATACGCTTCCCTCCGCGCCTTTTATAAGTATCTGTTTGCGGAAGGCTTGATTGAAAGCAACACGGCTTCGCTGATCCCGCTGCCCAAGCTTCACGAGCATGCCATCATTCGCCTTGACGTGGACGAAGTCGCGCGCATTCTGGATGTCGCTGAAAGCGGACAGTCCCTGCCGAAGGCCTGCCAAAAATACCACCATGTGACCCGGAAACGCGACGTGGCCATGCTGTCGCTGTTCTTGGGCACGGGTATCCGAATCAGCGAATGTGTCGGGCTGAATATCGACGATTTTGACTTTGAGCAAAACGCCTTCGTCGTCACTCGAAAAGGCGGCAAGGAAGTTATTTTATACCTTTCCGACGAGGTCGCGGACGCGCTCAAGGACTATCTGGCGGAGCGCAAGGAAATCGAGGCGCTTCCCGGCCATGAAAACGCCTTCTTTTTGTCGATTCAGCGGCGGCGGATCACGCAGCGCGCCGTTGAAAACATGGTCAAAAAATATGCGGCGATTGCCGCGCCGCTCAAGAAGAAAATCAGCCCGCATAAGCTCCGCAGCACCTTCGGCACCAATCTTTACCGTGAAACAGGAGATATTTATCTCGTTGCCGATGTGCTGGGACATTCGGACGTCAACACGACGCGCAAACACTACGCGGCCATCGCCGAGGATCATCGCCGTATTGCCGCGCAGAAAACCGTCTTGCGCGAAGACCCTGTCCATCTCAAATCGCCCGAATAATACTAATTCTTGTTAAAATGGCTTAATCCGCGCACCATCTTTTTCGCTCTGACTTTGCCTCGTTCCGTTCAACGTACCTCCAGTACGCCTCACTTCACTTGGCTTCGTCAGAACAAAAAATCTGATGCGCTCTGTTAAGCATTTTAACTGCGAATTAGTATAAGAATCGTTTTGTTTTTTCAGACAAATTCGTTTCAAACAAAACCCCGAACGGCGCGAACAAGACTTCGCAAAACCGTTCGGGGTTCATATTTATCTTTGATTGCCTCGCACAAACGGAAAAAGATCGTCTCCGAAGATATCGTCGTCCTCGTCGGGCGCATCGAGCGTCTCTTCGTCGTACAGATAATCGCTGGGATTCATCGTTTCATCAACGATGCCATCCACTTTAATGGCTCGGTACTCTGGGCTTTTATCGGTATGATCCAGCCCAATGCACTTGCCGCAGTTGTCGCAAATCTTCGTTGGATCGAGATCACACATGTTGCATTCGCCGCACTCGATGCATACTCGATCATATAAAACGCAGCGTTTTGTTTTCATTGCCCTATCCCCTCTTCCTGTCGGCTCATTATAGCACCGTTTTGAAGCGCAATCAAGCATTTTTCGGCAGAAACGCGAACATATGTTTGATGTTTCTTGCTTTTTTTCGATTTGATATGGTATAATGTTCAAAAGATTGACAACGGAAGGAATGGTGGAAGCGATGACCGATCGGAAGCCACGTGGAGACATGCAGGCTCGAATTCTGGCCTACATCGAGCAGGAAATCAGAACGCGCGGGTACGCGCCCTCTGTTCGGGAAATCGGCGAGGCCGTCGGCTTGAAATCCACCTCGACGGTGCACGGCCATCTGACGCGGATGGAAAAGAAGGGGCTTCTTCGCCGCGACGCCATGAAGCCGCGCGCGATTGGTTTATCCGCCGCGTTTTCGCCCTTTGATGAAAACGCTTCGCTTCGCGAAATCCCCGTGGTCGGCCGCGTTGCGGCGGGAACCCCCATCCTTGCGGAAGAAAACATCGAGGAAACCATGACCCTGCCGGAGGAAATGGTTGGAAGCGGCGAGCTGTTCATTTTGCGCGTTCGCGGGGAAAGCATGATTCAGGCGGGCATTATGAACGATGATTATATCGTCGTTCACAGGCAGATGAATGCCAATAACGGCGAAATTGTCGTTGCCATGATCGACGATGAAGCGACCGTGAAGCGCTTTTATAAAGAAAACGAACATATTCGCCTTCAACCCGAAAATGACGCTATGGAGCCCATCATCGTGCCGGAGGTTACGATCTTGGGGAAGGTCGTCAGCCTGATCCGAAAATTTTAAGAGCGCACCCGCTTTGGATGCGCTCTTCATGCGTTCAGTCAGCTTACTCGTCGAAATCAAACTCGTCGCCGGCCTGCTCCTTGAAGATATCAAACACCTTCTGGAGCACGTCCTCGTCGTCCACGCCGACATAGGTGACTTCGTCCTCGTCGTCCGATTCCGCATCCTCCATCACCTGAAGGATGACAACCTCGCCGTCGTCGTCATCGGTCGGCAGCAGCACGACATACTCGTTGCCTTCGTACTCGATGGACGCGCAGAACTCAAACTCGACATCGGTGCCGTCTTCATCGGTCAGAACGATGATGTTATCATTCTCCATCTTTTCCATATCATCCATGGTTAAAACCCTCGCTTTCGTCATACGATACAAACCGAAGTCCGTATCTGTATATAAGAATATCACAGAAAAAGATATTATGCAATGCTTTCCTTAAAATTTTGTCGTGCAACGGAGGTAAAAGCGTGGCCTATTGTCAATCCCTGCTGCTCTACGGCTCGGCGGACGCCCGAGACCGTGCGCGCGCCCTGCTGGAAAATCTGCCGCAGGTGCGCCGTGTCGATGTGAAAGGCAGCCAACTGCTGCTGCTGCTCCATTCGCCGATTGCCGAAAGCGAGTATTTGACCCTGCTTGAAAAAAGCGGCGTCAGCGGCTTTTCCCTCTGCCGCTGACGCCTGTTTTATGCGTTTTCAAGGAAGGGCATTCCGTCTTCCTTATAGCAAAGCGTTCCGAAGTCATCGAAGACAAGCGAAATCGGCTTGCTGTCGATGTATTTCAGAATTTCATCCATGCGGATGCTGTCGCGGAAACTGACGAACGAAAAGCTCACACCCGCGCGCTTGGCGCGCCCCGTGCGGCCGATTCGGTGGACGTAAAACTCATGCTTATCCGGCAGGTCGTAGTTGAACACCGCCTCCACATCGTCTACGTCAATGCCGCGCGCCGCAACATCCGTCGCCACCAGAATTTCAAATTCGCCTTTTCTGAAGCCGGACATCACCTTGTCCCGGAAGGACTGGCGCACATCGCCATGGAGACATTCCGCCTGATAGCCCGCTTTTTTCAGACGGTCGCAGAGTCTGGCCGTCATATCCTTGGTGTTGCAGAAAATCATCACGCGCTTATATTGATCCGAATCGAGCAGATACAGCAGGTGCTCATACTTTTGTTTCTGATCGGATTCGATGATGTATTGCGTGATGTTCGGCTTGTTTTCCGCCTCGGCCTGCACGACAATTTCAATCGGATCGTGCTGGTATTTCCACGAAACGGTCAGCACGTCCTGATTGGTCGTCGCGCTGAACATGACGAGCTGACGGTTGGGATCTGCGCTCTCGATGATCTTTTCAACATCCTGCACGAAGCCCATTTTCAGCATTTCGTCCGCCTCGTCCAGCACCATCGTGTGCACCGCGCCCAGACAGATATTGCCCCGCTGCATGTGATCCAGCAAACGCCCCGGCGTGGCGACAAGCACCTGCGGCTTTCGGCTCAGCGCGCTCATCTGCTTGCCAAACGGCTGGCCGCCATAGATGACGGCGATTTTCAGCCCCTTGATAAAATGCGCCAGATGGGTCAGCTCGTCGGCGATCTGCTGCGCCAATTCGCGGGTCGGCGCGAGCACAACCTCCTGAATATTGCTGTCGTCCAGATTGACGTATTCCAGCATCGGGATGCCGAATCCCAGCGTTTTGCCGGTTCCCGTCGGCGCAATCGCGATGATATCATGTCCGTCCATCATAAGCGGAATACACTTCTGCTGGATGGCCGTCAGGTTTTGAAAACCCATCCAATCAAAGGCCTGAACAACCTCCCGGCTGATCCCCATCTCTTCAAGCGGATGGACTGCTGCTGTCTGTGTCTCGTTCAAGATTCTATCCTCTCACTTCTTATCCATTCTTCCGTATTATTGTATCTCACAGCGGTTGATGTTGCAAGCACTTCCCGTCATTTTCGTGAAAGTTATCCGCTTTTTCGAGCGTCTCCGCGGCGATTGCGCGGGGATTTTGCATCAGGGCGCGAATCACTCGTTCTTCATTCACCCATTCTCCGCCGATTCGAAAAAGCGCCGCGCGGCTGTCTGCGATGGCGTCGACGAACGACAGCAACGCAGCTTCCGGCGCAGCCGCATACAGCTTGAGCGAAACCGGCGTTTTTTTATCCGGCTGGCGTTCCTGCAAAAGCGCATACAGATTTTCAAGCTGCAAGGCCGAGCGGTTTTGATGCGCGTAGACGATGAGATATCCCCCGACGAGCAGCAGCGAAAGATTCAGCTTTTCCCACAGAATCGCGCCGTAAAGGCCGAACGCAATCAGTGTCGCGCCGACGACCATGCCGCCCAGAGACAGCGCCTTCGCCAGCGCGGCAATCGGGAACACGTAATACCCCATACAAAAGATCATTCGGCCGCCGTCCAGCGGCAGAACGGGCAGAAGATTGAGAAACAGCATGCCCGCGTGCATGAAAAGCGTCTGCTGCAAAAAGGGTTGCGGCAGGCGCTCGGCCCAGGGCATGGACAGCAGCCAAAGCATCGCGTAATTCGCAAGCGGCCCCGCTCCGGCAATGGCCAGTCCCCGAAGCCCCTTCATGGCGCTTACGCCGAAGGGATAACGAATCACCCCGCCGAACGGCGTAAATTCAACGGATTCCGCTTTTTCACCCAGCCAGTATCCCGCAAGCAGATGCGCCAGCTCGTGAATCAGCAGCGCGAGAAACGCGCCCACACATGTCCAGATCGAGCTGAAAACCGCAATGCTCAGGAAATAGAGCACGCAGAACGGCTGTATTTTGAGCTTCACGGGGCGAACACGGGCATTACGGATAGCCCGTCTTTCCGAAGCTCAAAGGCAGCCATGCCCGATATGGTGCCGATGGCCGCGCCGGAGGCGACGCTCTCCCCTTCCTGAACGCAGACGCCGCTCAGGCCGCTGTAAACCGATTCATAGCCGTTTGGGTGCAGAATACGCACCGTATACTCGTTTTGCCGGTTTCGGACGGTATTCATCACCTCACCGGCCATGCAGCAGCTCATTTCGCCGTTTCCCTCGTATTCCATCCATGGTTCATCCGCGCTCCATGCGTGAAGCAGCCTTGTCTCCGTCGGCAGAATCGACGCGCATGTTTGCGCATCGTCGCCGCCCGCGAGAAAAACCATGGCGCTTTCCGGCAGTATATTGCTGACAAATTGCAGCCGCCCCAGCGTTTCGTCATATTCAAAACCCGCCGTCACATGGCTCATAACGGCCTGAACGTCGTCGCCGAAAAGCGTTGTTGTAACGGCGGCCGCCCCTATGCAGAGAAAAACGGCTGCCAAAGGCGCAGACCTTCTCAGCAGCCGCTTATCCCATTTGAACCGCCTGCGATGAGGCGTTTTCGCTGTCCATTCATGCCGCTCGCGCGGCTTCATCTGCGCCATGACCACTTTACGCTTGCCGTCGTCCATGCCGCTTCGCCCTCCTTCACATTTCTGCTCAACCCTATGCGGAGGGACTTTTTATCAGAACTACGAGCGCTTGGTCTTCAAATCGACCGAACTCTTATGCTGGGTTACGTTGAGCACCAAACCCACGCCGGCCATATTCACCACCAGATTGGTTCCGCCGTAGCTGATAAACGGAAGCGGGATGCCCGTGATGGGCATGACGCCGATGCACATGCCGATGTTTTCATACACGTGGAAAACCAGCATGGCCATCACGCCGATGATGATGAGCTGACCGAATTTATCGTTGGTGTGAAAGGCCAGAACCAGCATGCGGTAGATGACGAACGCATAGAGCGCCAGAAGCACCAGCGAGCCGACAAACCCCAGCGTTTCGCCGACAACCGAGAAAATAAAGTCGGTGTGATTTTCGGGCACATAGTTGAGGTGGGTCAGCGTGCCTTCCGACCATGCGCCCTTGCCGTATAATCCGCCGGAACCGATGGTGATCTTGGAATTTACAATCTGATAACTGCTGCCTGTCGGGTCGGATTCCGGGTTTATAAACGCAACCAGCCGCAGCCAGCGGAAGTTATTGGTGGAAGCCAGATAGAAAATGATCGGCGTCAGCCCCGCCGCGACAATGCCGCCCAGCAGGAACATCCATTTCAGCTCAAAGCCCGAGACAAACAGAAGCGCGACGAAGATGATACAGAAAACCATCAGCGTGCCAATGTCCGGCTGCGCGGCGATCAGGAGCGCCGGGATGCCGAAATGCATACAGATATAAACAAAGTATCGGAAATTCGGGATAGGTCTGTCCGGATAGCGCGTCAGCGCCTTTGAAAGGGTGATAATCAGCGCCAATTTGGCCAGCTCGGAGGGCTGGAAGGTGCGATCCAGAAACTGAAACCAGCCGCTGACGCCGTTGATCTTGGATGTTGTCAGCACCAGACCGAGCAGAAGCACGTCTACAAAATAGATCACCGGCCACAGCCGCCCGATGATGTTATAGTTGATCGACATGATGATCGCCACAACCACCATGCTCACCACAACCCACATCAACTGAAGACGGCCGTTGTTCGCATCCATAATCAGATCCTGCAAAGAGCGGTCTGAGCCGAGGGACGGGTTGAAGTTTGCAATGGTAATCGCCAACACCCCGTACAGCGCAAGCAGATAGCTCGTTACCAGCAGCGGCCAGTCAAAATGCGGCTTGGACAGCCTGTTGTTTTCCGAAAAGAACATGATTCGATCTCCTTGTTATTTGGCCTCGTCCAGCAGCGCATCCGTTAGCTGCGCAAGCGCCCTGCGCGCGGGGCCGTCACATTCCAGCGCGATTCGTCCCTTTTGCGAGCAGGCCGCAATGGAATCGTCCTCGGGAATACACCCTGCCAACGGACAATCCAGCGTCATTTCCACTGTTTTTGCGTCATACTGCGCCTTTTTTCGAACACGCTGCGCCGTTGCGCGGTTGACGACGAGCCGCCTTTCCTCCATGCCGATCCCGGCTTTGGTCATCATGCGCTCGCTGGCGCGAATGGAGGCGTCGTCCGGACGGGTCACGATCACGCGAACATCGTCGCGCCCCAGCAGCTCGCGGCCCATTGCAAAATGACCCGTTTGGCAGTCGATCACCAGCACGTCGCAGAGCGAATGGAGCGCAAGCATCGTGCTTGCTAACTCCGTGACCGGCACATCGTCGTAAAGCGACGCGCAGGCAAAGCGCAGGTTTTCGTATTTCGGCGCTTTATACAACGCGGCTTCCAGACCGGCCTGCCGATTCGCGACGTCCGCCATATCCAGAACGACCACGTTCTCCAGCCCGAGCGCCAAATCGCACGCGCGGCTGACGCCCGAAGCGTCGAGCAGAACCGTCCGCCTGCCCCGCTTCGCGGCGCTGACCGCCAGCGAAAGCGCGATCATCGTCTTTCCGACGCCGCCGCAGCCCGAGCACACAGCATATATTTTTGCCATCGTTGTTCTCCGATATCAATACGCGAGCGAATTGGAAGGCGGCATGGTATCTTCTCCATCCAGTCCCATGTGTTCCAAATAATAATTCAGCACTTCACGAATTGTGATGGAGCAGTAGGCGCCGCTGTAGCCGTGCGGAATATAGACGCAGACAGCGATTTGCGGATCGTCAAAAGGCGCAAACGCAACCATCCATGCGTTGTTTTCAAGGTCGATGGTCGTCTTTTCTGCCGTTCCCGTTTTTGCGCCCATTTGTTCGCCGACGTCCGCATATTCGCCCTTATAGAATTTCGCAGCAGTACCGTCGTCGCCGGTAACGCCGCTCATGCCTTTTCGCAGCGCCGCCAGATATTCCTGCACCCCTTCGCCCTCGATTTCGGAGGCCAGAATCGGGGTGCTTTCGCTCAATACTTCGCCGTCCGGGGAGATGATGGAGTCGATCAGCCGCAGGTCATATACCTTGCCGCCGTTCGCAACGGCCGCCACATAGCGCGCCATCTCGACCGGCGTAACCGTGGTGATCGACTGACCGACCGCGGCCATGATCGCCTCCGAACCGCCCCACTTAATTTCGTTCAGCATGATGAAGGTATCGCCGGCTACAATCTGCAAATAGACGAGCTCGCGCGGCATATCCAATTCTTCCATCAGGATGGTTCGGATTTCCGGCAGCCAGTCATTCTGGTTGTAATCAACGGCCATATCCATCAGCCGCTTCACGCATTTGTTCAGTTTTTCCTCGTCGAAGGTCATGTTATACTTTTCACCGACGTCAACGAGGTGCTTTTTGATGTTGTTGAAGACGATCGAAGGCCTCCATGTCGATTGCTCCGCGGCGCTGATGGCCTTGTTTTTGTCATACAGCGTCGTCTGGCTGGCGACATAGCCTTGCAGCTCGCCGGGCAGATCGATTCCCGTCTTGGTCGTAAGCCCGTAGAGCGCCGCCGTCTTGTAGAGCTGATCGTCCGTATGCTCATACAGGCGCGAACCGACCGTGTAGAAGAAATAGTTGCAGGAATGGGTGATGCCTTCTACCACGGTCTGATTGGCGTGCAGGCTCAGCCTGTTCTGATTCAGCCAGCAGCGCGGCGGGTTGGTTTTATCGTATTTGTCAAATCGGCCGCCGTCGCTGATCTGCTCCGCCAGCGTAAGCTGACCGTTCAGCAGACCCGCCGTTGCCGTCACCATCTTAAAAATGGAGCCGGGCGTATCGCGGGAGCCGATGGCGTAATTGACCAGCGGGTTTCGGGAATCCAGCAGGATGTTGGCCGCCGCATCGCCGCCGACGATAAACGCATTGGGATCATAGGGCGGGTAGCTCGCCAGCGCCAGAACGCGGCCTTCCATGTCGATGACGACGACCGCACCCTTTTCCGCCAACTCAATCGGGTTGGTTTCAAAATCGCGCGTCGTGCCCTGAAGGTCGGCCTTGTTCTTATCCAGCCAGAAATCGCTGTTGAGCAAAACCTCCTGCTGATCGCGGATGTAGTTGATGTTTTCTTCCAGCGCATTTTCTGCGACGCGCTGGAGGTTTGAGTCAATGGTCAGCTTGATGTTGTTGCCATCCGTCGCCTCTGTCGAGGAGAGCGTCCTGCTGACCGCGCCATACCGGTCAATTTCCACCACGCGCTTGCCTACGCGCTGCGTTGTGCAGGCGGAAAGCCAATCCTCCATGGTCTTTTCCACCCCATCGAGGCCGATCAAATCCGACAGCGCGTAGCCCTTGTCCTTGTAAGACGTGTAATACGTGTCGTAATTCTGAATCTTGCCGATATAGCCGACGACATGGCAGGCCAGCGTGCCGTTCGGATACACGCGCTGCGTGCTCACGGAAACGCTGATACCTTCCATCGTCAGCGCTTTTGCCTCGATTTCGATGACGGTCTCCCAACTGACGTTGGAGGCGATTGTGATCGGCTGAGACAGGAAGGCGTTATTCTGCATCGTTTCCCAGACGCTGAGCACCTGAATCTTCTTTTCCGTGCTCAGCGCCTCGGGAATCTTATACTTGCTGCACAGCTTTTCAAAAAGCTGCTGCTGCGGGTAAGCCGTGGTGCTGCTGACGTAAAAGTTGCTGCGCCACATTTTCTCTCGCGCGTCCTGCTGCGCCTGCGTATACTTGTTGTTGTTCCACGTGAAGACCCAGAGCCCCGTCATTTCATCCTGCACGAGGGAGAACGAGGTATTCAGCGTACCGCCGTTTTTCTCAATGATGTCGATGACGTTGATGATCGCGTTCGTATAAACCTTGTACTGGCTGATCGTCTTGCCCGTCGTCTCGTCAACGTCGGTCGGCGTGTAATTGGGGTCGCGGTAGAACTGTACGTTGTAAATCTGCTTATCATAGGCAAGCGTCAGCGAGTTAACGTCCATGATGGTGCCGCGCGAGCCCTGACTGGTGATGGTCTTGGTCTTCTTGCTTTCTGCGCTGGAAAGGTTGTCGTCATAGCCGGCAATCTGCAGGTTAAACAGCCGCATGATCAAAACGCCGAAGAGCAGCGCCACCACGCAGGCAATCGTCCGATATCGCCCCAGATACTTTTTATTCACAGAACACAAAACCTCCGAAAGTGTTTAACGATTGTTTCCCATGACGTCTGAATCTCCCGTCAAATCCTCGCCCTGCTTCCTCTTAAACGGATGGATGCTCATAATTTTATGCACGACGAACGAGCCGGGCAGAATCATGGCCGAGCTGTATGCCGCGCAGAGCAGCGCGCGCAGAATCGTCACCATGCTCTGCTCTGCGCCGATGAGGAACAGATAGCCGATATAGACGATCTCCCGCATCAGCGTCAGGAAAAAGCAGATGAGCATCAATTCCAGATAGCTTTTGTGTTTTACTTTTCGGAGCTTCACGTTCATTGCGCGGCGCAGCATCGGCGACGCCCACCCGATGAACGTGTAGCAAACCAGATTGATCGCCAGAACGTAGCCCACGCTCGCGTCGTACAGCATGGCGAGCAGGCTGCCGGCGCAGAACCCTCCGTATGCGCCGGTGTAGCCTGTCAGCAGCACGAGAAAGACCGTCAGCATGTCCGGCGCAATCGTCGCGATTCGGATGTACCTGACCAAATCCGTCTGGCATATGCACGCCAGAATCACCGTTATGACAATCCGTATTGCTCTTGACATCTTCTCACCTCATGCCGTCGGCTCACAGATCATCCGGGAAAGGCGCGTCAACCTCGGGATCATTGTAAATCGGCTCGGGCGTCATTTCCGGCGCAGGCGTCGGCGTTGCGATGCGCTCTGCCAGATCGCCCATGGCCTCCTCGTCAATCATGATGTCCAGCGTTTCGGGCGTCGGGGTCGGCGTTACGCGCCCCGGCGCATCCGGCAGCGGAACAGGCGTGGAATTCGTCAGGCGCTCCTCTTCGATCACAGCCTGCGGTCTGGCCGTCGCGACAGGCGCGATGATGACCTCTGTGTTGTCGTAGTTGTCCGGCATTTCCTCAACGTCGGCATAGTACCGCAGGACAAGCACATTTTCGATATGCTCAAAGTCCGCGGCAGGCTCCACGACAATGTAATGTTTGTTATCTTCGATGGCGCGGGTACTCTCGCGGACATATCCGATCAACAGCCCCTTCGGGAAGGATACGCCTACGCCGGAAGTAATCACCCGGTCGCCCGGCCGGGGTACGCTGTCCGCGGAGAGATAGTACATGCGGCAGAGCGGTTCGCCCGTGCTGCCCAGCGTACCCTTGACGGCGCCTTGGTCGCGGCTGCTTTCAATCAGCGCGGCAAGGCTGGCCTGATCGTCGATAATCGTGATGACCTTCGACGTGGTATCAAAGACCTCATATGTGTAGCCCACCAGACCTTCGGATGTGATGACGGCCATCTGCGTATCTACACCGTCTTTTTTGCCTTTGTTGATGGTAAACGTAGAGAAATAGTTGCCCGTTTCGCTGGCGATGACGCGCGCGAGCATCGGGTTCATTGTCGAACGTGTATCATATTCGCCAAGCAGGGCGCGAAGCTGCGAGTTTTCCTGCTCAAGCTCTTCGTAGAGGATGCTGCGCAGCGTCAGCTCGTCGTTTTGCGCCTTGAGCTGATTGTATTCGTATTCGATATTGCTTCTCAGCTTCACGCGATACAGATAACTGGAGATATTCTGACTGGCCTGAGACACGAAACCCTGCACCGGCGTGATGATTTTCGCCAGAAAGCCCTCCGGTGAAACGAGAGATCCGGTGGATTGGTTGTAGGCCGTCAGCACCATCATCGCCAGCAGAATCACCACGATGGATCTGCGGATGACGTTGTATAAAAAAGGATGTTTTTTCTTCATCGCTTGCCTTCCCCTGCAGGTGAGCCTTAATCGTTTTTGCCGCTCACGCCGCCCAGCATGTCAAAGTGATCCGCCATATAGCCTGCGCCGAGTGTCGTACATTCGCCCGCGTCTCTGGCGACGGATACCGGTACGCCAAATTCCGTCGCGATCATGGTATCCAGATTCGGCAGCGCCGCTGAACCGCCCGTCAGATAGATGCCGTTTTGCAGGATATCCGAGCAAAGTTCCGGCGGAACGCGCCCCAGCACCCATTTGATGGCGCCGAGGATTTCCTGAAGCGGTTCCCGGATGGCCTCGCTGACGTTCGCCATATTCACATCCACCGTCAACGGCATGCCGGTTGCGATGTCGCGGCCGCGAACGACGGCGATATGCTCCATCTTCTTTTCGCTGCGAACGTCGGCCAAGTCGAACTTGATCTGCTCCGCTACGCGATCCGTCACCAGAATCGCATGCTGTTTTTTCAAAAATCCCGCGATGGCTTCGTCAATCTTGTTGCCTGCGACGCGAACCGAGTGGGACAGCACAACGCCGCCCATCGAAACCAGCGCAACCTCGGTCGTGCCGCCGCCGATATCCACAACAAAGCTGCCCTGCGGCTCATACACGGGCAGACCGGTTCCCAGCGCAGCGGCAAACGCCTGCTCAACCACGAAAATCTGCCGCGCGCCGATTTTTTCCATCGTGTTGATCACCGCGCGCCGCTCGACCTTGCTGACGTCGCCCGGCATGGTCACCACCACGCGCGGACGCACAAAGCGCCGCGTTCCAATCGCCTTGCTGACGAAGTAGTGAACCATGATCTGCGCCATCTCGTAATCGACGATCACGCCGTCTCTCAAGGGGTGAATAATGCGGATATTTCCGCCCGCGCGGCCGATCATCTCATCCGCGCTGTCGCCTACGGCGACGATATTGCGTGGCCCCTCGCCCCGCGTGATGACCACGGAAGGCTCGTTGACGACGATGCCCTTGTCCTTGACGTAAACGCGGGTATTATCCGTGCCGATATCCACTGCGATATCCGGCGAAACAAATTGAAAACCTGCCATTAAATAACTCCTCGTTCATCCACGCCGCCGACCTGCGCCAGCATGGTGCGCAGCATCGACATCGGAAGCCCAACAACATTGGAATAAGATCCGTCAATTCGATCCACAAACATGCCGCCCATGCCTTGGATTCCGTATGCGCCGGCTTTGTCCAGCGGCTCGCCGGTCGCCACATAGGCGTCAATCTCCTGCTCCGTCATGGGAACAAGATGGACGCGCGTTTTATCCACGTTGCGGAGAATACGGCCGCTGCGCGTGTTGATGACCGTGATGCCGGTATAGACGTGATGCCAGTTTCCGGCAAGGCTGCGCAGCATCTCCTTCGCTCTTTCCGGCGTATGCGGCTTGCCGAGCGCGCCGTCCGCAAAAACGAGCGTATCTGCCGCGATGATGATTGAATCGCTGTGACGAGCCGCGACTGCGGCGGCCTTGCGGCGTGAAATCTCCATAACGGTTTCCGACGGACGACCCGAAAAGCTCTCATCCACGTCCGGCGTTTCCACGGTATATGTCAGACCCATCAAATCCAGCAATTCGCGGCGTCTGGGCGAGCCGGATGCCAGAATCAGCGGAAGCACAGGTTGAATCATATATAAAACCTCCTCGATATCCTCTCGATGCTGAAAAGTACGAACCGCGCGGCAGGCGCGGGCTGCAAACCGTAAGCATTTTCATTTTATTATATCATATTCTGGTGCTGCTTGCACCAGAAATTCGTCATTTTAGCAAATTGCGCAGAAAAATAAACGGTAAACCCTTCGATTTTTTGGCAAAACAAAACGCGGCAGACCGAAATCCGCCGCGGAAGAAGCTGGGAAACTCAATCTACAAATTCGATGCGATCGGCAGACATGGAGGCGATGCGCGCCAGAGAATACACGTCGATGCCCGCGTCCTCCAGCCGTTTGTGGCCGCTCTGGAAGGCTTTTTCAATCACGATGCCAACGCCGCCGATTTTCGCCCCGACCTGCTCAGCCAGCGTGATGACGCCGAACGCCGCTTCGCCGCTGGCCAGAAAATCATCAATCAGCAGAATGTTGTCGTCCGCATTTAAAAACTCGTGCTTTACGGACAGTTGATACTCCGTGCCCTTTGTAAAAGAACGCACCGTCGTCTGAAGCAGATCGCCGTTCAAAATGCGGGAGGTCTGCTTTTTCATGATTACAAGCGGAAGCCCTAACGCCAGCGCAGTAAAGGATGCGGGCGCAATGCCGGAACTTTCGATCGTCACCACTCGCGTAATGCCCCGGTTGGCGAAATGCTCGGCAAACGTTTCGCCGACGGCCTTCATCAGCGCAACGTCGACCTGATGATTTAGAAAGGAATCCACCAACAGAATATCCGGATTGATTGCCTTGCCTCTTTCCAGAATCGCATCCTTCAGCATCTGCATACGTATCTTTACCCCTTCATCTTGATATCAAAATTGATTTTATCATTCTACATCACTTTGCGCGTTCGTTCAACCCTTTTTTCGTTTTTTATCCCGGCCATTCGCAAGAACATTCACCTTTATGCCGCGGAGGCGGCGGATAAAGCGGAAGCTGCGGGCAATTCTGTGTGCACGTCCCCTTTTGCCCCATCACGCAAAGACAGGTGACCAGCGTTTCAATCTCGATCAACAGCTCGACGTCAAAACCGACCGAAGGACAGTAATGTGCATATTTTACGCAGACGCGCGCACCTCTTCTTATATTTTCAAGACCGACGCTCGGTCTGTTCTGCACGTTTCGAACTTCAACCTCAATCTGCGTCTGGGCTTGATATCGGCAGCCCCGCCCATCTGTGCCAAACAGCGTCAGCGTCAGGCAAAGCCGTTGCATGCCGCACGGATGGCAGCATGATGCGCAGGCGGGTTTGATGTCGGTGACCTCGACGTGTCTTAAACACAGGGGCGGGCAATCGCTTTGCCCCTGTTCAAGGGTCAGATGACCGCTGTAACAGCATGATTGCCGAAACCGGTCGATGACTTTTTCAACGATGTATTCGCCGCTTCCGCACATTCGGTTTGGTTTGCCGCGTCCTTCGTCACAGCAGCAGCTCCTGTCCATGGCGTCCACCTCTCGTCTTGTTTGAGTCGGTATTAGCCTATGGCGGATTCCGTCCGCATGTTCGCTTCATCTAAAGAAACAGACCGAGGTTTTTAGTCCCCCGGTCTGTTCTTCATGACTGTCGCGCATAAGCGACGCAATCCGCTTGGATGCATTGCAGCAGCGTATCTTCAAGCGATTCCCGCGTGGAGAAGTCGGTGTAATCAAACCATTTCGTCTGCGCATCGTGCCTGAACCACGTCCATTGGCGTTTGGCGTAGCGTCGGGAATTTTGTTTAATCAATTCCACCGCGCGCCCCATGGAAATGTCGCCCTGCAGCGCGCTGACGATTTCCTTATAACCAATCGCCTGCATCGCGCCGCCCTCGCAGTTTGGCTTGACGCCCTGCGCCAACAGCGCTTTGACCTCGTTTACAAGCCCGGCCTCCATCATTTCATCCACGCGCGCGTTGATTCGCGCATACATGATTTCGCGCGGCTGCGACAGCCCGTAAACCAATACATGGTATTTGCCTTCCGCACGCGCGCTGTCCGCCTGCTCGCTCTTGGTTTTGCCGGAGGTTTCGTAGATTTCAAGCGCACGCATGACCCGCCGCACGTCGTTGGGATGCAGTTTTTCCGCCGTCTGCGGGTCCACCGCCCTCAGCATTTCATGCAGCCGAAGCTGTCCGTCAGGTTCCTCCGCGATTTTTCTCAGCCGCAGACGGATCGACTCGTCCGCGCCTTTTCTTCCGAGGTTCATGTCGTAGCGAATCGCGTCCAGATACAGCCCCGTTCCGCCTACCAACATCGGCTGCTTTCCGCGGGATAGAATATCGTCGATAATCGGTATCGCCTGATCGCGATAATCCGCTACCGTGAATCGTTCGCTCGGATCAGCAACGTCAATCATGTGGTGGACGATGTTCCGTCTTTCTTCAACGGATGATTTTGCCGTTCCGATATCCATGCCGCGATAAATCTGCATGGAATCCATGGATAGGATTTCCGCGTTTAACGCGCTTGCCACATCCAGCGATACCTGCGTCTTGCCAACGCCCGTCGGCCCGACAAGCGCCAATAAAATCGGTTTCATTTTTTCTCCCGATGGAACGATCAGTCGTTGATTCGCCGAAACCGCTTTTCGATCTCCGTGCGTTCAAGCACAACGACCAGCGGGCGGCCGTGCGGACAGGTCGGCGGCGCGTTTGTGCGAAGCATATCCGCCAACAGAGGCTTGATTTCCTCCATCGTCAGCTTATCGCCGCCCTTCACCGCCTTTTTGCAGGCCATTTGCAGAATCGCGTCTCTCCGCTTCTGCGCCGTTGAAAGCACGCGCAGTTCTCCGAGACGATCTACCATATCCAGAAAAGCGCTTTTCGTTTGAGGGATACCGAGCACATTCGGCACGGCGCGAATCTGATATGCGTCGTCGCCGAACGGTTCGATGTCAAACCCGGCTGCACGGATATCTTCTCGATACGCTTCAATTTTCACCGCGTCCTGCGGCGTTACGTGCACCACCTGCGCGACCATCAGCACCTGAGAACCCGTCCCCGCGTCGATTTCCCGCATCATCTTTTCGTAAAGAATCCGTTCATGCGCGGCGTGCTGATCGATCAGGATCAGTTGTTTCTGATTTTGAAGGATGATATAGGTGTCAAACGCCACGCCCACCATCGAATAGCCGCTCAGCTCATCGCCCAAGGGATTGCTTTCCGCCTTGGGCAGAAGCTCCTGCTGAACCGCTTCCTGCCGGGAAGCGGGCGCAGACGCATTTTGCGCTGTCGGCTCGTTTTCGCGGGTGCTTTCCAATGCCTTGCGCTCCGGCGGCGCATCGTTCAGCTTGGCGAAGGCGAGCGGTTCTTTTCTGCCGGGTACGGCGTTTTCGCGAAGCGCCGCGCCGCCGAAATACTGCGTCACGAACGACGTAAATTCAGCCTGCTGCCGAGGGGTGGGCTTGCTCTCCGTCTCCTCCGTCGATGGGCTTACGGTCGTTTGCCGCGGCGGGGCGATTTTGATGTTGATGGCGCGCACCGTCGGCTGCGGCGCCTCTGCCTTGAGCTGCTCGCGCGCTTGCTCGATGCCTTCCTCGGTTTGCGTATCAATCACCTGCACAACGCTGGGGCGGAGCGTCGTTTGCGGCACTTCGCGGGTCAGCGTCATATGCGGTGCGCTTTTCAGCGGCGAAACCGAAAAGCTGTCGGTCACAGCGCCGCAAACATTTTCGTAAAGCAAGTGCTCGTCGCTGAAACGCACTTCCAGCTTGTTGGGGTGCACGTTGACGTCCACCATGTTCGTCGGCATTTCGATGTTCAATACGCAGATGGGATAATGCCCGATGGTCACGCGCTCGCGGCAGCCGTCCTCCAGCGCCTGCGTCAAGACCTGACTGCGGATGGTGCGCCCGTTGACGATAAACGTTTGGCGCGCGCGGTTTGATCTGGCTTGGAGCCCTACGCCGACAAGGCCGCTGACCGAAACCGCGCCTTCTGATTTTACCGCGATCATCGCGCCGGCGATTTCCCGGCCGTACAGGCTGAATACCGCGCTGCGCAGATCTCCGTTGCCGGAGCTGGCGTAAATCTGTTTGCCGTTGTGAATCAAACGGAAGGACACATCTGGGTGCGCGAGAATCAGCCGCGCGATCATCTCAGCGACCTTCGCGGCTTCGGTTGCCGGTTTTTTCAGGAACTTGAGACGCACCGGCGTATTGTAAAACAGCTCGCGCGCCACAATGGTCGTCCCCTGCGGACTGGCTGCTTCCGTGATGCTCTTGATCTCTCCGCCCTCGTTGATCGCGCGCGTTCCCGTTTCCTCGTGGATGCTGCGCGTCGTTATCGTCAATTTCGATACCGCCGCGATGGAGGCCAGTGCCTCACCGCGGAAGCCCAGCGTGTGCAGGGCGAACAGATCGTCCGATTTTGTAATTTTGCTTGTCGCGTGGCGTTCAAAGGCCATGCGAACGTCGCGGGCGCGGATTCCGCGTCCGTTATCGGTGACGCGCAGATAGGCGATGCCGCCGTCGCGGATTTCCACGGTGACGCATGTTGCGCCTGCGTCCAAGCTGTTTTCCACCAGCTCCTTGATCGCCGAGGCGGGGCTTTCAACGACCTCGCCCGCGGCAATCTTGCCAATCAGCTCCTGATTGAGCTTGAGTATCGGTCTGTCTTCCACGGCAGCCTTCCTTTCTTTTTTATAGCGCTGATTTGAACGGAGTTACGCTTTGCGCGCCTTTTCTTTGAGCGTGAACAGCGTATTGAGCGCCTCAATCGGCGTCATGCTCATCACGTCAAGCGCCCGGATTTCCTCAACCAGATCCATGGCGGGCGCTTCGAAAAGGTTGACCTGCTTCGGCTTTTTTTCTTCCTCACCCAGAATATTCTGGCCGATGGTGCTCTGGCTGACGTCGTTCGTTTCCAGCCGCGCCAGAATTTCATGCGCGCGCATGATGACGGGCCTCGGCATTCCGGCCAGATGCGCGACGTGAATGCCAAAGCTCTTATCCGCGCCGCCGCGCTCGATTTTGCGCAGGAAGATGATGTCCTCGCCGTGCTCCTTTACGCTGATGCGATAGTTGACCACGCCGCCAAGCCGTCCTTCCAGCTCGCTGAGCTCGTGGTAATGCGTCGCAAACAGCGTCTTGGCGCCGATCTTCTTTTTATCCACCAGATATTCCACAACGGCCCACGCGATGCTCAGACCGTCAAACGTGCTGGTGCCTCGGCCGATTTCGTCAAGCACAATCAGCGACTTTGAGGTGGCGCTGCGCAGAATGTGCGCCATTTCGTTCATTTCCACCATGAATGTGGATTGCCCGCTTGCCAGATCGTCCGACGCGCCGACGCGCGTGAAAATGCGGTCGACAGTGCTGATTTTTGCGCTTTCCGCCGGAACAAAGCTGCCCATGTGCGCCATCAGCGTGATGAGCGCCACCTGCCGCATATAGGTGCTCTTGCCCGCCATGTTCGGGCCGGTGATGATGAGCATGCGGTTATCCTCGTCGTCGAGCAGCGTGCTGTTTGGCACAAACTGATCGTCGCCGTGCATGCCGGACTCGACGACAGGATGACGGCCATCGACGATATCAATCACGCCGTCATCGGCAATTTCCGGACGGACATAGCGGTTTTTGACCGCCGCAACCGCCAGAGAGACCAGCGCATCCAGCGTTTTCAGGCCGACTGCCGTATGCTGAATCCGGGGAATTTGAGCGGACAGGAAGTCGCGGATTTCGATAAACAGCCCCTGCTCCAGACGGATTGCTTTTTCCTGCGCGCCGAGCACGGTCTCCTGAATTTCATGCAGCTCCGGCGTCATGTAGCGCTCGCAGTTGGCCAGCGTCTGTTTTCGCGTGTAGCGATACGGCACCTGCTCGTAGTTGGATTTCGTCACCTCGATATAGTAGCCGAAAACGCGGTTATATTGAATTTTCAGGTTCTTAATGCCCGTCAGCTCGCGTTCCTTCGCTTCCAAATCGGCGATCCACTGATGGCCGTTTCGGGAGGCCTCCCGCAGCTTGTCCAGTTCCTCGTTATAGCCGCTTTTGATGTAATGCCCCTCGCTCATCAGCGCGGGCGCGTCCGCGTCAATGGCCTGCGTCAGCTTGTCCACCACATCGTCAAGCGGCGTCAGATGGTCGAGCAGACTGCGGAGCATGCCGTTCGGCGCGATGGAGGCCAGCGCGCCGTGAATCGCCGGAACGTGAGAAAGCGAATCGCGCAGGGCAAGGCAGTCCTTCGCGTTGATGGTTTTATATGCGATTCTGCTGAGCAGGCGTTCCACGTCGTAAACCTGCGTCAACTCCTCGCGGATCATATCCACCGTCATATCCGCGTTGCGCAGCGCCTGCACCGCTTCCAAACGCTCGTCGATTTCGCTCTTGATGGCCAGCGGCTGCTCGATGAAGCCGCGAAGCGTTCGCGCGCCCATCGCCGTGCAGGTATAATCCAGAATGCCCAGAAGCGAGCCCTGCTTCTGGCGGGAACGCATGGTTTCCGTCAATTCCAGATTGCGGCGCGCCGTGTGATCGAGCATCATGTATCGCTTGTCGTGGTATTCGTTCAGCTCGGTGAGGTGCTCCAGCGCGTTTTTCTGCGTCTCTTCGAGATAGCGCATCAGCGCGCCGGCCGCCCGAATGCCGAGCTTCATCCCGCTGACGCCGAAGGTATCCAGACTCTGCACCTTAAAATGCTCCAGCAGCGCCGCGCGTGCGCGGGCGAGCTGGAAGCGCGCGCTGTCCTGCACATCGACATGCAGCGTCGTCGCGTTCTCGGGCAGCGCTGTGTTGGCGATAATCTCCTTGGGCATCATGCGCACAATTTCGTCTTGAAGCCGAACGGAAGCTCTTTCGATTTCATATAGCTGAAATTCGCCCGTCGAAACATCCACGAAGGCCAAGCCTGCCCGATCGCCGTCCATGCAGACGGACAGCAGATAGCTGTTTCGCCGCTCGTCAAGCATGGATTGCTCGATCACGGTGCCCGGCGTAACCACACGGATGACGTCGCGCTTTACAAGGCCTTTCGCCGTCGCCGGGTCTTCCATCTGCTCGCAGATGGCCACCTTATAGCCCTTCTCGATCAACCGGTTGATGTAGGTTTCCGCGCTGTGAAAGGGAACGCCGCACATGGGCGCGCGTTCCTCCATGCCGCAGCTTTTCCCGGTGAGCGTCAGCTCAAGCTCCCTTGAAACCAGCTTGGCGTCATCGAAGAACATCTCGTAAAAGTCGCCCAGCCGGAAAAAGAGAATCATGCCCGGATATTTATCCTTCATTTCCAGATACTGACGCATCATCGGGGTCATGTTTGCCATTTATGTGCCTCCGTCAAGCCTTTTCTTTCGCCTTTATCCTGTTAGTGGCAGCCGCCGCAGGAAGCGCAGTTGCCCGTGCAGCCGCCGCTCTGCTCAACCTCACCCGTGATCATAAATTCAAGCACGTGGTTGACCTGATTCATCAATTCGGAAAAATTCTGGCGCGCCGTCGTCATCGCGTCAACCGCAGGCATCGCGTTCAGCGTCTGCTGCGCGTCGTCCATCTCCTGGCTGAAACGCGCAATCTCGTCCGCATTGCCCGCGCTCATTGCGGCGTGCATGCCGTCCTTCGCTTCCAGATACCGGCTCATCGCGGCCGCCACAGCCGGGTCGTTCATCGCGGTCTTTTCAGTGATCTGCATGGCCTTGTATTCTTCAGAATCGACAATCGCCTGCCCCAGCGCGCGGGCGCAATCCGTAACCTTGCTCATAATCAAAATCTCCTCTCGTCGTTTTCGGCTTATTCCACACGTTCGCCGCGCAATGTGCTTTCGCCGGCGGACGTGATCTTCACCCGGACAATCTGCCCGATCAGGCGCTTGTCGCCCGGGAAATTGACGGTGATGTTGTATTCGTTCTTGCCCGCCATCTGGTTTTCGTCCCGGCGGGATGCTTCTTCCACCAACACGCTGTGCACCTGACCGATATAATTTGCGTAGCGCTTGTGGGTGACGTCCTTTTGCAGCGCAATCAGCTTCTGAATCCGGCGGGAGGAAACCTCCTCGGGGATCTGATCCGGCATATCCGCCGCGCGCGTACCCACGCGGGGCGAATAGATAAAGGTGAAAGCGCTGTCATATCCGACCTGCTCAACCAGCGAACAGGTTTCCTCAAATTCTTCTTCCGTTTCGCCCGGATAGCCGACGATCAGGTCGGTCGTCAGGCTGATATCCGGCACCTTCGAGCGAATGGCCTCGACACGCTCCAGATATTTTTCGCGCGTGTAGCGGCGATTCATGGATTGAAGAATCCGATTGTTGCCGTGCTGAACCGGCAAATGAAGCGCGTGGCAGATGTGCTTGCCCGACGCCATCACGTCAATCAGTTCGTCGGAAATATCCTTCGGATGGGAGGTCATAAAGCGGATTCGCTCAATCCCCACCTTGTCCAGCGCGGAAAGAAGCTGTGCAAAGCTCAGTTCGCCTTCGACGTCAAGCCCGTAGGAGTTGACGTTCTGCCCCAGCAGCATGATTTCCTTCACACCGTCTGCTTTCAATTCGCGCGCTTCCTCGATGATGCGCGCCGACGCGCGGGAGCGTTCCCGGCCGCGCACATACGGAACAATGCAATACGAGCAGAAGTTGTTGCAGCCGTACATGATGGTGATGTAAGCGTGATACGGGCTGCTGCGGCGCACCGGCAGATTTTCCGGAATACTTCCTTCGTCATCCTGAATCACCTCGACCACGCGGCGGCGGGACTGCACCGCCTTGAGCATCAACTGCGCAAAACGATACAAATTATGCGTACCGAAAGCCAGATCCACAAACGGATATTGCTTGAGAATCTGCTCGCCCATCCCCGGCTGCTGCATCATGCAGCCACAAACGCCGACCATCAGCTCCGGACGTGTCTTTTTCAGTTCCTTGAGCCAGACCACGTTGCCCAGCGCGCGCCGCTGCGCGTTGTCACGGACGCAGCAGGTGTTGAAGATGACAAAATCCGCTTCTTCTCGGTTGGCGGCGGGCGTCATCCCCATCTGGGTCAGCATGCCTTCCAGCTTTTCGCTGTCGTGCGCGTTCATCTGGCAGCCGTAGGTCACCACGCAATAGGTGTGCGGGCGATCCTCCAGCGCGGCGAATGTCGCCATCCATTCCTTTTGCTTTGCAATCTCCTCTTCCGGGAGTTCGATAGCCTGCGTTCTTTTCATGCTTGATTCCTTTATCTGTGTTCTCACTTCTGGGTTACTTATCCGTTTGGAGCGCTGCCGCCTGCTCGGGAATTTCGCCCTCGCCCGGCTGCATGACGCTGAATTTCTCTCGGTATCCGCCTGAGGCCAGCGCGTAAACAGGCGGGCAGTTTTCCGGCTGGGGCATTGCCGCCAGAACCTTTGCCGCCTTTTCGGCCAGACAGACTACGAACGGCCCGCGCTGACCGGCGAGCGCCATTCTGCGCGCCTGACGCAGTGCCCGACGCGCGATTTCTTCCTCGCAAAGCAGCTCGCCCGAGCCGGAACAGACGCCGCACGTCGTTCGAAGCGCGCGCCGAAGCTGCTCACCCTTGCGTTTGCGCGTCATCTCCAACAGACCGAGCCGCGTAATGCCTTCGATCTTGACGGGCATACGATCTCTTTTCACCGCGTCTTTCAGCGCGGCGAGAACGGCCTGCCTGTTTTTGTCCTTCTCCATGTCGATCAAATCCACGATGACGATGCCGCCCACATCCCGCAGCCTGAGCTGGCGGGCAAGCTCCTTCACCGCTTCCAGATTCACCCGGAGCGCCGTTTCCTCCATGCTTTTTCCGGTGACCATCTTGCCGGAATTGACGTCGATCACCGTCAGCGCCTCCGCAAAATCGAAGATCAAATAGCCGCCGCAGGGAAGCCATACGCGCTTTTTCAGTGCTTTATCAATCGGCGTTTCCAGATTAAATGCGTCAAAAAGGAGCGTTTTCTGCTCGTCGGCATATTCGATATGCGTCTGCGGCGGCAGACGGCCATCTCTCTGCGCCTGACGGAGCGCGTCAAATTCATCGCCATCGTTGATGACCACGCGCTCCAAATTTCCCGCCAAATCCCGCGTCAGGCGCAGGGAGAGCGGCTCCGGCTTTGTCAGAACGCCCGGTTTGACCATCCCTTTTGCCCGCTGAATCGTCTCCTGCCACGATTTCAGAAGCATTTCCGCCTCGGCTTGAAGCTGCTCGGCGGATATGTTTTCGGAAGCTGTCCGAATGATGATCGCGCAATCCGGCGGGCAGATTGCGCGCCCGATTGCGGCAAGTCGCGCGCGCGTTTCCGGATTTTTGACCTTCTTGGAAATGTGCACGCCGGTTTCGCCGGGAATCAGCACAAGAGCGCGCCCCGTCAGGTTGATGCGTGTGCTGACGCGAAGCCCCTTGCTCTGCGTCGTCTGCTTGGCGACGCCCTGAACGATGAGCGTGTCGCCGCTTTTCAGCTTTACGCCCTCTTCAAGCGGCAAAAAGGCATTCAGCTCCTGCCCGATTTCCACAAACGCCGCGTGGACGGAAGGACGAACCGCTTGAACCCGGCCGTAATACAGCGTTTCCGTCTGACGATCCGGCTCGCCGCCTTCCATATGCAGCTCAACCAGTTCGCCATCCTCCAGCACCGCCGCGCGCATGCCGCCGGATCTGCAATCCACAATCAGTTCTCTTTTCATCGTTTACAGATCAATCAGCGGCACGCTCTGGCCGTCCTTTTCGCCAAGCAGGCAGGTTCGGCGAATTTCGCAGCGCTCCGGCTGCGCGCCTGCGAATGCGCACAGCGACTCCACCAGCAAATCCGGCTTGAGCGTCGCGGCCTCCACAAAGGAGACACGAGCCGTCAACACCGCCGTGTTTTTCTCTTCGTCCGTCTGTGCCGTCAGCGCATGGATCATCGGGCGGATGTTGACCATCGTTTCCGAACGCTTCGTCTTGCGCAGCGCCATGATCTCCTCTTGCGCCAGAAATGCCGGCAGAGCGGACGCAATTGCGCATGCGCCGCCGCCCCGCAGTGTGATCGTATATTCCGCTTGACGGAGCGCCGCGCTGACCTTCGGGAAGCGGTCGTCCACCATGCGGACGCGGGACACCTGTAGCGCCGGAGGCAGAACGCGATTCATGGCCGCCATGCATTCCTCTGCCGTCGCTTCGCCTTTGAGCGAAACATCCAGCAATTCCGCGTCACCGGGAATGCCCGAGGACAGCGCGGAAGCAAAGGACATCACGATATGCGGATTAAAGCCGTTGGAATACGCGATCGGCAGTCCGCTTCTGCGCAGCGCGCGCTGCATGGTGCGCTGCAAATCCAGCAGGCCGAGATGACGAACGATGTCGCCTTTTTGAAACTGCAAAAGCATTCTCATCGCCCTTCACACGCTCCTTCAAATCGCTTGAGGCCGCAGCCCTGACAGCCTTGTCTGCAATCCGGCGTCACTTCCGCGCGCATTGCGCGCTCGTGCTCGCGCCAGAGATACGCCTCCGTCACGCCGGCGTCGATAAACGCCCACGGCAGCAACTCGCCCTTCTCGCGGCGGCGGTTGGCGTAAAACGCCGGATCTACGCCGCACTGTTCGAACGCCTTCATCCAGTTTTCAAAGCTGAACTGATCTGTCCAGCCGTCAAACCGGCAGCCCAGCCGCCACGCAGCTTCCAGCACATCGGCCATCTTTCGGTCGCCGCGCGCGAAACATGCCTCCAGAAAGGAGACCTGCGGCGTATGCCAGTTGAATTCCACGCCCTTGATGTGCATGATCTGGCACAGGTGATTCTGTTTCTCTTCAAATTGTTCAATCGTGTCCTGCGGTTCCCATTGGAACGGCGTAAACGGCTTGGGCACGAAGCAGCTTGCCGAGCAGTTGACGCGCAGGCCGCGCGCACGAACGTTCTTCGGCGTTTCAAAATACTTGCGAACCACTTTGGAAGCCAGATCCGCAATGCCGTTGAGATCTTCCGTCGTCTCCGTCGGCAGGCCGAACATGAAATACAGCTTCACGCTGCTCCAGCCGCCCGCAAACGCATCGCTCACCGAGCTCATCAGGTTTTCTTCGGTGATTCCCTTGTTGATGACGTCGCGCAGTCTCTGTGTGCCGGCCTCCATCGCGTAGGTCAGGCTGGTTTTGCGCACCTTCTGCGTTTCTTCGAGGGTTTCCTTGAGCTTGCTGTCCAGCCGCAGGCTCGGCAGGGACAGCGCGATGCGCTCCTCTTGGAATTTATCCATCAGCTTATGCGCCAGCTCGGGCAGGCAGGTGTAATCGCCCGTGGACAGAGAGGACAGCGTGATCTCTTCATAGCCCGTGGAATCGACGAGCTTCTGCGCCAGCTCGAGCAGATGCTCCACGCTGCGCTCGCGGACAGGCCGATAAATCATGCCCGCCTGACAGAAGCGGCAGCCGCGCGTACAGCCGCGCAGCACTTCGATATTGATACGGTCGTGCACGATCTCCATAAACGGCACGATGATGCTTTCCGGGTAAGCAGCCGTGTCGATGTTGGCGATCATATTTTTGACGACGGTGCGCGGCACGCCCTCCTCCGTCGGCTCAAAGGACGCGAGCGTTCCGTCTTCGTTATACGACACATGATACAGGCTGGGTACATATACGCCGTGCAGGCGGGACAGACGGCGCAGACATTCCTCGCGGGAGACGCCCTCCTGCTTGCATTGCTTCACCACGTCGATGGTTTCCAGCGTGCTGATTTCGCCGTCGCCGATGGAAAATGCGTCGATGAACGCATACAGCGGTTCCGGGTTGAATGCGCAGGGGCCGCCCGCAATCACAATCGGATGATCCCATGTGCGATCCTCGCTGCGCAGCGGAATCCCGGCCAGATCGAGCATTTCCAGAATATTGGTGTAGCTCATCTCATATTGAAGGGTGACGCCCAGCATGTCAAAGCCGCCGATGGGCGAACGTGTTTCCAGCGAAAACAGCGGAACGCCTTCCTGACGCATCAGATCGGCCATATCCACCCACGGCATAAAAACACGCTCGCAGAGCGCATCCTCCCGTTTGTTGATGATATCGTATAAAATACGCGAACCGAGATGGCTCATGCCGACCTCGTATACATCCGGGAATGCAAAAGCGTAGCGAATATCTACGCTGTTCGGGTCTTTGAGCACGCAATTCATTTCGCCGCCCATGTATCGCGCCGGTTTCTGAACGCGGTCGAGCAGGCTGTCAATCTGTTCTTTGAGCAAAGCATTTCCTCCCCATTAGCCGTTTGAATGTATTTTAATCTGTTTTATTCGTTCGGTCAAGCCCTGCCTTTGAAAGCTGTTCCGTCGCCCAGCGCGCGTGCTCGGCGACGGCTTCAAAGGGCAGATTCGCCCAGCTTTCCAGCACGGGCAGATATTTTGCGTCGCCGCTGTTGCCCGCAAGCAGCGCCGCCTGAGCGCGGACGCGCTGCGGTCTGGCGGCATTTTTTCCGATTTCGCCGGAGAGCTTCTGTATGGCGGCGGAAAAGAGCGCCTGATTCTCCGTCACCAGATCGCAGAGCTTCAGTCCGAGCGTCTTTCCCGCTTCAAATTTGGGCTGCATCGGGCAAACGCGCTGACAGATATCGCATCCGATCAGCCTCATGCCCATTTTTTCGCGAAGCGCTTCCGGCGCGACGACGCCCTCCATCATAAAATTGCGGATGCAGCGCTCCGGACGGCTCAGGCCGTGCGCGTCAATCGCTCCAGCCGGGCAGGCTTTGGCACATCGTCCGCAGTGCAGACAGCCGCCGTGCTCGCCGCCGTCGGGCGCGGTGTGCACGATATCCGTCGCCATCAAAATGATGACAAATCTGGAGCCGTATTCCGGTGTAATCAGCATGCCGTTTTGCCCGATTACGCCCATTCCGGCGCGCAGAGCGGCTTCTCTTGCCGGATAGGATACGTTCGCCTTGGCAAAATGCCCGGCCTCGGTCAACTGTGCCTCCAGCGCCCTTGCCGCATGATACGCGGCGTTGGAGGCGAAATAATAGCCGTCCACAAAAACGCAGCCATCTTCTTCCTGTGCGGCCGGAACGTATGGCCAGAGCATGACGGCAATGCTCTTCGTCCTCGGATCGTCCGCTGTGGGCTCGAACCTTAACTGCCGCCGCTCGGCGATTTCCGGCCCGCGCTCAACCGCTTCCCGCTCCGCTGTAAACGCCGCCGCGCTGCAAAAGCCCGTCCTGCCGAAACCGGCCAGACGGGCCAACTGCGCAAACGTTTTTTCGTCAATCTGCTCCATCGTCTGTTATGCGGAAACCTTTTCCTGCCGCGCCGCTTCTTGCGTCGTCAGGCGGCGGTATTGATCGCCGACCTGCTGAAGCTCAAATTCAAAATCCCGCTTGTCCTTCTCTTGAAGCGTGGAGAGAATCAACCCCGCAATAAACAGAAGCAGCGCCGCCAGCATCGTCACACAGCAGGCAATCAGCGTCGGGAAACGCGGCACAAGCCCCGTTTTCGCAAACTCCATCAGCACGGGAATCATAAATCCGGTGGATACAAGCGCCAGAATCAGCGCCAGCAGACCGAAAAATGCAAACGGCTTGTAGTTTTTGTACAGCCGGGCGATGGTCAGCAGCACCTTTGCGCCATCCTGATACGTGTTGAGCTTGGATTCGCTACCGTCCGGTCTGTCCCGATAGGAAACCACGATATTGCTGACCTGCATCCGCCGGTTGATGGCGTGAATGGTCATGTCGGTCTCGATTTCAAACCCTTTGGATAATACCGGATAGGTTTTGACGAACGCATAGCTGAACGCGCGGTAGCCCGTCATAATATCCTTGATGTCGCTGCCGAACAGATGGTTAATGCTCGCGCGAACAAGGCCGTTGCCCAGATTGTGAAACGGCCGCTTGTTTTCGGTGAAATAGGTGCTGGACAGTCGATCGCCGACCACCATATCCGCCTGCTCGTCAAGCACGGCGGATACCATCGCGGGCGCGTCTTCCGCCGGATAGGTGTCGTCTCCGTCCACCATCAGGTAGCAATCCGCGTCGATTTCCCGGAACATCCGGCGAATGACGCTGCCCTTGCCCTGCATCCGCTCCCTGCGAACGACGGCGCCAGCGCGGGCGGCAATTTCCCCCGTGCCGTCGCTGGAATTGTTATCGTAAACGTAGACGGTCGCTTCCGGCAAAACGCGCTTGAAATCTCGAACGACCTTTTCAATGGTTTTGCTTTCGTTGTAGCATGGCACCAGTACGGCAACATGGTCTTTCATGGCAGCTATCCCCTAAACTCATTTGATGGGGTTCATTATATCATAAAGTGCTGCGTGCCGCAACAAACAAAAGAAAAGTACGCCGTTTCCAGCGTACTTTCTGCCTTATTTGGTGCCGAAGAGGCGGTCGCCCGCGTCGCCCAGACCCGGAATGATATAGCCGTGGTCGTTGAGCTTCTCGTCCATGCCCGCCACGTAGATATCCACGTCCGGATGATCCGCCTGCACGCGCGCAACGCCTTCCGGCGCAGCGATCAGGTTGACGAGCTTGATGTTCTTGCAGCCGCGCTTCTTGAGGAAGCCGATCGCCGCAGAGGCAGAGCCGCCGGTCGCCAGCATCGGATCGACCAGCAGAATTTCGCGCTCCTGCGCATCGGCCGGAAGCTTGCAGTAGTATTCCACCGGCTCAAGGGTGTTCGGGTCGCGGTAAAGGCCGATGTGGCCGACCTTCGCGGCGGGAACAAGGCTCATAATGCCGTCCACCATGCCCAAACCGGCGCGCAGAATCGGCACGATGGCCAGCTTCTTGCCTGCGATCACCTGAGTCTGCGCGCGACAGATCGGGGTTTCGATTTCAATCGTCTTGAGCGGCAGATCGCGGGTGACTTCATAAGCCATCAGCATGGAGATTTCGTTCAGCAGCTCGCGAAACTCCTTGGGGCCGGTCTCCTGATCGCGCATCAGGGAGAGCTTATGCTGAATCAGCGGATGATCCATAACATGAACAATAGACATGCTTCTTCCTCCTTAGCAGGCGCGCTGAAAGAACGCCTTTAACCTGCGTTTTCCCCATTATAGCATCATGTGCGCCACGGGGCAAGAGAAAATAACAAACTTTCGGTTCATGTTACACGCGAAATACAACCATTTCTTGACAGACGGATATCCCGGCGGTATACTACCAAAGATAGCGATATCCTATTGATAAAAGACTTTCGGGAGGTTAGTGTGAAAATATCTACCACGAGCAGAGGCAGTCCGAATGGCACAGCAAACAAG